>Ga0302320_10025775_pt1 | contig 11416 bp, 13 predicted proteins | sample Bog_T0_3_FD_202130 | JGI IMG/M metagenome (GOLD analysis project Ga0302320, IMG submission 202130) | Peat permafrost microbial communities from Stordalen Mire near Abisko, Sweden - Bog_T0_3 | ecosystem: Environmental > Terrestrial > Soil > Wetlands > Peat | place: Sweden: Abisko, Stordalen Mire... | reverse complement strand
CACTCGTTGCCAGGGGGCCGTCCGCACGGTACCTGGCGGGTGCTGTAGGTGTCGAATCCGCTACAAACAGTGCTAGCTCGATTCTATCACCACGTCTGGGGCGGGGACAAGTGGTTGCGTCTTTTTCTGCCTACCGATGAGGAGCTGTTTAGGCAACCAGACCACTACGCCCGCCTGCCGGGACGTGGTCCCAGGCTCGGTCCGCCATCTCGCTAGGGAGGCGAACTGCCAAGGCCTCCGAAGGCTTCGCCAGGCACAACCAGACGGCAGAGGCACCTCGGTCCGGTCCCCGTCTTGGGCTGACTACAATCTTGCCATGGCAGAGAAATGGGCTGACTTCTTGATTTCGGCGGTCGAACACAGCGAGTCACCCCGTCACATCGCGCGGGTTGCCTTGCGGCTCGACCGAGGTGAGAAGGTTGGTCCTGCCGCCGAAATGAGTCGCCCCGTGGTAATGGCGTGGCTCAGAGCCAGGTACTCGATCGCCACGATCTATCAAGGCACCGACAAGATTTGGCAAAAAGGGGGCCGACGTGGCAATCGTGACACGGGATGGGAAACCGTATATCCGAACTGATGTCGATACCAAGGCCCAAGACAACCTTGGCAATCTCCCGGGAGTTTGAACTGAAGATATGTCAATGTCACGGGAAGTAGCCGCCGTGGGCGATCGCTCCCTCGTTGCGTTGCGCCACGCTGTGGCCAGAGGACGAGGTGCTCTGGCCGGGGACAGGCGGGCTGGGCGAGGTCGCTGAGGGCGGGGACAACGACGCTGGCGGCGAGTGGTCCGTCTGTGAAAAAGCGCGGTGCATTAAGGTGGGACAATGCCGATCTCTCCCGCCGCTCCCTGACTGTCTCGGACGAAGACCGGGCCACCCTTGAACGCATGGCTCGCTCCAACTCCCTCCCTCACCGCAGTGTGCGCCAGGCAAGAACGCTCTTATGGGGCCTTTTCGCTCGAAGCGTCCCCGCCAGGACCGCACCGCGTCGGCGTCGGCCTAAAAGCGCCGGGCGATCTACTCGTTTCCCATCCCCTCGGCCGCCCATTCCGCCTCTAACCACCTATGGTTCATCGAGATCGTCCGCTGAGCGGGCCAGGCGTTGATAAAGGCAGGACGACGAGGCGTGCCACTTACATTGAGCGTCCAAAGGTGGGGCCTCGCTCAGCGAGGTTGGCACCTCCCAGGTCAGAAGCGGCGACGCGTGCCAAGATCAGTGAGTGGTGGCACTTTCCTCGCTCATCCTTCGAGTTTCGCCACCTGGGCTGGCACAGTCTTCTTACGGGCCTATTCCGTTCCGTCTTGGAGCCTCTGACTGGGACCGCTACTGACCACATTGACAAGAGTTGCGATGACGCCCACGGTCAGCAGTGCGTCGCCGACCTCCTGCCCCATGACCAGTTCGCTTGCCAGAGGAGAGGTTGGCTGCACGTGGGCATCTCCCACCGTCGCGAACATTGAGACCGTCGAACAAATGTATATACGGTCTTGACATCTATCAACGGGTGTGGCAAGATGTATATGTGAGCACTACACCTACTAAGTCCCGCAACAAACAGCGCAGGATTTCTGGCGGAGCTACCGCCAACCAGAGGAACTCGGGCGGTGCCCGCAAGGTCCAGCCTCGGGTTGTGAGGCACTGGAGCGGCCAGCGCCTGCTCCTCACCGGCGCTGTGGTCATCGGCCTAACGCTGTGGCTCGGCTCCTGGGTGGCAGCTGCCGCAACGCTGGTCTACGGCGCCCACCTTCGCTCAACCGGATGGACCTGGGCACGAGTAGCGCTGCACCTCGTAGGGGCGGCCTTCGCAACGAGCCTGGTTGTCTTTGTCGCAACGACCTTCGGTCCTGGACCTGGGCTATTGGCTGGCGTGGTGGCCATCCTCATCTGGCGGTGGGACCACAACCGGCCGATGGCGGTCCGTATGGACGCCGCCGAGGTGCCTGCCGCCGACCGAGAGACCCAGCTCGAAGCGGCCTTCGCAGAAGGCTACAACCGGGGCCAGCGGGAGGCCAGGAAGGTGCGCCAAGCCATGGAGCGCTCCGTGCCCGCCTTCGACCCTTACGACCCCGACTCGTTCTGATGCAGCTGGCGACGGACCAGGCGGGCCGGTGACGGTCCTCGACGGAACCGAGAGCCACGCTCCGGGGTGCATCTCCTGGTTAGATGTACAGGTCATGATGACATCAGAGGGCTCGGGCGACCGCCGCCAGCCCGCCGGGACCGACCAGCTCACGTGGGCAGAGGTTGCCGAGATGGCCAGGCTGCCCGTTCAGACTCTCAGGACCTACCGGCTTAGAGGGGCCCTCCCGGAGCCGGACGGGTACCTAGGCAGGACCCCATGGTGGTACCGCGCCACCATCGCCCACTGGCTCCAGGTCCGCCCCTTACGGGGGCAACGGGGCCGAGGGCGCCCGAAGGGCACCGGCCCGACGTCAGAGGCCTCTTCGCCGACTGGCTCCTAGGAGCGCACGCACCAGGCGGACTTCAGTCCAATTGATTTGGGTGTTGCGCTCACGTAGACATCTTTTATCCAGGCGCCGCCGGCGCCGCCCGGCCCCCATCACCGCTCGCGTTAAGTTCCCGGCCAGGCCTTACTCGGTCGACAAGATGGCGCGCCTTGGCCTCTTGGTGGCCAGCGTCCCCTCTTTCGTCGTCCGCTAGTAAGAGGCCCTCGACGGCTCTCAGGCATACCCTCGCCGCGAGCAACACCACGACAGCCTCCCCGTCCGTGCGGGGAAACCTACGACGACCGTGCCCAAAGCGGGACGACTCGGTGCTTCGGGTAGACGGCGATGATCGCGCTGTCCATCGAAAAGCCATTGGCGCCGTCGGCGTCCGCGTCAAGGGGCGACCCGATGACGCCGGAGGAAGCAATGAATGCCGGCAGGAAGGTGCCGTGGTACTTGGGCACGGTGCCTCCCGAAAACCCCTGGAGAAGCGATATTCCCCCACCATCGACCTGGTAGATCGCGTTCTGCCACTCCCCGTACACGACGCCGTCCGGCCCGATGCTCAAGGGAGCGGCCTTGCCGTTCGCCCCCCGGAACGGGCTGACAAAGCGGGCATGGCCCGTCTTGGTGAGCTCGTAGAGGTTGTAGCCGTCTCCGGTGCCACTGATGTAGAGGTCGCCGGCGCCGTCTGCGTCCACGTTTCCGAAGTCGAGGCTTCCAAGCGGCGGCACTCCCGACAAGCCCTTGAACTGCGCCGCGCGGACAAGGGTTTTGAGCTCGTCGCCGTCGAAGTGCCCTACCTCGCTGTCGGTCACCACGTATAGAGCCCTTTGCCGGCTGAGCCCCAGGCCGGCCACGGCCATGTGCGCTACCGTCGTGACCGCTCCGCTTGGCGAGACGGCCTGCAACACGTTTGCCTCCCCCAGGTAGACGGTGCCGTTGGCTACCGCGACTGCGCTCTGGATCTCAGAAGACGCGCGAGCGAAGGCCTCGAAGCGCCTACCGCTCAGCTTGTAGAGCTGCGAGCCACTTGCGACGTAGAGCGTGCCGCTGTCCGTTACAGCGAGGGGCCCAGGGGCTTCAAAGCCACGCGGCATGCCCACCGCGGCGGCTGAGGCGGTCGTGGTCTGCACGAGCTGTGCGATCGCCAGGACTGCAGCGAGCCGGGTACGACAGAGCGTCACACCTCGGACCGCGGAAATGACCGGGGTGGAGCTCGACCCGACCACGGCGGCAATCTGCCGAGCCCTGTACCCAGGCAGCACTGTTCTGGCCGAGAGCTTCGCCGACACCCGTGCCCCGGGAGGGTTCTTCGACGCGACCGTAGGCAACGTGCCCTTCGGTAGGTTTGCCCTCAGCGACCCGGTGCACAACCCAGGCGGCCACTCGGTCCACAACCACTTCCTCATCAAGAGCCTGCACCTCACCCGGCCCGGTGGCATGGTTGCCCTGCTCACGTCCCGGTACACGCTCGACGCCCAGAACCCTGCCGCACGGCGCGAACTAGCTCAGCTCGGGGACTTGGTGTTCGCCTTGCGCCTGCCCGAGGGGGCCCACCGGCGAGCTGCCGGCACGGACGCTGTCACCGACCTGGTGGTGTTCCACCGGCCAGCCCCCGGCCAGGAGCCAGTCGGCGAGGCCTTCGAGCGCGCCGTACGCACCCCGCTTGCTGGCGGCGAGGAAGCCGTGGTCAACGAGTACTTCGGCGCCCACCCCGACAACGTCCTGGGCGAGCTGTACGTGGGGCGTGTCATGTACGGAGAGACGAGCTCGGGGTGAGGGCACAAGGCGACGTTGCCGCCGAGCTGACCGGAGCGATCGAGCGCGAAGCCGCTGCCGCCGTCACCCGTGGGGAAGGCTTCCGTCCGGCCAGCGCCCGCTCCCCCACTGCCCCCATCGCCCTGGTCCCCCGGGCCGACCGGCTCGCCGAACGCACGATCGTGATCAGAGACGACGGCTTCGCCCGGGTCGAGAACGGGGTACTGCTCCCCCACGCCGTGCCCCGCACCCAAGCGGCCGAGCTGCGAGCTCTATGCGGGCTCCGCGACACAGCCAAGGCGCTGCTGGAGGCCGAAGCCGCTACCAGGGACGACACCCAGGCCATCGCTGAGGTGCGGGCCGAGCTAAACCACCGCTACGACGCGTACGTCGCCACCTACGGGCCGATAAAACGTTGCTCGTTCCGGGAAGTCGGCCGGGCCGACGAGGCCGGCGAACGCCGCCTCGCCCAGTTCCGCCCCGGCCGTGGCGGGTTCGCCAAGGACCCCTTCGCCGGTGTCGTCGACGCCTTGGAGATCTTCGACCCCGAAACCCAGCACGCCCGCAAAGCCCCACTCCTGTCCCGTCGTGCCATCGCACCTGCCCCTGCCCGTCTCGGGGCGGACACCGCCGAGGACGCCCTGGCGATCTGTCTGGACGAGCGGGCCAAGGTTGAGCTCGCCGAGGTGGCCCGCCTCCTCGGCGTCGAGCGAGGCGAAGCCCGCGAGCGGCTCGGACGGCTGGTGTTCGACGAGCCGGGCTCGGGCCAGCTCCTGTCTGCGGCCGAGTACCTCTCCGGGAACGTCCGAGACAAGCTCGCCGCCGCCCGGGAAGCGGCGCTGGACGACCCTGCCTACCTCGGCAACGTCGAGGCACTGCAGGCAGTCCTGCCCGCCGACTGAACCTACCCCGGTTCCGTTGTCACTCCCCGATGAGAGGAGTAGACAGGTCCCATGGCAGCACAGAAGCGGTCCTTCAGCCCCGAGTTCAAAGACAAAGCCGTTGCCTATGTATTACAGCAGGGAAAGACAGTCGGAGCCGCGGCGCGTGAGCTCGGCATCGGTGAGACGTGCCTGCGCAAATGGGTATCCGCGGCCCGCCAAGCCGGGCGTGCTATCACCGAGGCCGTGGCTAAAGAGGCTGATGAGCTGCGCCGACTGAAGGCGGAGAACAAAGAGCTGCAGATGCGGGTCGAGCTCCTAAAAAAAGCGGCAGCCTTCTTCGCGAACGAGATGCGAGCCTGATCTTCAGGTTCATCCACGCGGAGAGGGCCAACTTCCCCCTCCTGTTCATGTGCTCTGAGCTCGGTGTTTCTCGCCAGGGCTACTACGCCTGGCGGGCCCGTCTGGGCCAAAGCCCTTCTCCTCGGGCCACCCGACGGGCCGAACTGGCCAAAGCTGTGGAGGCAGTGTTCCGTCGCCACCGCGGCCGCTACGGTGCCCCGCGGGTGTGGGTAGAGCTGCGCCGGCAGGGTTGGACGGTGGGCATGAACACGGTGGCTTCGGTCATGGCCTCCCTCGGCCTGGCCGGCAAGAGCGGCCGGCGAGGTGCCAGGGTCGGAACACTCCGTCGTCGGCGTAGCGGATGCTCAAGGAGGCTTACCGAGGCGCCGATGTTGCTAATAACTTGATACGATTAACTAGCATGAGGAGAAGGAGGGGATGAGCCGTGGTGATGAGCACAGCAGGACTGGCACGTGAACGGGTAGCCAGGGCCCCCGTGGGCAGCTTCTTCCGAGCCGTTGACCTGCCGGGGTCGCGGGCGGGAGTCAATACCGCACTGTCTCGGCTCCGCGCCTCGGGTGATCTGGTGTCGGTAGACCGTGGGCTGTACTGGAAGGGCGTGAAGTCGCGCTTCGGTGCCGGGCACCCCTCGATGGTGGACCGCGCTATCGCCAGAGCCGGCAGCGTCGGGGTTGGGCCTAGTGGGTGGGCTGCTTCTCAAGCGTTGGGCTTGTCAACACAGTTCCCGGCTGAGCCCGAGGTCGCCGTGATCAGCGCGCCGCCGGCCATGCACGGAGTGCGTTTCCACAAGCGTAATAACCTCGCCCGTGCCGAACTCAAGCCGTTGGAGATCGCGGTCCTGGAGGTCTTGCGCACCTACCCGGCATTTGTCGAAGTAGATGAGGAAGCACTGAAGGAGAAGCTGTCGGCGCTCAACAAGGCCTCTCGGGTCGACCTGGAGAAGGTCGGCCGGGTCGCGCTGTCCGAGAAGTCCACGAACCTGCGCAGGTACCTCGGGCTGGTGAAGTCAGCCATGGTCTCCTAAACCCGAGTACAGCCGTGGAGCGTCTGCGTGACAGGCCTGAGGACCTGATTGCCCTTTGTGCCGCCTCAGCAAACTTCCTTGGCATACCAGATCCCGCCTTTGTCGAGAAGGACTTCTGGGTTGTCGAGCTGTTGCGCAGCGTCTTCCGACCACTTCCGCTGGAGCCCCTTCCGGGCGTGCCGTGCAGCGCTCGTCCCCTCTTCAAAGGCGGCACGAGCCTGTCGAAGGCCTACCGGCTGATGACCCGCTTCTCGGAGGACGTGGACATCCTGCTGGTCGTGGACGGCTATGGTGAAACGGCAACAGACAAGCGCGTCCTCAAACCAATTTGTGCCAGGGTGACTACAGATATGGGGCTCGCCGAGGGAGCAGCTCATCTGGTCAACGCCACGACCGGCATCAAGCGCACAGTCGACTACGAGTACCCGCGTCTGCTGCTAACTGAGACCATCCGTCCTTTTGTGCAACTTGAGATGGGTGTCCGCGGGGGGACTATTCCTGGGGTCCAGGTTCGCCAAGTCCAGTCATACATTGCCGAATACTTGCTAGTGGTGGATCCTGACACCAAGTTCGAGGAACTGGCACAGGTAGAAGTCGAAGCATTGTCGCCAGTCCGTACCTTGGTCGAGAAACTCGCACTGCTGCACCATGCTGGCGTGAAGGCTCTTGCGGGGGACGAACTGGCGCTCCTGAAACACGGGAGGCACTTCTATGACGTGTACCGCCTCCTGCGCAACGACGATGTCGTATCAGCGCTTCGGTCAGCCACCTCACCAGTGGCTGTTATCAGCGAGGACTCGGATGCGTTCAGCGCGAGGTACGGGTGGCCCTACAGCCCGCGCCCAGTAGACGGCTATGCTGCCAGCCCTGTCTTCGCTTCTTCCGGCGTGGTTCTCGTGCAGGCCGAACGCGCTTACCAACTGTCCATCGGCTTGGTGTGGGGTCCTCGTCCGACGCTTTCTGACTGCATCGAGGCAGTTCGAGCTGCGGCATCGCTCCTCTAATCGCCGCCTGGCAGAGGTGCACAGCCGACCGTGACGCGTCAGGCCCGCCCCGGGGGGCCTCGCATGCGAAAAGGTCTCACGCCCTCCGATCCTCTCCGGACTCGTCACCGTGTATTGCCACACGTACTGGGTCATAGCGACGTCCTGTGGCGAGAAGTCCGCGTACCGGTGGTCTGCTGCCGGGAAGTCGCCCAAGGGGGTGTCATCACCTCCGAAGCCGACCAGCATCTCTCTGGGGTTCACTGGCCCGGTCGCAGGTTCCCTCTCTCGGGGTCGTTTGCTCATCGAGCAACAAGCTAGTGCCCCATCTGCACCGGGCTCGCCTTTTGCCCCCCTTCGCCTTGGCCGGGCGGCTGGCTCGGCTATCCTTGCCCCCCTTGTCATGGTCCGGGTCCCCGCCCCGGTGGCTCGTTGCCGGGCACATCGTCGTCGAAGCCGCCGGCCTGCTCCCGCTCGGATCGTTCTGTGAGGTAGGACCTATCAAGCTACTTCTTTTGCCCGTGTGGCTAGCAAAGGCCCGGCGCCACTCGCCTTCGTGTGCATCACGGTACCCGGTCGTGCCAATATGACCGGGAACTGCCAGGTCGACCCAATTAGCTTTTCGCCAGGTCCAGCACCGTGACGGTCCCGAGCGTCCGATCCAGGAAAGCGAAGTTAGTAATATAAGCCCGGGATCCATCCGGGTTGATCGCTATGGCCCATGGTTGTGGGCCCAGAGATGCGGTATTCAGGCCGATCGTCCTTTCAATACTCGGGGACGCAGTGTTTATAACGCTAATCCCACTGCCGTCAGCATTGCAAACATACGCCTGTTTGCCATTGGGACTGAAAGCTACCCCCCTGGCGCCAGCCGCGATAAGGATCGTAGATACGATCTTATTTGTAGAAGTATTTAGAACTTTCACTGCCACGTTTGTAACACTTGCCCCGCCGGCGAAGGTTTCATACAGTGCCGAACCGCGGGGGTTCACAGCCAACCCGAATGGAGCGAGACCATTCTGATGGATGGTGGACTGCACAGTTCTAGTGGCGACGTTAACCACCTGAAGCAGGCTGCCGGCAGGACGCGACGTAATGCTATACTCGGTGACGACATACAATGTCTGACCATCCGGGCTTATCGCTATAGTTTGCGGATTGGGAGCGACAGATATTGTTCCAGAGATACGTTGAGTGGCCGTGTCTATGATAGTTATGCCGCTAGATCCTGCAACATAGGCAGCCAGGCCATTTGGGCTGAAGATGACATCGTCCGAAGCGCCACCGACATTTAGATATTTTGTCTCTTTTCCAGTGGACGCATTAATGATTGCGACCGCTGGCCGCATATTGGTCGTAGCCCCAAGGTCACTGCTAACGTAGAGAGTCCGGCCATTCGGGCTAATGGCCAGGCTGGTTGGGCTTATCCGTAAGGGGACAGTTTCCGTGACATGGTTGCTTGCGGCGCCTATGATGCTCACCGTGTCGCCGCCATTATTAGCAATATAAGCATACTTGCCCTTCGGGTTGACCACTACAGCGAGGGGTCCGCCCCCTACCGGAATAGTGGTGCTATCCACCGGGACGTCCCGCGCCCGAATCGTCCCGTCAGCGAATAAGCGATGCACCCCCACCGTCAGGGTGAGGATGGCTGCTAGCGATAATCCTAACAGCGCCCTAACCCTCGTAGCCAAAAGGATACGTCGCCGATAGACCATCCGTGTCGAGGTGCTATAATGCGTCAGTTCGGACAATTGGCGCCCATCTGGGACGATGCCTGGTTCTTCGACGGGTATTGTCATGTATCCTCCGCTTGGGCAACGATATTTAGACGATTACTGCTCTCGTGCGATAACTGTATCTGGATACCGATTACAGGAACCGGTTCCAGGCGGATTATGAGCGCACCATTTGCCAACCCCGCTTGCGTTTCAAACTTCGGCCTCAAGTCATCCCGAAAGAGACAAACTTAGTCATTACTTTAGTTTACCAGGCAGCTTCGGTCATCGGCGTTCTGATCCACGAACATAGAGATCACTATCAGATGCCCTTCGGTAACCATGATTCCGCAGGACGTCGTGGACGGTCTTAGGCAGCGAGGCAACGACCACCCTCCTGCGATTGCGATCAGCCACTATGAGTGGATCATCCGTCGTTCCCTGATCCACATGGGAGCGAGCATCAAGCCTAGGCGTAGACACCCGAACCCCTACCTACTTTGCAACGGCAGGACCTGCGCCGCCACCACCAAAGATCAGGTTGAGAAGCGACTCAGAGGCGCCCACGAAGACTTCGGCTGCGGCGGCCGCCTCTCCTCCAACAATGAACAGGCCAGCTCCTGCAAGAGCCAAGCTTATATCCTCTCCGTCAGCGGAACCGGGCTTTTGGTCGTTCGGTTCGATTTTAATGCTGACGTCCACTGTGATTTGCGTTCCTGTGAAGATCCCTCGACCATCTATCGTAGTTGACCAATCTTGTTCGATCGAACCGTCTAGGCCGAACGTGGGTCCTAACTCGTTTGGGGTGACGGAGAGATCGCTGATCCCGCCGCTGGGTGAGACCGTTCCTTGGAGTTTACCATCGATAGACACGTTTACGTCGCCGTTAGAAGCGTCGATGGTCATCCCAAGTCCTGAGTGTGGCTGCTGAATAGTGGCTGAAGCCGAAATGGTGATCGTGGCACCAGCAAGAGCGATCGTCTGCGATCCCGATACTGTCGTGGGTGGTACCGGTAACGCAACTGGAGTGGTCGGTGGTGCTTCGGCAGCATAAATATGGGAGTTTCCTGTCATAACAGCATTAGCGGTCCCAGAACACTTTAAGATATCTGCCAGCCCACTTGGATCTAGGCTATTGACGGGGTCGTTCCCTCCGTAACTAAAGGGCTGCTGGGTAGCGTCCACCAACGGGTCCACGCTTAAGAACTGCCCCGTCGCCGGCTCATACCAACGGGCCTGCATGTAGTAGAGCCCGGTGGTCGAGTCGAGGTACTGCCCGGCGTACATGAACGGGGTGGTGGCCGAGCCGGTAGAGCCGGCCAGGTTGCCCCAGGCGTCGTAGGTGAACGTAGCTGTGACCGTCCCCGACGAGTTGGTGAGCGCCCGGGTGGAGCCGAGCTGGTCGGTAAGCAGGTAGGTGGGTATCCCCGAGGCGCTGACCTGCTCCACCGGTGTTCCTCCTAGCCCGTAGATGTAGCTGTTCGCCCCGTCGGAGAGCAGGAGGGGCAGCGAGCCCTCGACGTCCCAGCTGTAGTGGGTGGTGGTGCCCCCGACGGTCTTGGACTGGCGCAGGCCGTTGCCGTCGTAGGCATACGTCGCTGAGGACGAGCCCGTGGTCAGCCCGGTGAGGTTGTTGGCCTGGTCCCAGGAGTAGGAGGTGGAGGGCCCCGACGACGGCGTCGTCGCCGTGCGGTTGCCATCGCTCGAGTAGCTATAGGTCGTGGTCCCACTCGGAGGCGAGGTGCACGCCGCCGAGCCCGTGCCGGCCCAGCACAGCTCGCCGGCCGGGTCGAAGGCCTGGGTGGCCCCGGCCGGGCTGGTGGTCAGGTCGTTGGCGGCGTCGTAGCCGTAGCTGGCCGAGCCGGCCGCGCTGACCTGGTGCAGGGACGTGTAGGTGTAGCTCGTCGTTCCCGCCCCCGGGGTGCCGGTGTCCGTCTCGGACGACAGGTCGCCGTAGTTGTCCCGGCTGTAGCTGAACGAGACGAGCGTCGTGGCGCCCTTGGTGTCGGTGATGGAGGCGAGCTGGTCGGCGTTGTCGTAGGTACTGGCCGAGCTCACCCCATTGGGGTAGCTGGTCCCGGTGGGGTCGGAGTCGGCATCATAGGAGTAGCTGGTGGTGCCGCCCAACCAGTCGGTGAGCGAGCTGAGCCGGTCCATGTCGTCGTAGGCCTTGGTCACCGTGTCGCCGCCCGGGTAGGCGATGTCGGTGATATCCCCGTCAGGATCGTAGCGGTAGGTG
>Ga0302320_10025773_pt1 | contig 11416 bp, 8 predicted proteins | sample Bog_T0_3_FD_202130 | JGI IMG/M metagenome (GOLD analysis project Ga0302320, IMG submission 202130) | Peat permafrost microbial communities from Stordalen Mire near Abisko, Sweden - Bog_T0_3 | ecosystem: Environmental > Terrestrial > Soil > Wetlands > Peat | place: Sweden: Abisko, Stordalen Mire... | reverse complement strand
GAATGTTTCTACAATCCCAAGCGCCTTCATAGCGCCCTTAATTTCCTGTCCCCAGTTGACTTCGAAGCCAAAAACAATTAACCAAATGACTCGATTTTACTGTCCGTTTTTTCGAAGCAAGCCCATGCGCCCCTCTTCTCTCTTCCCCAAAATCCCGCATTGACATTTCCCCCGGAAAACCTATTCTCCGCCCTTCGTTTGACGGGCCCCGTTCGTGAGGGGATCACCCCGTTTGAAGAAGGGATGTGAGTTGCGATGACAGAAATAAGACTGAAAAAAGGTGAACCAGTGGACCGTGCGTTGCGTCGGCTTAAGAAAAAAGTCGACCGCGAAGGCACGCTCAAAATCGTGCGCAATCACCGGCATTTCGAAAAGCCGAGTGAAAAACGCCGGCGTAAGGAAAAAGTGGCGCGGTTTTCCGCCATGCTGACCGCCCGCTACGCAGATTTGTAAGCCTATACTGACAATTTCCACCATTTGTCATTTGCGATGAGCCTCACCCGGGCGTATATTACTCCATAATATGCGCCCGGTATTTTTTTATACGCCGGGCATTTTTGTATGTATTCATTCTCGACCTGTTGGAACTCCAGCCGCCACACCTGCGGCCGCGCCATGCTGCGCGAGATCCGCGACCTCGGCTTTGAATACGCCGAGCTCAGCCACGGCATCCGCGTCAGCCTCGTCCCCGGCATCGTCGAGGCCGTCGACGCCGGCGAGATCAAGATCTCCACCCTCCACAATTTCTGTCCCCTCCCCATGGGCGTCACTCACGCCGCCCCCAACCTCTACGAATTCTCCTCCGAAAAAACCCGCGACCACGACCTCGTCCTCCGCCACACCCGCAAGACCTTGGAGTTCGCCGTCCGCGTCAAAGCCTCCCTCGTCGTCCTCCACTTCGGCAGCATGGACCTCAAGGACTACAGCGGCAAACTCGAGGAAATGCTCGCCAACGGCGAACGCCGCAGCCCCAAATACGAGAAAATCCGCCTTGAGGCCGCCCGCGCCCGCGACGCCAAAAAAGCCCGCGCCTTCGGCCAAGCCATCGCCACCCTCAAGCAGCTCGTCCCTGAGGCCGAGGAACACGGCCTCCGGTTCGGCATCGAGAACCGTGAAGCCATCCACGAACTCCCCCTCGAGAACGACTTCCACTTCCTCTTCCAGGAAGTCAACAGCCCCGCCGTCGTCTACTGGCACGACACCGGCCACGCCCAGATCAAGGAAAATCTCGGCTTCATCAACCACATCGTCCACCTCGACGCCCTCGCCGGCCACCTCGCCGGCTTCCACATCCACGATGTCCAGTTCCCCGCGCGCGACCACTGCCCCCCCGGCAGCGGCACCGTGAACTTTGCCGGCCTCGCCCCCCTCGTGAAACCCCACCACATCAAAGTCTTTGAATTCAGCCCCACCATGTCCGAGACCAACGCCCGCCACGGCATCGCCCACATCAAAACCCTCTGGGGCAACGACTAGAGTATTTTTTAAACTGTTCTCGAACGCCCCGATCGCCCGCGACCCACCTTCACACCACCGCCCGTCTGATTTACTCACTAAAAATCGTATAATTGGTAGGGCGTTGCTGCCGTTTAGCCCAAATATTCCCGTCGATCGCCCCGGCGATTGACGAATTCTGGTCCCCCCTCACCGACCTCAACACCCCCTGACCCCTGTTGTCCCTTTGTCCACCCAATCAGGATTTCATTCCTTCCCTAGTTTAAAGCTTTGGCTGCCGCCTCAAAGCCCAAACCGCCGGGATACAACTCAAACCACCGGTAATGAATACGACACCAATCAAATCCAATAGGCTCCCACCATGATCCACAGCGGTCCAATGCGTTAAAAAGGTGAAAAACATGGCCACACAATTGTACCCAATAAATAACTTATTCGATGTTACGGCAAGTTGAGCATCCACATTGGACCGGAATGACAATACGGCGGCAACCATGCCAATTATGAAAGTGGTGATGCCATAAAACGACAGGTTGGGCGGTATGCAAATGGCCATCGCGGCGGCGGCCAGCAGGAACACTCCGGGAAGTATGGGCTTGGGCTCCCGGGGGGAAACCGGCCGCTGCTTTACGGTCATTTTATGAAGGTCAACGGGCGGGACGGTCAAACTTTGTGACGGAACTACATTTTGTGGGTCGGGCGGGTTTTGTGATCCAGGTGCACACAGTTGTGCGATGGTTTTGGTGCGTCTTCCGGAGAGAGTCTGCAGCAGTCCGGCAAGAAACAAGAACGCCGTCAAGAGTTCGCCCCATTTATCAATGTAATGAGAAAAGCCCATGCTGAGATGACCGTCGATCAGCTCGGGCGGATTATTCCGCTCGTTAAGGCTTAAAAAATAAAATGCGGCCAATCCAACCAGTGCGACGATGCCGCCCTCCATGCGAATATATGTACGGCTGAGTTTTTTTAGTCCGCCATCAGTGACCCCATCGGCCACGATGCCTGCGGCAAATTCCTCCGCCTGTTGGTTGCCGGACCGGACATTTATCGGCCAGAAACGAATGACCTTGGCCACGGAAAGTGCAAAAATTATAATTGTCTCCAAATAGACTGTCCCCATCAAATAATCGCCGTCAGAGTTTGTGTCCATCACATGCATGGATACACCGATAAAAAATGTGGCCATCGGTAAAAGTAAAAAACCGTATCCCAAAAGCCGTTTCCGGTTTAGCTTTTTTACCGAGCGGGCGGTGCAGGCCTCGCACAAAAATAAATCCCCGGTATGCCGATGCTGTTTTTCAGGAATATTTAACTGCTTTGCTCCTTCTCTTTGACAGGTGAAACACGCGCCATGTTTTTGAGTTGATGGGTTTAAGTCCGGGTCCGAAACGTGCACCGGATCAAATACCGGCGACAATTGACGCTTCTGCAACTCGGCACGAGCGGCACCCAGCGCCTGCGGCGTCCAATCATCAGGCTGCGCCAGCATGTCCTGTAATTCTTGGGCCGGCTTTTCCACCATTTGCCCGGCGAGCTCTTCCGGAGTGATCATAACCAATGTCCCCTGTCATCCGATTATTCGAACTAGCTCCATCTGTCAACCATATAAAGAATTAGCCGCTCAATTCGTGTGATCTGCTCCAGACCGTTCTCATCCACAAAATGCTTTTTGCTTTGGGTTTTCCATCCGTGCCATCCGTGAAATCCGTGGTTAAAATCCCCCCGGTAACCATGCCGTTTTGATCTCGCTCCCCCCGGAGCAATTTGGTATTGGATGAGCGCAACAACCTTTCCGAAGGTCTCGTTTTGATCTCGCTCCCCCCGGAGCAATTTGGTATTTGGTAGGTGGCGTCGGAGATGTCGCTGAAGGCGTTTTGATCTCGCTCCCCCCGGAGCAATTTGGTATTAGTGGCGCAGAACCCGCTCTGTTCGAGCGGGTTCTGCTCACCAAACCTTCACGAATTCCTTTAATTCAGCGATTCTTTGGGAATTTTCCGCGACCTCGGTTATTATGATTTGGGCCGCCCAAGTGGATTCTTCCATCGGGAGCAACCGTACATCTCCAGGAATCCCCTTGGCCACGCGCTGCATAAAACGGATGACCCGCTCGCATTCATGCGGTTCGCCCGTGAACAAGTAGATGCTGTATTGCACCCGTACTCCGCCCATGCGTTCGAATTCCTTGCGCAGGAAATTCTGGTGCCGCTGCTCCGGCGTGTCATAGGCAAGCATCACGAGCATGTAGAACAAAAGGGGAGAAATGTTCCTTGCCATCCAAACCACGGGCAAATGATTCCACCATCAGCCGGATGATGGAACGTAAACGGAATTTGCCGCCGCGATAATAAAATGGTGTTTCAAACAACTCGGCAAAATGCCCGGCCAACCGTTTGGGCTCCAGCAAGTCATCCAGATGCCGCACCACGGTCAATTCCACCGTGCAACGCAATGGTTCAATCAAATCACACGCCAGACTGGGCCGGCTGCGGCGCAGTTTATGGATAATGCCCACCGTGGGATCTAGCCCGCTGGCCAGACATTGCCATTCCAACGCATGATACAAAAAACCGTAGCCATAGTTGAGCGCGGCATTGATGGGGTGTGTGGCCTTGCGTTTTTCCCTTTCAAATAGGTCGGCGGACAGGGCGGCAAAATAACGCGGCCAGAAGAACCGGGCATAGCTGGCTTCCAACCGTAAAATCCGATTGAATGAATTTTCGCGCAACTGCGGTTTCTCTGCCAACCGGGGATCAAAAGTGCGGAGCATTTCATGCTGGTTGCAAACTTTGGTCCACAGGAGTCCGCTGGCCAGTTGTGTGGCGCGTTGCGGCGACAGCCGGCAAAGTTTCCATAGCGCGGTCGGATTCACATAGCGGGCGCGTGGGGCCAGACTGAATGTCTTCCATTTTTTTTGCTGCTTGTCCCAGCGTGACATCACCACCGGGCACTGGCTGACCAGTAATTCTAGCGCCGTCTGCGACCACCGGCAATCGGGTCGCTCAGGCAGGTTTAGTTTGCCCCCCCGTATTTGGAATCAAAGCAAAGCTCGTATTACGGGCCAACCCTTGATAATGAACAGGTTGGGGAAAGAGCGTTGCAGTTGGCGGGATTTCTAAATGCCCAAACCAGCCAGCCAGTTTTTCTTTGTGATCTCCGCGTTTTTTTGGTGCGTCAGGAGAAGTCTGAGTGATCGAGCAAACCCATGAGGTGAGCCATGTAATTGTTCAATGAACATGAAGCGACCCGCACGGCGGCAGTGGTAACGCTGCCGTCGAAGCTGCGGGGAGCGAGCGTCGAGCTGTAGCGAAAGCGAACCGAAACGAGCCTCGTTACGCTAGAATGGGAGACCGGCCAGAGCCGCTGGTTTGTCGGCTACAAGAAACACACGTTGCGGTTATGGCGCGAAGAGCAAGGGGCAGAGCGCGGCCCGGTGAAATAGCAGCCAGATTTCACGGGCCAAGGGCGGATTTTGGTATTTTTGGCTGGCAAATTGGCGTGGGGGGCGGGATTATTGGGCTTTATTTATTGTTTCATGAATGAACAGATTGTCATCTTGGATTTTGGGTCGCAGTATACGCAGGTGATCGCGCGGCGGATCCGCGAGTGCAGCGTGTATTCGACGATTTTGCATTTTAACACGTCGGCGGCGGAGATCGCGCGGTTGAAGCCGAGCGGGATCATTTTGTCGGGCGGGCCGTCGAGTGTTTATTCGCCGAAGGCGCCGTTACCGGATCCGGCGATTTTTAAGCTGGGGCTGCCGGTGCTGGGGATTTGTTATGGGGTGCAGTTGCTGGCGAAGTTTCTGGGGGGGAATGTGGAGAAGGGGCTGAAGCGGGAGTATGGGAAGGGGACGTTGACGGTGAAGGATGGGTCGTGCGCGTTGTTTGCAAAGCTGCCGAAGGGGTTGCAGGTGTGGAATTCGCACGGGGACAAGTTGACGCGGTTGCCGAAGGATTTTAGGCCGGTGGCGGTGACGGAGAATTCGGAGTTTGCGGCGATCGAGAACCGGGAGAAGAAGTTTTTTGGGCTGCAGTTTCATCCGGAGGTGGTGCATACGCCGCGCGGCCGGGAGATCATCACGAATTTTGTGCATGGGGTGTGCGGCTGCGGCCGGGGCTGGACGATGCGGCATTATGCGGAGCAGGCGGTGGAGGAGATCCGGGCGCAGGTGGGGAAGGAGCATGTGATTTTGGGGTTGAGCGGGGGGGTGGATTCGAGTGTGGCGGCGGCGTTGCTGCATAAGGCGATCGGGGATCAGTTGACGTGTATTTTTGTGAACAACGGGTTGTTGCGGGCGCGGGAGGCGGAGGTGGTGCAGGAGGTGTTCGGGCGGCATTTCAAGATGAAGTTGCAGTATGAGAATGCGACGGGTTTGTTTCTGCGCAAGTTGAAGCGGGTGACGGACCCGGAGCGGAAGCGGAAGATCATCGGGGGGACGTTCATCGATGTGTTCAAGTCGGCGACGAAGCGGGCGGGGAAGGCAAAGTTTTTGGCGCAGGGGACGTTGTATCCGGATGTGATCGAGTCGGTGCCGATCGCGGGGAATCCGGCGGCGTTGATCAAGAGTCATCATAATGTGGGGGGGCTGCCGAAGAAGCTGGGTTTTGCGTTGGTGGAGCCGCTGAAGTGTTTGTTCAAGGATGAGGTGCGGCAATTGGGTCTGGAGCTGGGGTTGCCGAAGGAGATTGTGTGGCGGCAGCCGTTTCCGGGTCCGGGCCTGGCGGTGCGGATTTTGGGGGAGGTGACGCCGTCGCGCTGTGAGATTTTGCGGAATGCGGATGCGATCGTGGTGGAGGAGATGAAGGCGAGCGGGTTGTACTACAAGATCTGGCAGAGTTTCGCGGTGTTGCTGCCGGTGCGGAGCGTGGGGGTGATGGGGGATGAGCGGACGTATGAGTATACGATCGCAATCCGGGCGGTGGAGTCGCAGGATGGGATGACGGCGGATTGGGTGAAGCTGCCGTATGATTTGCTGGAGAAGCTGGCGGGGCGGATCATCAATGAGGTGAAGGGGGTGAACCGGTGCGTGCTGGACATCACGAGCAAGCCGCCGGGGACGATTGAGTGGGAGTGAGCGGGGGGAAATGCTGAAATTTGGAAAGTAGAAAACAGAAATCGGCGCCGGCCGGGGGGCCGGCGCGAAGAGTGGAGAGTGTCAGCGGCGGCCGAGGTTGAAGAGGAGGGCACACATGACGAGGAAGAGCAGGAGGACGGAATGGATTTGGAAGGGGAAATCGAACAGGGCAAAGATCATGCTTCCGATGAGGCCCAGCCAGATGAAGACTTCCAAGCGTTGGCTGCCGCGGAGCACGCCGCCGGGGGCGAGGCCGCGCAGGCCGACGACGGCGAGGGCGGAGCAGATTAAGCCCAGTCCCAGCCAGCCAAAGGTTATCTGAGTTTCCAGCCAGTCGTTGTGCAACTGGCCGGGCCAGTATACTTCATCGGAAAAGCGATAGAGCTGGAACACGGTGCCAAAGGTACCGGGGCCGGTGCCGAAGAGGGGATAATCTTTGGTCATGGGTTCGGCGGCTTTGTACATGTCTTCCCGGGCGTCATAACCGGCGCCGATTTGATCCATGCGGGGGGCGAGCAGATCCCAGCCGAAATACCAGCCCATGGACAGGGTGATGGTGAGAAACAAGAGGAGCCAGCCGGTGGTGTTGGCCTTGGCGGCGGCGGGCCGGGGGGCGGCTTGGCGGACGGAGGTTGCGGCGGCGAGGGGGGCGGCGGGGGCGGCCGTGGTTTCGGGCGGCAGCAGGGGTTTGTTGCGCCGATGGCGGGAGCGTTTTTTGGCGGTCCGGGGGCGGGCCAGAAAGGCGGCGAGGAGGAGGTAGAGCATGGCGAGCCCGAGGAGGCCGACGGATACGAGGGCGCCGCCGCGGCTGGTGGAGATGATGGGGCAGGCGGCCATGACGGCCGCCGCGAGGAGCAGCCAATGGTGGGCGCGGCTGCGCACTTCGGCGGCGCGTTGTTGCAGGGTGAGCCAGAAGCCAAGGGCCAGAGGCCAGAGGAGATTGAAGTATTGGGCGGCGTTGGAGCGGTAGGCATAGCTGCCGAACTGAGATTCGCCGTCGATATGCACCCGGGGTTGGACCAAGAAGAGGAGTTTGTTGGAGCCGGAGGCGCGTTGGACGATGGCTTCCACGCCGAGGGCCAGGCCGTTGAGGCAGAGCAGCCAGAGGAGGGTGCGCAGGCGGGCGGGGAACTGGGGCGTGGTTTTATCGGAACCGCTGCGGGCCATGCCGGGCAGGATGCGTTCCTCGTGGGCGGTCATCCCGGCGAGCCAGTCCACCACGGACCAAAAGGAGGCGGCCAGGCCCAGGTAGATGCAGAGATAATTCCAGGAACTGTGGCCATCGAGACTGTGGGGCAGCCACGAAATGTAGGATTGGTAATCAAATTGGCGGGTCTCCGGATCGTAGTTGGCGGCGGAATTCCAGGCGCTGGTGAGACACCAAGCCAGCACGGCGAGGGTCAGCCAGGCGAGGGTGCGGGTGAGCATCCGTACGGCCGGGTCGCGGTGCCGGGTGAGGGCACCGGTCCGGGTGGAGAAGTTTTCCCAACGGGGGGCGGGGTAGTGCCGGACGCGGCGGATGAAGACCTTGAGGAGGAGGAGGAGGCCGAGCAGATAGCCGACGATATTCATGGTCCATATGGACCAGGGCTGGGTGGTGCCGAAGGCCCAGGGGCTGAACACGAGCATGGGCAATATGAGGGTGCCACTGAGGTCGTCGCATTGGCGGTACCAGAGGACATCGGCGGCGCGGGGGGTGAAAAAGGATTGGCGCCGGGCCTGGAGCCAGCCGGGTTCGGGTGTCGGGACCACCTTGGGTGGCGAGGGGTTGTCGGTCACGGGCATAGTTTGAAAACCTAAGGGGCCGGACACAAGTGTTAATTGCATTGGGATGAAGATTAAGGAATTGCGGATTGTGCCGTCATTTTCGACTGGTCCGAATTCGCGGGTTGAGTTGGGGGTGGGAATCGGGCAGGCTGAAAGTTTGGCGGGGCATCCGTAGCTCAATTGGATAGAGCTTCTGACTTCGGATCAGAAGGTTGCAGGTTCAAGTCCTGCCGGATGCACCAATAAAATCAATGTTTATTCAAATTTTCAGGCTTGCTAAAGGGGTAATGTTTCACGATTGTTTACGCACCCTCTTTTGAAGGTCGCCCTAAGTTGTTAAAGTTGCTAATGTCGCAGGGTCCTTTGGGGGATTATGAGTTTGATCCTACGCAAAACGAGTCAGTGGTGGTACGGCTATTTCCGCATCGATGGCGAAGAGACAGTCGTGCAGTTGGGTGTCAAGGTTGAGGGCCAGCGCCCGGCCAGCCTCAAGAACGACGGGGATTCCTTGTTTGAAAACAGCCGTGGGCGAGCCCAAGCAGAACATGATCGGGTCAAAAAGGAACTCACAGACAAGCGAAATCTCACCAAACTGACCGAACGACTGATCGCGGTCAAAACCGGTGATGATGATTCCTTGAAGACGATTTTGTTGTCGGATATGGCCAACTGCTGGTCAAAAACCAGGGAACGCCGGAAAAAAGACAGCAAATATGCGGGGGAGGTTAAAGCTATTCTCAACCGATTCGTAAATTTCATGCAGGAGCGTTACCCAAAGGTGAAGGAAATGCTCCTGGTTCGAGCGGAGATGACCAAAGCTTTCATGGATGCAGAGGAAGAGCGTGGCGTCAGTTCCACCACCTGGAATTACACCCTCAAGCAGCTCAAATCAGCTTTTTTTCACCTGGAGCGACATTCTCCTGCTTATCGCGACCACTTGGAGATGGCCGAGCTTAAAGAGCAGGAAACGATTCATCATCAACCATTCACGCCGGAGCAATTAAAAGCCATTCTGGAGGCTTCGACCGATGATGATTTTATTCATCCCATTATTGTGACGGGCATTTGCACTGCAATGCGTCGATCCGATTGCTGCCGGTTGCGATGGGAAAGCGTTGATCTAGGCAAGGACATTTGCATGGTGAAAACAAATAAAACATCCAGCATGGTGGCCATTCCCATATTGCCATTACTCCGGGAGGTGCTTATCAAATGCAAACGAGGCGAGAGCGAGTTTGTGTTTCCTGAGCAAGCCGCAATGGTGGAACAAAATCCTGACGATATTACCAACAGGGTTCAGCGAGTGTTCGAAAAGGCTGGCTTCAAAGACATAGTGGATGAAGACAAAGTCGAGGTGAACGGCGGTAGTGAAAATGGCCAAAAAGCCGAAGGGAAACCTTCAAAATCAAATATCGGCAAACATGCGGGTGGACTCACAATTGAGCGAAAGGTTGGGTTGCGTCGTGCGACTATCCGAGGTTTTCACAGTTTTCGAACGACCTGGATTACCATTGCTTTATCCAACAATGTGTCGATGCCGGTCGTCCAAATGGTTACAGGCCATGAAACCGTGGAAATAGTGATAAAGCACTATTTTAGGCCTGGAGCAGAGCAGTTTCGCGCCATGATTTTTAGGGCTATGCCCGATCTATTGGTCGGCAAAGGAAATTCAAAGCGGGAAGGGATGCTGGAAATTTTGCAAAACATGAAGAGCAGCACCTGGCGATCAGATCGGGCTCGGCTGGTCAAAATGTTGGAGGCTCATGAAGGGGTGCAAAATCCTGCCTCTGGGATTTAGCTAATCACACTTTTGCTGGCATGGTCAGCTTTGACAGCAGCCCTGAAAATCTCCGTTCTGTTTTGTTGTTTCGCACGGCCATGGCCATGGCCTTTTTCTGCCCCACAAGTACCACAAGCTTTTTGCCACGGGTGATTCCCGTGTAGACGAGATTTCTTTGGAGGAGTATGTATTGCTGCGTGGCCAAGGGGATGACGACAACCGGAAACTCGCTACCCTGGCTTTTGTGGATCGTGATGGCATATGCCAGCGAAATCTCGTCCAACTCCCCGAAATCATAGACGACGTCCCGCTGGTCGAACCGAATGACCACCTCCTGCTCGACTGGGTCAATTTTAGTGAGGATGCCAATGTCCCCGTTGAAAACCTCCTTGTCGTAATTGTTCTCGGTTTGGATGACCTTGTCACCGAGGCGGAATTGCCACCCGAACTTTTCGACAAACGGTTTGTCCTGATGAAAGGGGTTCAGAGAGTTCTGTAGCTGTATGTTCATTTCCCGGACCCCCAATGAGGCTCGGTTCATGGGGCAGAGCACTTGAACATCCCGGATGGGGTCAAAACCGAACTTTCCAGGAATTCTTTCTTTCACCATTTTCAGCAACGTTTCGGATATTGCTTCTGGGGTGTCGCGCTCAACGAAGTAAAAGTCGGAGTCTTTGGCCTCCCATTCCGGCATCTGGCCATCATTGATCCGGTGCGCGTTCGTGATGATCCGGCTGGAAGCCGCTTGGCGGAACACTTCGGTGAGCCGTACGACCGGGGCGACGCCGCTTTCGATTATGTCTCTGAGCACCATTCCTGGACCCACAGACGGCAACTGGTCCACGTCGCCGACGAGCATCAATCCGGCGTTGGGCGGGAGCGCCCTAAGCAGGTGATTCATCAATGGCACATCCAGCATTGATACCTCATCGGCTACCAACAGATTACATTTTAGGGGATTGGTGTCGTTTTTCCCGAACCGGCCCCCGGGCTGAGCTTCAAGAAGGCGATGGATGGTGCAGGCGGCCAATCCCGTGGCATCGCCCAAGCGTTTTGCGGCCCGGCCTGTCGGCGCACAGAGCAGGCATTCGACCTTTTTCGCACAGAGGATTTTCAGGACGGAGTTTAGGAGTGTTGTTTTTCCGACTCCCGGTCCCCCGGTAATCACAATGACGCGGCTCGTCAGTGCCTTCTTTAATGCCTCGCGCTGGGACGGTGCCAGTTCCTTTCCCGTCTTCACCTGGCACCATTCGACGGCCTTGTCGAAATCGATGAGCGGGTAATTGGGCGGTTGGGCGGCCAGATGGCGGATGCGTCCCGCAATGTTTTCCTCGGCCCGT
>Ga0302320_10025771_pt1 | contig 11416 bp, 8 predicted proteins | sample Bog_T0_3_FD_202130 | JGI IMG/M metagenome (GOLD analysis project Ga0302320, IMG submission 202130) | Peat permafrost microbial communities from Stordalen Mire near Abisko, Sweden - Bog_T0_3 | ecosystem: Environmental > Terrestrial > Soil > Wetlands > Peat | place: Sweden: Abisko, Stordalen Mire... | reverse complement strand
GATCCCAAACCCCTCGCAGCCGCGTCACCACTCGTTGAAGATATATTGCTCGAATATGTCGATAACAAACCAATGTCCGACGTAGGTTGGGGGCGAGTCGATGAACTCATGCTCCGCCGTCTCATACCGCTGCAAGTCAAGCAATTTGCTTTGACGACACGCACACCAGTGTCTGCTCGTACCCAGGGTTCCAACCTGATGGCGCACATCCTCGACACGCTCGAACAAGCTGCGCAGCCTTCGCACAATCCGTCTGCCAGGCCGATTCCTGGAGCTATCGGCCCTGTCGGCACGCATCTGGTTTACGTCAGCGGTCACGACTCCAATCTATTCAACATAGGGGGATTGTTGAATCTGCACTGGACCGCCGACGGGCGTACCGACGACACTCCTCCCGACTCCCAGATAGTCTTCGAGCTCTGGCAGAACCCCAAATCGGAGGAATACACCATGAGTCTCCGCTATCGCGTGCAAACCATCGATCAGTTACGCTCAGGTCAAGCACTAACACTGGCCAACCCACCGGTTGAGGTCGAGCTCACGCCTCCCGGATGTCGCGTCAGAGCCACCTGCCGGTTCACCGTCTTCGATCATGCCGCACACGCTCTTCTCGATCCTGCTTACATCAAGCCCGACCTGCAGCCGACCCAAGTCGTGGTGGCTGCGCCATAGGCTGTGACCGAGCTCTTCTCGCCGATTTCCATTCGCGATCTCACTCTGCCCAACCGCATCGCTGTCTCGCCGATGTGCCAATACTCCAGCCGCGACGGCTTCGCCAACGACTGGCATCTGGTCCATCTTGGCAGCCGCGCCGCCGGAGGTGCAGGCCTCATCTTCACGGAAGCCGCCGCTGTTCTTCCCGAGGGGCGAATCACCCCGAACGACCTCGGCATCTGGAAGGACGACCACATCGCCCCGCTCGCCCGAATCGTGGACTTCCTGCACGGGCAGGGCGCACACTCGGCGATTCAACACGCGCACGCCGGACACAAGGCCAGCATGCAGCGCCCCTGGGAGGGTGAACGCCTGCTCTCACCCGGCGAAGATGGCTGGACCAACGTCGCGGCTCCCAGCCCCATCGCCTTCAACGATCAGTACGCCAAGCCGTACGAACTCGACGCCACCGGCGTCGCACGGGTCACGGAAGCCTTCGTCGCTGCCGCGCGCCGCGCACTTGCCGCCGGATTCGACATTGTCGAGATCCACGCTGCCCATGGATACCTGCTCCACGAATTTCTGTCGTTGCTCTCCAACCAGCGGACAGACCGCTATGGTGGCAGCTTCGAAAACCGCATCCGCCTGCTCGTCGAAACCGTCGACGCCATTCGCGCCGAGTGGCCCCAGAACCGGCCTTTCTTCGTCCGCATCTCCGCCGTCGAATGGACCGACGGCGGTTGGGACCTCGATCAATCCGTCGCGCTCGCCCGCGTTCTCAAGCAGCACGGCGTCGATCTCGTCGACGTCTCTTCAGGGGGCAATGTCTCCGGAGCCACCATTCCCTCGGGCCCCGGATATCAGGTTCCGTTCGCCGAACGAATCCGCAGTGAAGCGGACATCCTCACAGCGGCAGTCGGCCAGATCACCGCGCCCGCTCAGGCCGACCAGATCATCCGCAACGGACAGGCTGACCTGGTTCTGCTCGCCCGAGAGATGCTCCGCGACCCTTATTGGCCGCTCCACGCTGCCCAGGAACTCGGCGTTAGCACCTCATGGCCTCCTCAATATCTCCGTGCTGCCCGCCGCACCAGCACTCGCCGCGAACCCGTGACCGCTACGCGCGAACTGGACTAACGCAAGGGCTGCCGGAAGTCACTCAAGTTGATCCCCTCAGTCTTCACAAAACTATGGCAGGAGTTACCCACTTCTCATGTGTCCGCTAGCCTCAGGACGTTACCGACCTTTGGCTACGGCACTGGTTTCAAAATCGACTCAAAAACAGCGGATGCGCCAGCCGAAGTCTATGTGGACGCATTGCTGAGGCAGGAGAAGGCTAATCAGATTCGGCAGGTAAGGAACGAGGCTGCATTTCAGGCTTTACGCAATGGATTTTTCCTGTTCGGTATCGTCCTAATTCTTTACCTTCTGGTGCTGACCGGGATGATTCATACGAGCCTTTCAGCAGTCGTGAGGCCAGCGTGTTGTTGTCATCCGTCGCAATCTCATCTTTAGCTCTATTGACGGACCTGGGTCTGGCGAGACTCTCTCTGAAGATGCCTCCCCCAACTGCTGTGCATCACCTTTGCCAAGACTCGGAACCCAGGCTCCGAACCGCCCTGCTCTCCGCCGTCGCCCTTACCCGTCAGCAGGAGGTCGCCGACTGGCTTCTGGACCTGATCGCGAAGGAATATCCCCACGCCGCCGATGCCCATGAAGCCCTCTGCCGCTCGGCTCAGTCAGAACGCGACGTTCGCCTCTTCTCAGCTTTCCCACGTTCCATTTAGAAGGTTCAATTCGATTGAAAGGGGGATTCTCCCCTCGGCGGTGAACTTGGCGTATCCGCTGGGGTTAAGGAGGACGATGGAATCATAACCCTTTGCCAGCGCCACTTTCTTGAGTTTTGCGTCGAGATTTCATCTCCACTCCAGCAGCTTTTGAGAGTCGTACGCCGGATGCTCGCACGGGCTGCCGAGCAGTTCGGCCTCGATCCTGGCCTCGTCCCAATAACTGGGTTAGCAATCGTGACTCGGATCGGTGTGTCTAATGGGCGGCCCCAGAACTCGGCTTCACGGAATGTTGACGCAAGAAACATGCCGCGCTTCTGATATGCCTTCGGATCGGACGGGGGACGTGCCACCAATCTTTGCAATTGATACGCACCAGCAGTCTGTCCTTGTGTGCCTTTTCCATTGAGCTAATTATGCATCAGAAGCGGAGACGCTGATCGGTCAAAAGGGGCCGAGGCGGGGTCGTCATTCAGGTGCCTTTCCCGACGGTACAGCGGCACCCGGTGTAGCGATGTCCTACAATATGGGCTATCCATGCCCAAGCTCGATTGGCTCACGCGTCCCGAAGATGAGAAGACCGCCGCAAACGTCCCGTACCGTCTGCTGGAGGCCGTGCCGGAGCTTTCCTATGGGGATGAGCAGACGGAGAACATGCTCATTCAGGGCAACAACCTGGAGGCGCTCAAGGCTCTCTTGCCGTTCTACGGGGGCCGAGTAAAGTGCATCTATGCTGATCCACCGTTCAATACTCAACAAGCGTTCCCTGATTTTGACGACAACCTCGAACACTCGAAATGGTTGTCCATGATGTATCCAGCATTGGAAGTCCAGCGAGAGATGCTATCGACGGATGGCACGCTCTTCATTCACATCGACGACAATGAGCTTGGCTATTTGCTCACCATCGCAGACGAGATAATGGGTCGCAAGAATCGAATCGCCATTGTGACGTTCAAGCAGGGAGCCGCCACCGGCCATAAGGCAATCAACCCCGGCCTCGTGAGCGTGACCAATTTTCTTCTCATCTACGCCCGCCATAAACCCGATTGGAAGCCCAGGAGACTGTTCACCGGACGAGATCGCGATAAACGCTACGGTCAGTTTCTTTCAAATCCAGATGATTCATTTCGAGACTGGAAACTTCAGCCTCTGGCTCAAGCGTTCGCCGCTACGTTCGGAAAGCCGCTGGCCGCTCTTAAAAAGGAACTAGGGCAAAAATTTGAGGATACGGTCAATGAGTTCGTCATCTCGCACGCAGGGCAGGTAATTCAGTCAGTCCGGCCTGACTTCGACGCTGTTAGCGAGGATGCCCGACAAATGATTACCAGATCATTAGACAATCCCTCTGAAACTTACCAACTTGAGCGCAAGGGCTTTTCCGATATGTATTTCAAGCGAGGCCAGCGCTTGATCTTTTACAGGGATAAACTGAAGGAAATTGATGGAGTGCTTATCGCGGGGGAACCGCTAACGACGCTCTGGGATGATGTCTTATCAAACAATCTTCATAAAGAGGGTGGTGTAGAGCTGCCTAAGAGTAAAAAGCCGGAGGCGCTTCTCAAGCGTGTATTTGAACTGAGCACTTCCGAAAACGACCTTGTACTAGATGCTTACCTAGGCTCTGGGACAACGGCGGCTGTAGCGCACAAAATGGGCCGCCGTTACATCGGAATCGAGAGGGGCGAACATGCTCGCACCAAGTGCCAGCCGCGTTTGAGGTCGGTTGTGGATGGTGAGCAGAGCGGTATTTCTAAATCTGTCGATTGGAGCGGCGGTGGAGGCTTCCGTTTCTACAATCTGGGTTGTCCTGTCTTCGACGAACAGGGCCAAATCAATCCGGCAATTCGCTTCGACCATTTGGCCGCGCACATCTGGTTTGCGGAAACGCGGACACCCCTTCCCCACAAGCGCAAGCGTTCGCCCTTGCTGGGCAAGCACGGCGAAACGGCCTATTACCTGCTTTTCAACGGCATCCTTGGAGACAAGCGGGCTGATGGCGGCAACGTACTCACGCGCCGGTTGGTTGCGGAGTTGCCCGCGCACGATGGCCCCAAGGTGATTTACGGCGAAAGCTCGCGGTTGAGCAAGGAATCACTGCTCCGACTAGGCATCACGTTCAAACAAACACCCTACGATGTGAAGGCGCGTTGACTATGTTTCCGCTAAAGGAATTCCAGAAGGACACGCTAAAGAAACTGAAAGAGTATCTGGAGGCCGTGAGACTCTGCGGGGACCCGGAAACAGCATTCCTCCAAGTTGTGAAGCCACCCGATGGCCGGTTGCCGCTATATCGCAAGGTGCCGGACCTGGAGAGCATTCCATACGTCTGCTTGCGCCTGCCCACGGGTGGGGGCAAGACGGTTGTGGGAGCCTATTCGATTCGCGTTGCGGGGCAAAGCTATATTGAAAAGGACTACCCGGTTGTGTTGTGGCTGGTGCCGTCCAATTCGATTCGCACGCAGACGGCACAGGCGCTAAAGAACCCGGCGCACGATTACCGCATTGCGCTGGACGAAGCCTTCGATGGTCGCGTGCGCGTATTTGAGATTTCGGAGATTGAGAATATCCGCCCGCAGGATATGCGGGATAACGTGTGCGTTGTGGTGGGCACCATCCAATCATTGCGTGTCACCAGTACGGAAGGCCGGGACGTTTACGCGCACAAAGAGGCATTGGAAGACCACTTCACAAAGCTGAATACGCATCTGCCCGGCCTGGAGCGCATCGAAAGCGGCGCTGGTGCGGGCAAAGTGAAGTTCTCCTTCGCCAACCTGATGATGGTTCACCAGCCGCTCATCATTATGGATGAGGCGCACAATGCGCGCACGTCGCTGACCTTTGACACACTGAAGCGGCTTTCGCCCTCAGCCATAATCGAGCTGACGGCAACGCCGGACACCGACCCGCGTACGGGCAGCAACATACTTTATCGTGTTTCTGCATCGGAGCTAAAGGCGGAGGGCATGATTAAGTTGCCTATTGTGCTGACGGTGCATGAGGCCGGATGGCAAGAGGCCGTGGGGGATGCTTGCCGCACGCGAAAACGGCTTGCCGAGATTGCGATGGATGACCTCCAGTACATCCGCCCCATCCTGCTGATTCAGGCGGAGAACAAGGACAAGCCTGCGAATGTGGACGCCGTAAAGCAATTCCTGCTGGACAGCGAGCATTTATCTGAAGAGCAAATCGCCATTGCCACGGGAGACCAACGGGGCTTGGACAAAATCAACCTCTTTGACCCGACGTGCAAGGTTGAAGCGGTCATCACCGTACAGGCGCTTAAAGAGGGGTGGGATTGTTCCTTCGCCTACGTGTTTTGTTCCACGGCGAACATTGGCAGCAGCCGGGATGTGGAGCAGCTATTAGGCCGCGTATTGCGGATGCCCTATGCGACGCGGCGCAACGCGGCGGAGCTGAACAAAGCCTATGCGCACGTCTCAAGCCCAAATTTCCTGGAGGCCGCAAAGCAGCTTGAAACCTGCATGATCGAGAAGATGGGCTTTGAAGAGGCTGAGGCGGAGCAGTTCATCGAAGTGCAGCAGCCGTCCATCCCGAACCTGCCACTATTCCTTCAAGAGATTCCGCTTTGCTTGACGGTTGCGGAACCGCTGAAGCTGGATGGACTGTCCGAAATGGAGCGGCAGTCCATCATTGTGAAATCGGAAGCTCCGGGCCAAATCGAAATCGAGGTACATGGTCAAGTCACCACGCAGATTCAGAAGGCGGCGCTTGCTGCTGTGCCGGAATCGGCACGCGCGGAAATAGAGCGGAAAATCACTCAGTACATTGCGGAGCAGGAATCGCGCCTCGCACCCGCGTTACGCGGCGAAAAGCTGGTGGTCCCCCGGCTATGCGTTCGCTACCAAGGCGAGCTACTGCCGTTCGATAAAGAGCTGGTGTTGGACGCTGCCTCATGGGACCTGAGCCAATGCGCGGTGGACCTGAGTGACTTCAGATTCAATGACACATCGAAGACATTTGAATTTGATGTGCAGGGCAGCAAGGTTGTGTATGCGTTCAAAGGCGAGCAACAACTTGACCTGAATTTGCTACCCGGAGAGTGGACGGAAAATGACCTGATTCGATGGCTGGACAAGGAACTGCGGCAGTCGGACATTCGGCAAGCCGCAAGCCTTGCATGGCTCCGGCTGTGCGTGCGGCAGCTCTTGGAGCGCAAGGGATTTGACTTGGCGTTGCTGGTGCGCGCAAAGTTCATTCTTGCGCGCAAGCTGGCAGAGAGGCGGGATGAGTGCCGGACATTCGCGTACAACACTGGGTATCAGGAGTTGCTCTTTGGGCCGAATGCCGCACCAGAAACTAGTTTTGAACATGCCTTCCGATACCCGGATGTGTACCCGGCCAAGTGGTACTACAGCGGGCGGAATCGGTTTGAAAGGCACTTCTACCCGATGGTGGGAGAGCTGGAGAGTATGGGCGAAGAGTGCGATTGCGCAGAGGGGCTAGATGCTCAGTCGGGAATCAGGACTTGGGTGCGGAATCTGGCAATCCAGCCGGAATTTTCGTTCTGGCTCCAGACCTCAACTGACCGCTTCTACCCTGATTTCGTGGCGGATCTTCTGGATGGCCGCCTGCTGGTGGTTGAGTACAAGGGCAAGGACTACGCCACCAATGATGATTCAAAAGAAAAGAAGCTGCTCGGGGAAGTGTGGGCGAAGGCTAGCAACGGCAGGGCCTTGTTTCTGATGGCCGTCAAGAGGGATGAGCGGGGCAGAAACGTCTACGAACAAATCAGGGGAATGATCGAGGGCCAATGATGGTGCGAGGAGCTACAAATGGACGAATACATCCTGGATTATCTCAAGTCGGGTAAAGCATGGCTTCTGGTCGGGTCTGGACCATCATCCGCAATCGGCTATCCGTCTTGGCAGCAACTTGCTGACGCAGCTGTCAAACTATGCCGAATTGAAGCCGACGGATGCAATTTGGCTCCTTTAGAGAAGAATTTTGATCGAGGGAACTTCCCTGGGGTATTCAAAGATGCTGCTGAACTCGTAGGCATGCCGAGATTGCTGCACCATTTGCAGGAGATACTTCCTTCTAGACCTGGAAGGGGAACGGGCGAAAGCATTTACTCTCACATTGCCCGCTGGCCCGTTCCTGTATATCTCACGACAAACTACGATCACGAAATCTCTAGGCATTTGGGAGAGGCTGGTGAGACAACTTTCATCGAATATTCCAATAGCCGAGACCACGTGAATCGATTGTTACCGGATTCGAACGGATTCATTGTTCATCTGCATGGAGACCTGCGCTCAGAGCAAGGGCTCGTCCTAACTTCGGACCATTACGACAGCATACTCAGGAGCCCGGATTGGGACTATTGGCGAAGCAAGATGTCAGCAATCTTCCAAATGAATCGCGTAATTGTGCTTGGGCATTCACTCACCGATCCACACATACAGCATGTTCTGGAGGCAGCCAAGAAGGGGTCAGGCGTTGTCCGGCCAGTCTGTTGGATAGCACCAGACGTACCACGCAAAGACGTTCGCGAGTATCTTGAGAAGTACAGGATTAGGGTTGTTTCATACGACAACCGTGACGGAACGCATCGAAATCTGACTAGGCTCGTTGAGTCGATTTCGGAGTTCATCCCGCCCCGATTAACTGTTCATCTTAGAGAAGACATCAGAAGTACAATTTCGTCACCACTTGGATCGAATGCGGCGGCGACAGGATTCTACGTCTTCAATAAGCTCTCGGTGCAGGGAGATTTTGAGGAGAAGCGCGTCTCAATTCTGCTTGCAGCTCTTCACGCAGCCATTCCTACTCTCGCAACTGAGCCTGGATTCTCTATTCAACATGCGTTGGAGGTTAGTGGCTGGCCAGCGGTAGTACCAATAGGCGATGACATTCAAACGGAGGTTGCGAAACGCGGAGTGCAGGATGGACTTCTCGTTCCAGATGGGCAGCTATTTCGTGTAGCGCCTGAAGCTGATGAGAACCTGAGACAAAAGAGTGATGAATTCGAGCACCTTCGAGAGCGATTTCGAATATCTGTTCGAACACGGCTAGACCGAAAGTTTCCTACGTTGACGGCGACCCATTCCACGGAACTCGCAACAGATATTGATGCGGCGTTGGCAGGCTTCTTTCGTGAAGGTGGTCTAACTCTCGCGAGCACGCTGCTTGCTGCGGGGAGCGCATCTGGTGGTTCTACTATTCCGACTTCGGTAGTTGGATTCATTAACCAGGCGGCAGCGAAGTACGATGACAGCTTGAGGCGTCAGGCATTTGCCTCCGCTGCGTTTGAGTGCTTCACTCATCCCGACCCCCCGGAGAGAGAATATTTGGGGCGAGTCTCTCAAGGGTTTTTCGGATTTCATGCGCTTGGGGTTTTCGGAGATGCAGCTTCAGAACGGATCAGGCACGCAAAGGATACGGTTTGGATTCTCGATTCCAGCGTACTAATTCCGGCCATTGCCCACGGTTGTGCATCGCATCGGGCAGTTCGTGGGACATTGGATAATTTAGTCGCTCTAGGCCTGAGATTGTTCACGACGGAGGGTCTCTTTGATGAGACCCGGGAACATCTTTGGTTTGCGGAGAAAATTGTAAGAGACTTTGGGCCTGCGGCCTCCGAAATAGTAAGTGCGGCAAGAGGCACGACCCCTTATAGGAAGGGCAATCTCTTCTTGGAGGGTTTTATCAATTGGCAGGCGGCTGGGAATCCGGCTGATTGGGATGCTTACATCAACACTGTGAAAGGGACTGGGAGCGCCACAAGAAATTTAGTGCGAGTGGCACTTGAAAATACCCGCGTCACTGCAATTGCCTTTCCGGATTGGCCCGGGTTTGAAGCGGGTGACTTTGCGGAAGCCGAGGAATCGAGAAATAAGATTGTAGATTTAGCTCCGGGATCGAGTGCAATGAGTTCCGAGGAAGTCGCTGGACTCATGTTAAAGGCAAAGCCGGAGGCCGAAGTTCACGTGATCGTTTCGCATGAACGTGACGGAAAGTATCGGATTCTCTCGGGGGCTGGGACTTCGACTCCGGCGTGGTTCATAAGCAGTACATCGATTCTGAATCGAGTGCAACCCGACCTTAAGATTACTTGGCCTCCAGAATCATTTCTGCGGTTCGCATCGACGTTGCTGCCGACAACGGATCAAGAGACCGCCGAAAGAGCGTTTGAGACCTTACTGTGGACGATCGCTCAATCAGGTGTAACCGTCCTGGATGACCGCATCGCGGCGCAAGTCTTTGGCGGAGTGATTGACCAATCTTCACTATTGATTACCGATCAGCACGCTTCGTATGACAGAGCTTTGTCAGAGAAATATGGCACGGGGGTCGAGAACGTCCTACGTGAGGTGCCGCCGCTATACAGGCCGCTTGCTGCACTGCAACTGGCAAATGAGAAATCCCAAAAGGAAGCTGCCGAACGGGAAGTTGCTATTCGTATGGCTGCTGCGGAAAAGGAACGCGCCTCGAAAGCGGAGGCGGAACTAAAGGAGTTGAAGCAATTCCGCGGCAAATTGAAGAAAAAGCAGAAACAAGCAGAGGAGAGAAGGCGAAAGAATCGATCGAATCGAAAAAAGAAACAATGAGTTTTTGCGGTGGGCAACTTGGCCCTGATTGGCTGCCGCCCCGACATGTTCAAGCACGGCGGGGCCGCTGCAGGATGAATCCGGCACCGCAGATGTGGATTGGTTCGTGATTCCCAACCATGCCGGAGTTGGCCGTTTCGAGGATGCCGCGCGTTGGCCGGTACCAACGAAGCGACATGCGCGGCGAGAAACTCCGGAGCGCGATCTCTGACTCTACCTGAACCTCTGCGGAGGATAATGGTCTGGTACTGATCGAGGAATTCAAAAGAGAACATGCCATTCCTTATTGATGAAACGCCGGGTGCTTCTGCTTGGGTAGAGCGATACTTAGCAGCGCTGCCTGAAGGTAACGATCTCGGAAGCTTGGTTAGCGCTGTCGTATGGACCGATGGTTACTTAGATGACGGCCAACCAATTGGCGGGAGCGATCCCTCTATGATCGTCAACGAAATCAACGAACAAGGGCTTACTCTCTTGAGGGGGCATGATCCTGGCCTTCCTGCGGGGCGTGTCATAGCTGCTCAAGCGTTTACAAGTCCAAGCGGAACTCGATTTGTTGTCGCGATCTTGACATATTATGAGCCTGGCCATCAATTAGGCTTTGCTTCTCTGGGTGTGGATCCATTCCCGTTCGTTACGTCGCCGTCAACACTTGGATCGCTCGACGGCGCGCGAATCGAGTTCGGCATCGACCGAAGGGAAGTAGAGTCTCATTGGCTGGACGAAGTATTAGAGGATGCTCCACTTTTCGTAAAGCGTGTTAAGTTTTCGCACAATGCTGCGGAATCGGTGAAGGAGCTGATACGGGTCGGACTGCCACTCGCAGCTTTGTTGTGGAATCCACTCGTGACAACCGTCGCCAACGAGGCCGGCAAAGATATCTATGCTGGTATCCGATATTGGCTCCAGAGACTTTGGAAAAAGTTGAAGGAACTACGGGACCCGATAGTGGATGTACAAGTGCATTACCACGGATGCCAAGTTTCATTTCTCCTTCGGGGCCGTGATGTCAAGCAACACTACGCTGCTCATGCTGCGTTGCCTCTTGCTGCTGCACAGGCCGTCAAATTAGTCGATGGTTTGGGAGAGTACAGTTCCAAACTTATTACTCTCACCTACGAATTTGAGCTATCACGTTGGTTTCCTTCTTACGGCATCATGGCTGATGGGCGAATCGTCTCGGACCGCAGCGTCCTCATTGCGTTCGAACAGCTTCCCAAAAGCCTGAGTATGGGAATTCTCCGGCCAGAAGATGAGGATCAGTAAGGATATGTTGGCTAGCAGCCCGTGGTGCAAGTCGGGGGATGGGCGTGAGTCTGAGATTGAGTTGAAAACGTCTAACTGGTATGGCGATGGGCAGGCGGCAGCATCGAGAGCGGCAAGAGGATTTGTGGGTGGCGC
>Ga0302320_10025769_pt1 | contig 11417 bp, 7 predicted proteins | sample Bog_T0_3_FD_202130 | JGI IMG/M metagenome (GOLD analysis project Ga0302320, IMG submission 202130) | Peat permafrost microbial communities from Stordalen Mire near Abisko, Sweden - Bog_T0_3 | ecosystem: Environmental > Terrestrial > Soil > Wetlands > Peat | place: Sweden: Abisko, Stordalen Mire... | reverse complement strand
CATCCTTCCGCAGTCCTATCGCGGAAGGGTGGGAGAGCCTGCGCCCTGACTCCTGTTCAGGAGCAGGCCAGCCCGCATCGAATCAGAGTGCGATGGTCACGGCTTTGGTTTCGAGGTAATTGTTCAGCACCTCTTCGCCCATCTCGCGGCCCCATCCTGACTGCTTGTATCCGCCAAACGGCAGTGACGCGTCGAAGACGTTGTGGCAGTTCACCCACACCGTCCCAGCGCGCAGCCCGCGCGCTACCTTGTGCGCCAGGCCGATGTTCTGCGTCCATACGCTGGCCGCCAAACCATATATGGTGTCGTTGGCCCGCTGCACAATCGCTTCAACGTCCTTGTCAGTGAATGGCACCGCGCACACCACCGGTCCAAAGATCTCCTCCTGCACCACCTTCATGCGCGGATTGGTATTTGTGATCACGGTTGGCCTTACAAACCAGCCGCGCTCCACGCCGGAAACCGGCCCACCCGCCGCAATCTTCGCGCCTTCTTGAATCCCCGACTCGATGTATCCAACAACCCGCTGATACTGCTCGTCCGAAACCAGCGGTCCCATCTGGCAGGCAGGATCCATGCCCGGCGCGAGCTTGATGTCGTTGGCCACGCGGCTTACGCCCTCTACCACTTCGTCAAACACCTTCTCGTGCACATACAGGCGCGAACCCGCACAGCAGCACTGCCCATGGTTGAAGAAGATGGCGCTCGCCGTCCCCTGGATGGCGCTGTCGATATTCGCATCCGCGAACACAATCGCAGGCGACTTTCCGCCCAGCTCCAGCGAAACCTTTTTCAGGTTCCCCGCCGAAGCCTTCACAATCAGCTTGCCCACCTCGGTCGATCCGGTAAATGCGACTTTGTCCACCAGGTCGTGCGCGGCCAGCGGCGCGCCGGCGCCCTCGCCATATCCGGTAATCACGTTCACCACGCCCGGCGGCAATCCAGCCTCAGCCAGCAACTGCGCCAACCTCAAGCCCGTCAGCGGAGTCTGCTCGGCCAGCTTCAACACAATCGTGCATCCGCATGCCAGCGCCGGCGCGATCTTCCAAGCCGCCATCAGCAGCGGAAAGTTCCACGGAATTATTTGCGCCACCACCCCAATGGGCTCGCGCACCGTGAATGAATGAAAGTTGTTTCCCGCCGAAAGCGGCAGCGTTTTGCCAGAGATCTTGGTCGCCCAGCCGCTCATGTAGCGGAACATGTCCACGGCCAGCGGCACATCTGCCACGCGCGCCACTGAAACCGGCTTGCCGTTATCCAGCGACTCCAGCTCGGCAAATTCCTCCAGGTGCTCCTCCAGCAGTTCGCCGATCCTCCAAATTATCCGCCCTCGCTCAGAGGGCGACATGCGCGGCCACGGGCCCTCATCAAAGGCGCGCCGCGCGGCCAACACGGCGCGGTTCACATCCTCGGCCTCGGCTTCAGGCACATGCGCAATCACATCGCCCGTTGCCGGGTTGTAAACAGGTAACGTCTTGCCCGATAACGCTCCGACAAAGCTTCCGTCGATAAGCATTCTGTGGTTGCTGCTGACAAAGTCGGCAGTTCGGCTGCTGACACGCGGGTCAATCGAGAGTGTCGCCATGATAAGAACCTCCTGTGCTGACGGGGCGGCGGTTCATGCGGGGGATTGAAAGGCCGGGAAGCGCTCCGGAACCGCACCCGAATTCGGCACGAAGGAACACTAACGCATTTCTCCTCCCGCTGTATAGCGCCTCCGCGTTAAATCCATTCATATGCCCGCAAAGCCTTCCCGCCCGGCGCACTTGCCATGCTTCCCTGAGCGGGCGGGGGCCAGGCTCAGCCTGCGATCCCCTTAAAACATCCGTGGACAACCGTCCCCTTGGGTGCGATTATGGGCAGTGCATCTCGACATATAAGACAAGGAGGATTACAAACATGACTATTCGCACCTCAGGCGATATTTCCGGGCGCATACCCGTGCTCAATATTGATAGACGGCAGTTTCTCACCATTTTGAGCGGCGCTGGCGCGACTGCTGTGCTCCGGCCGGGCAGGCTGTGGGCAGCCCCGACCACTTCGCAGATATCTCTCGATCCGGTCAATAAGAATCTGCGCTTCGGCATCACCGGCGCGCTGTGGGGCGAGTGGCCGAATGGCAACCTGATAATGTCGAACGACCTTCACCAGATCATCTCCGACGTTGTGCACTTCGGCTTGCAGGGCATCGAGCCATACTCCGGGCAAGTGGTTCAGTTCCTCGGCAATCCGCTCGAACTCAAGCAAATGTGCGATGCAGCGGGCATTACGCTGGTCGACGTGGGCGACCTGGCGCTGGCGCCGCGCTCCCCTGCTCCCGCTGCCGCGCCCGCTCCTGCGGCGGCAGGGCCGAATCCACGCCCAGGTCCACGCTGGAGTCCCTGGATCGACGAGGAAGGAAATGCGCAACTGATTTCGGAGATGGTGGGCTTTGCCCGTAATTTCCTTGCCCCCTGCGGCTGCGATCACTGGAAGACCAACATGGGCAGCCGGCCTGAAGGCGGCCCCAGCGAGGATCAGCTCAAGCGCCTGGCCGCCACGCTCAACGAAATCGGCCGTCAGACCATTGCCTTCGGCGTGCGCCTGGCTCCCCATCCTCATATATGGGGACCGATGGAACGCGAGCACGAATTCCGCACGGTTATGGACCTCACCGATCCGAAATATGTATGGCTCACTACTGACACCGCGCACATGACCCTGGGCGGTATGGATGCGGTAAAGATGATCGGCGATTACTTTCCGCGCATTGCCGAGGTGCACCTGAAGGACACCTATCCGCGCTATCGCGGCAACACAGTCACGCCCACGCGGGCCGAGCACCAACAGGCCAGCCTTTACCACAACCTGGGCGCGGGCGGCGTCGATTTTCCGGCCATCTTCAGCATCCTGCGCAAGCGCAACTTCAAAGGATGGGTGGTATTCGATCTGGATGCGCCGCGGTCCGACGACGGCACAGGAAACATCCAGCAGAATCTCGCCGCGAACATTGAATATCTGCGCGACAAGATTGGCATCAAGTTTCCAAAACCGGCAGCCTGATTGCTAAGGCATTTTCAGATCTCCGCGGAATCGCCCAAAAGCATGCATCGTTATGAAGGCTGCGCTGCTTAAAGAGTTTGGAAAACCGCTGGTCTTCGACGATGTGCCTGCGCCCGAACCTGGGCGCGGGCAGGTGCGGATTCGCGTAGCAGCTTGCGGCGTCTGTCATAGCGATGTGCATATCGCGCAAGGAGAGTGGGAAGGTTTCAAGCCCAGAATGCCGATGCCCGTAATCATGGGCCACGAAGTCGCGGGAACCGTGGAAGCTATTGGACCGGGCGTAGAGCATTTGCGCGAAGGCCATGCGGTGGGTGTGCCCTGGTTTCATTCCACCTGTGGCGAATGCAGCTACTGCCGCGCGGATCGCGAGGTCTATTGCGATCGATCTCAGGTGACCGGAGTTACCGTGCACGGCGGTTTTGCCGAATACATGATTGCCTGGGAGGACCACGTCGTCCCCATCCCCGCAAATCTTGCCCTTGAGCAAGCGGCGCCTTTGTTCTGTGCCGGCGGAACCGTCTTCAGCGCCCTTTCCAAGGTCAAGCTTGACAGTTCCGTTCGCCTCGGCATTTGGGGAGCCGGGGGACTCGGACATTACGGCATCCAGCTCGGCAAACTTTCCGGCGCGCATGTGAGCGTCGTAGATTTACTGCCGGAGAAGCTCGCGGCGGCAATGGCTCTAGGCGCCGATGTTGGTCTCAGCGCCGAGGCGGCTAAAACCTGGTTTGGCGATCCGGCCAACAAAGTGGACGTCGCGCTCGTTTGCGCAACGTCGGCGGCCGCTTATCAGGCGGCGTTTGACTCGCTGAAGAAGACCGGCGTCATGCTGGTGGTTGGGATTCCGTCGCAGCCGCTGTCCTTTATGGCAGGTGATCTGATTCGCTCCGGAGTTCGCATTGTTCCCTCCCGCGTCGCATCACGCGCGGAATTGCGTGCTCTGGTCCGCTTGGCCGCTGCGGGCTTGATTCATTCCGAGGTTCACACCTATCCACTGACCGAGATCAACGAAGTGATGGACCGTCTTTCTGCCGGAAAGATATTTGGACGTTCTGTGATTTCGCTTAATTGAGCATCAACGAGCGCAAAATTTGCTCCGATCGGCGCCGGCAAGTCTACCGCGCAACCTGCGGCGCCGGGCCCCTCCAGGCCGGATCGTTGCCGCAATTGACAAGCCCGGATGGGACAATCCTTATTGCACAGTAAGGCTGACAACTCCCGAACTGGTCACCGTCTCTGTCTGACTCCCACCTGTATTTGCCTGGCTTCCTCCTGCGCAGCCCATGCTTGCTGCCACGGCTAAAAAGACAATTCCAAGACATATCATTTGGCCTGTGCGTCCAGCAGTCCAGCGCCTTCGCGCGCTAATCAGCGGTAATAGGAGAATGGGCAACAGCACCAGCGCTGGTGTGGCGCCCGGCAGTGTTTCCGTGAAGACCAGAGTGATCTTGAATGTTCCTGCGGGTGTGGTTGAAGAAGTTGTTATGGTTACCGCGCCCGTTGCCGGCGTAAAAGTGCAGCTCGCCCCGCTGGGTAAATTCAGGCAGGTCACCGATATGTTCGTCGCCGATGAGGGCAGCGTCACCGGATAGGTGGCGCTTGTTCCAGGCGTCACAGTATCCGACACTGTGGTGAATATTGGAGGAGTCGTAGATCCCGACGTGGTCGAATCGATTTCAAACTGGATGTTGTTGGAAATGCCACCGCCTGGCGCTGGTGTTTGCACCGTAATGTTTGCGATTCCTGCGGTCGCAACCTCGGATGCCGGAACCTGGGCAGTGAGCTGGACCGCGCTTACATACTGTGTGGTTAGAGCTGTTGCGCCCCAATACACTGTCGAGCTTGGCATGAATCCTGAACCGTTTACCGTAAGCGTAAAGGCTGGGCTGCCCATGCTTACGAAGAGAGGAGTTATGCCGCTGACAACCGGAACTGGATTATTGACCGTCAACGTCACCGTTGCTGTAGACGCCGAGTAATCCGTTGCATCGGTCGCGGTAAAAGTCACTGAAAGAGTGTCGCTTCCAGCGGCCGGAATCGTCCCCGCTGCCGGAGCGTAAGCGAACGTGCCGGGGACGGATGCCGTTGCATTCAGTTGTGTCGCACTCAGCGCCGTTCCAGAGACGATCGCCGCCGGCGTGGCCCAGGTGATGGTTGGCGTGGCCTTGTTCACCGTCATCTGCACTGTCTGCGTGGCTGCCGTGTAGTCGGTCGCAACTGTAGGTATGAACGTGACGGAAAGAGTTTGCGGTCCGGCTGCCAGTACCGTGCCCAGCGCCGGAGTGTAGTTGAAGCTTCCCTGTACCGTGGAATTGGCGTCCAGTTGTGTAGCGCTCAGCGGTGTGCCGTACGTGATCGCGCTCGGCGCTGCCCAGGTGATGGCCGGCGTGGCCTTGCCGATGGTGAGGGTTCCGGGAGTGTTGGATACTGAGTAGTTGCCCAGCTTCGAGTTGGGATCGTTCAGCGTGGCTGTAATGGGATACGGGCCCACCGGGGAGCTTGAGGTGCCCGTGGTGGCATACGATGCCGTGATGCCGTCGCTGCCTAATACTCCCGTCAGTGTGCCGGTGAGCGTGGGAACCGTAGCGCCGTAGTTCATTGACTGGTTGTTGACCGTCACGGAGAGAGGAGCCTTGTTGACCGTCAGTTGCACAGTCTTCGTTGGCGCAGTGTAGTCGGTTACATCCGTGGGTGTGAAGGTGACTGAGAGCGTCTGGGAACCAGCCGTAAGCACGGCGCTCGACGCTGGAGTGTAGTTGAAGCTGCCCTGCACTGTGGAGCTCGCGTCCAGTTGCGTTGCGCTTAGCGGCGTGCCGTAGGTGATCGCGCTCGGCGTGGCCCAGGTGATTACCGGCGCTGCCTTATTTACCACCTGGCTTAACGCCGTGGCGCTGCTTGCGGTAAATGCGCTGCCAACGGTAGGCGTATACACGGCCCCAATGGAATGGCCGCCTGTGGTCAATGTGCCTGTGTTATAGGTTGCGACACCGCCGTTCAATGCCACGGGAGAACCGGCTGCGTTTCCATCGATGCTGAACTGAACCGTCCCGGTTGGTACGTTCGTACCACTCGCCTGCGTCACAGTCGCAGTGATGGTTACGGACTGGCCATAAGACGATGGGTTCGAGGAAGAGCCAAGGCCGGTGGTTGTGGCCACAACGGAGTACGCTGAGGCGCTCAACGAGATGCTTTGGGTGGAGTTGGCTGCGCCCAGATTGTTGTCAGTTAGAACCACTGCCCCGCTGATGCTGCCTGCAGCCGCCGGCGAAAAGCTGATGGAAAGAGTGCAGGATGTTCCCGCTGCCAGATTACCGGGCGAGGGCGATGTGCTTTCGATCAAAGGGCAGGCTGTTGCGCCGATGCTGTTGAGCGTGAAATTCGCCGAGATGGACGGATTATTCCCGTTCGATGGAACCGGGAAGGTAAGCGCCGCGTTGCCGTTGTTCTCCACAGTCACAGTCTTCGGGCTATCCGCACTTACCGTGCCCACAGCAGTGGAAGCAAAAGTCAGAGCTGGCGCGTCGGCCACATCCACTTTCGCCAGCAACTGCGAGCTCGAGCCGGCGATATAGAGGTTGAGGTTGCTATCCACGGCGAGGCCGTAGGGTGTAATTCCCGATGCCATGGTGCTCTGCACATAGCTGCCCGCCGTCAGCGTCTCCTTCAACACCACGCCGGCATTTGTCTCCGAGATATACACGTTGCCAAATCCGTCCACCGCAACCGCGGTGGGGCTGCTGAGTCCGGTGCCGATTGTGGTCTCAACGTAACTGCTTCCGGCGACCGTCTCTTTCAGCACGCGGTCGTTATCAGTGTCTGCAATGTACACATTGCCGGCCGCGTCCACTGCCACTCCGGTGGGCTGGTTCAAGGCGCTCGTCGGCAGCACACTCTGCGTGTAGGCTCCCGCCTGCAATGATTCCTTAAGCACTGAGTTCGTTCCCACATCCGTCACAAACACGTTGCCGCTGGCATCCACCGCGACTCCGGTGGGCTCATGCAGCCCATTTGCGCTGTCAGCAATCACGCTCTGCGAATATCCGTTCGTCGAGAGCGTTTCCTTCACGATCTGCTTATCCGTCTGATCGGCGATATACAGGTCGCCGCCACCATCGATTGCGATTCCAGTCGCCGAGCCCAGACCGCTGCCAACCGGAACCTCGCTCCAACTCGAACCCCCCGCCGGAGAATCTATGAATGCCGTCGAGCGACCCGGCGCAGCCGTATACAGGTTGGCTAAGGCATCCACGGCCACTGCTGAGCCATTAGAGGCTATATGCTCGCTGATGGTCGTGCCCGGCGAGAAGTTCACCAGCGGCGCCACGCCCGTGCCCTGCACGTAGCCAGTAGCGATGGTGTTGCCGTTGCTATCGATCAACTCAGCTGCGCCCGTTCGGACTCCCGCCGCGCTGGGCGTGAAAGTCACATCGATCTCGCAGGTATATCCGACTCCATAACTTGCTGGATAGCAATCCCCGGTCCCCGCATCGGAGAAGTCGAGCAGTGGCGAGGCCGAGCCTTGCGTGCTCACTGACGTTGATTGCATATATCCGAATGAATCGAATGTGAAGAACAGCGAGACGGGGTAGCTGGAATAGCCCACATCCAGCGATCCAAAGTTGCCGCTCGTGAGCGACTCCTCTATCAGCGAGTTCGTATAGATGTCGGTGAAATAAACGTTGCCATTCGCATCTACGACTATCCCGGTGGGGCCAAAATATCCATAGGGTGTAGCTATAGCATTCGGATTGGTGGGGATCGTGTTGGTGGTGGTATAGCCGCTGCCATTGGGCGATAACTCATAAATGTTGCCCTGGTACGGGGCGAGGTAGATGTTGTTATTGCCGTCGATGGTAATGGCGCCACCCGAGCTGAGAAACTCCGTCGTGGTGTAGAGATTGTCACCGACCGGCGATAGCTCGTAGATTTGTCCGCCGTCCCAACCGTCATTGACGAAGAGGTTTCCCTTCCCATCTACCTCGACATTGCTTACGCCGTGGGTGCCGGGCACCGGAATAAAGCTTTGCGTATAGGTGCCTCCCGACAGCGTTTCTTTGAACATGGTGCCGATGAAGCTGTTGTTGATCTCAACGCCGTACACGTTGCCCTGCTTATCTACTGCCACCGAGACGGCATCATATAGGTTGCTCCCGATGGTGCTCTGCGTGTAGCCGCCACTGCCATTCGGCGTTTCCTTGATCAGCGTGGTGAAAAAGATATCCGCCACGTAAACGTTGCCGCCGGCATCGACCGCCAATCCGTACGGAACATTCCAGCCCGTGCCGATCGTGCTCTGCGTAAAGCCGCCGCTCGCTGAAGGCGTAAGCTTCAATACCCGCTTGTTGTAAGCATCCGCTATATAGATGTTGCCGCTGCCGTCGATGGCCATCTCCTGAGGGTAGTTGAGGGCACTGGGCAAACTGAGTATGCTTTGCACGCTGCTCAAGTGCGCGGTCTGCGCGGAGGCCATAGTGCGGGGCAGAACCGGCAACAACAGCAGCAGGGCTTGGGCCACGGGCAGGCGCGCCGAAATGTGACGAATAATGGCAACAAGATAGGCGGCGATCTCACCAGCCTGGGAAACAGGGCGCGGCTTGATCGACCCAGATGAAAGCTGGGCGGCTGACATGGCACTCCTTCAGAATCCCGGCAGAGTTCGACCTCCGGGAAAACACTGCTCACTAGTGGCGGGAGTGCTGGTTTTGTGACACCGTGATTCGCCAATCGGCTGCAGTTCCTTGCTCGAAGATCGCTGTCCGGCCGCTCTCGCGATCAGGCCCGGACTTTAGACATGGTTGTGGTCGCTCAGGATGGCGCCTCGATCGAGTTCAAGCGCGTTGAGGATCATTCAGGATTCCGGGCAGACGGCCGGCAACTCAGAAGCAACTCTCAATTCCTGGCGGGTGGCCCGGTCTTGGGGTTCTATCCAAAACACGATGAGGGTGCCCCCGGTCCCTCGCAGTTGGGGACCGGGGAGGCTACGAACCCAATCGGGCCGCTTCCGGTTTCTGACGGATCCGCCCGCATCTCCGGCAATTCGGACAGAACTCTCAATTCCTGCTCGCAGGCTCATCCACCAACTGAGCGGCAGCTCAGCTTTCCGCGGCTCGTTCTAACTCTGCGATGTCCAGCTTTTTCATCGTCATCATGGCCTGCATTGCCTGGGGATTCTTGATGAGCTCGCCGAGCCGCGCGGGGACGATCTGCCAGCACAGGCCGAACTTGTCCTTCAGCCAGCCGCACTGGATCTCGCCGCCGCCGGCGGTGAGCTTCTCCCAGTAATAATCCACCTCCTGCTGCGAGTCGCAACGCACCACAAACGAGACGGCCTCAGTGAATTTGTGGCCCGGGCCGCCGTTGAGTGCGGTGAACTTCTGGCCGTCGAGCTCGAAGGAGACGGTCAGAATCATCCCTTTCGGCCCTGAAGGAGTGTCGGCGCTGCTGCGCAGCTCGCTCAGCCGCCGCGAGTTCTTGAAGATGCCGAGATAGAACTCCACGGCCTCCTCGGCGTTGGAATCGAACCAAAGAAAAGGCGTGATGCGGGGATAGTTTTCAAGAGCGCTCATGGAGTCACCTCACGGTTTGGATTTTCGTCGTTCTGGTTGTAACGCCGGTCTGGAGACCGGCGCTGCCTGCACCGCTTCGCGTTCTCTTCAGCCCTCCAATTGGAGTGCATTCCACGGTGAGAGGCAACAAAAATGAAAAAGCTTATACTGCCCTGCAATCAGCGAGTTACGTGTGTTTCGAGCATATTTCGCGAAACCAGGGTTAATTCTCAACAACCGGTCAGCTCATATGGTTTAATTCTCAGCAACCTTTTCGCAAAAAGAGTTTAATTCTCAGCAGCATGTCCTCGAAAAGTGCAAAGCTGCAAGCAAACATTTCGCGCTTTTTGTAAACCTGCAAGCAAACATTCGGGGCAAGCGGCGCAAGCTGCAGGCAAACATTTCACAGGCCCGCTTTGATACTGCGATATTTTATAAGGTGGCGAAAGACAGCGGGCCAAAATCAAAATCCCCGAAAGGAAAATAAAGCGATGAAGCTGACAACGTATGTGAACTTTCCCGGCAAGTGCGCGGAGGCAATTGCCTGTTACGAGAAGCATCTTGGGGCCAAGCTGATAGCGAAGATGACCTGGGCCGAGATGCCCGGCGCGCCAAGTCTTCCGCCGGGCATGACCGCGGACATGATATTGCATGCGCGGTTCACGGTGGGCGATACGCTGGTGATGGCCAGCGACGGGCCGAAGGTTGAGCCCATGCGCAGCGCCTATCTTGCTCTGTCCGTAGACAGCAACGAGGAAGCAGAGCGGATTTATGCGGTGCTCACCGATGGCGGCCAGGTGTTTATGAAAATGGAAGAAACGTTTTTCGCGCACCGCTTCGGCCAGTTCCGCGACAAGTTTGTCGTGAACTGGATGGTGATTCACGAGAAGCCGATGCCGCGGGGGTGATGACGAAATCAACCTTCGAGATATTCCCAGAAGGAGTCGGAAAGCTCGGCGCCGAGCTCGTTGGCCATGCGGCGGGCGGCGCGCTCGACTTCTTCCATGAGGCCGTGAAGATAACTGCGGGAGCGGGAGATGGCGGCGACGCCGAGCGTAGCCGATTGGTAGACGACAGCCTCGTCCAATTCAGCAACGGACACGTTGAAGCCCTGCTGCAACTGGTCTTTGAGCGAGCGGACCACCTGGCGCCGGTCCTTGAGCGTTTGGGCGTGCTCGATGCGAAGCTCGAGAGTGAGTTGAGCTACGGGCATGGTGCGTTGAATTGACAGGGACAGTGTATTCCCGATGCGCGAAAAAGTCCGTAAGAAATGTCGAAATTGTGTGGTTGGGGTTGGTGCTTTCCCACCCTTTCGACAAGAAGAAATCGAAAGGATGGGGCACGGGCGTTGGTGGCGTGCGAAGTTAGGCACACGGTTGAGGCTTACGTTTAAGCAGTGCGCGTAACCCGGCGGGCATATAATCGCGGCGTTACCTCAACACAACGCGGCGGAGGATTGAAATATGCCTGTAGCGATTCTGGTGTTTCTTGCGACTGTTGCCCTTTTCGTTCTCTCCATCATTATGGGAAGCTTCTTTACGGTGAACACGGCGACCGTGGCTGTGATTACGCGGTTCGGCAAGTTTTTGCGCGTGGCTGAGCCGGGATTGAACTGGAAGCTTCCTTATTTCGATACAGTGACAGGGATGGTGAGCCTGCGGGTGAACCAGATTACGCTGACCATGGAGACCAAAACCAAGGACAACGTGTTTGTGACCATTCCGATCTCAGTGCAGAACCGGGTGCGGCCGGAGAAGGTGTATGACGCGTTCTATAAATTGTCTGATCCGGTGGCTCAGATCAAGAGCTACGTGGAGCAGGTGATTCTGGGAC
>Ga0302320_10025768_pt1 | contig 11417 bp, 9 predicted proteins | sample Bog_T0_3_FD_202130 | JGI IMG/M metagenome (GOLD analysis project Ga0302320, IMG submission 202130) | Peat permafrost microbial communities from Stordalen Mire near Abisko, Sweden - Bog_T0_3 | ecosystem: Environmental > Terrestrial > Soil > Wetlands > Peat | place: Sweden: Abisko, Stordalen Mire... | reverse complement strand
GAGCGACGTGGGTTCGCTCACGAACTGCACGATGGCCTCGGGCAGCAGCTTGGCGGCATCGCGTATTTGAGCAACGTGTTGCGCGAAAAGCTCCATGACCGCGCCGCCCCAGAGGCGGCTGATGCAGCACGGGTTTCTGCCTTGATGCGCAGCGCTATTGAGCAGGTTCGCCGGGTTGCTCGCGGCCTTTCCCCGATTCAACCTCGTCCGGAAGGTTTGATGGATGCGTTACGGGATTTGGCGCAACAGACCCGGGAACTGTTCGGTGTTCGTTGTATTTTTCAATGTGGCCAGCCCGTGTCAGTGCATGATGCGGAATTGGCGGCGAACCTCTTCCGCATAGCCCAGGAAGCAGTCAACAATGGGTTGAAACATGCGCGACCGCAGCGGATCACGGTTCGACTGGTCCAGGAGAAAAACTCCATTTCGCTGACTGTGCTGGACGACGGACGAGGAATCTCTCTGGTATCCCCCACGCGCAAAGGGTTGGGTCTTCGGATCATGCATTATCGTTCCGGGCTGATCCAAGGGACTTTGACGGTCAGGCCCCGGTCGAAGCGCGGCACGGAAGTGATTTGCGCCGCGCCTTGCCTCCCTTTGCGAGATTTCGGGCAGGATGGCCCCTAGCCTTTGCACCAATCCATGACTGCGAATAAATCACAACGAGATCAAGTCAAACGGAAAAAGGTCCTCATCGTTGACGATCATGCGGTGCTGCGGGAAGGATTGGCGGCGCAAATCAATCGCGAGGCAGACCTAATCGTTTGCGGCGAAGCCGAAGACGCCAAACAGGCCCTCGCCCTGGTTGAAAAGCTGGGGCCTGATCTGGTCTTGGCCGACATTACGCTGCCCGGACGCAACGGCCTGGAACTCATCAGGGACCTCCGCGCCAGGTGTCCAGACCTGCCCGTATTGGTTCTTTCCATGCACGATGCTTCACTCTTCGCTGAGCGCGTGTTGCGGGCGGGCGGGCGGGGCTATATCTCAAAGCAACGCAGCGGTCAGCGGTTGATCGCGGCCATCCGTCACGTCTTGAGCGGTCAGATCTACCTGAGCGATGAAGTCTCCACCCGGCTGTTGGACAGCCTGTCTGGAAAACGGCCAGTCACGTCGGTCTCGCCGATTGAACAACTGACCGACCGCGAATTGGAAGTTTTCACTTTGATCGGTCAAGCAAAAGAAACGAAGGAGATTTCGCGAGGCCTGAACATGAGCGCGAAGACGGTGGAAGCCCATCGCGCCAGCATCAAGCGCAAATTGAAATTGAAAAGCGGGCCTGAATTGACCCGTCACGCGGTATTGTGGGTCGAGGCCGTGCATTAAACAAAAATTGTCGCAGGTTTGCTGCTCTAATCGGGCTGTTCCGCCCGTTCCCCTGTCCCCGCAGCCGATTCTTCTTCGTCGGAGACGTCCGGTTGAAACCATCCGCCGTCAGGTCTTCTAATCGTTTCACTGAGGATTGAGTCGGGAGTCATCCAATAGCGGATCGGACGGGGCGGCGCCAATTTAACGCATGTGAAACTCAAAACGGGTTGTGATTTCTATGAGAAAGCAGCGAAGTCGAACGATGGTTCAGCCAAAGCCATCCATTCCAGGAATCTCGCGTCAGATGGTGGAGCAACACGCACGGCAATTGTTCCGCGACGTTTATCCGCGGCAACAATTGACCGGGAGTGAATGGAGATTGGTCGAACAAGATCTCGCGCGGAAACTGGAAAGCGATGCTTTGTGACTTTGGCATTACCAGATTTGAATAGCCACAAAGGAAAGGAGAACGACTATGCCAATTCAGTTATCGGAAAGGCACGAAGGGAAAGTGCTGGAAGTTGGCGTCAGCGGCAAACTGATTGCTGCGGACTACGAACGCTTCGTTCCCGAATTTGAGCGTCTGGCCAAACAGCACGGAAAGGTTCGCCTGCTCTTTGAGATGAGCCAATTTCACGGTTGGAACGCAAAAGCGGCGTGGGATGACTTCAAATTCGGAGTGAAACACCATCAGGACATTGATCGCCTGGCGGTGGTTGGCGAAAAGAAATGGCAGCAGCGGATGACGGAGCTGTCGAAACTATTTATCACGGCAGAGGTTCGCTACTTCGCCAGAACCGAGATGGAAACCGCCCGCACATGGCTGGAAACGAATTGAACCTGCTCCGCCCATATTCGGCATGGATTTGCCGGAAAAATGCTAAGGCTGGCGAAGAAGAATCCATGGCCACCAAAATGATGAAGCAATTAACACAGCGTTTATTCTCCTGGCCGAAGGCGGTGACGATGGCCCTCGCATTGACCCTGATGGCGTTGATTGGTTCTTTTGATTACATCACCGGGCGAGATTTTGCGTTGTCGGCATTCTACCTGATTCCAATTTGCTGGGCCTCGTGGACAGCGGGACGTGCGATTGGCATCATTGTTGCCTTGGCCAGTGCCGTGACTTGGTATATCGCCGATTTAAAGTCCGGCTTTGTTTACGCACACGCTTTGACACCCTACTGGAATGCTCTGATGCTGTTTGTGCTTTTTCTAACGGTGGTATGTTTGCTCACGGCCTTCCAGGCAGCCCACTACCACCTTGAAGAGACGGTGGATCGACGGACGGCGGCCTTGCAGGCAGAAATCAAGGAACGCAAGCGGCTCGAAGCGGCCAAGGTGCAGGCGGAACGGCTGGCCATGGTCGGCACCATCGCCGCCCAAGTGGCCCACGAGGTTCGCAATCCGTTGGGTTCAATCACCTTGAATCTGGATCTAATCTGCAAGGAAATCAATTTGCTGGCGAACGGCAACGGGCATTTGCCTGATGAAGGGCGCACGCTCATCGGAGAGATGCGTGCGGAGGTGCGCCGCATCCAACGTGTCATTGAAGATTATCTGCAGTTCGCGCGACTGCCGAAGCTGAACCGGCAAGCAGTCGATTTGAACGGTTTTCTGGACCAAAAACTGGGGTTCCTGCATGGAGAGATGGTAGAGGCGAAGGTGAAATTGCGTACGCATTTTGATCCGGCACTGACTATGGTCAACGTCGACGCCGAACAGTTGTGGCAGATGCTCTTGAACCTGATTCGCAACAGCCTCGAAGCGATGCCTGACGGCGGCGAATTGACCATTGGCACCTGGCGCCATGAGGGACAAGTGCTGCTCTGCGTCGGTGACACCGGCAAAGGCATGACATCGGAACAAGTGAAATTGGTCTTTGAGCCTTTTTTTACCACCAAGAAGGAAGGCACTGGCCTGGGGTTGGCGTTGGTTCAGCAGATCGTAGCCGAACATGGTGGCCACATCGAATGCGATAGCACCTGCGGCAAGGGAAGCACATTTACCATTTTTCTGCCAATGGCAGGAACACCCGGAGATGGCTGAACGATCGCACATCCTATTGGTGGACGACGATGAACGGCTCCGCTCCGCGGCGAGCAAGGTGCTGGCAGCCGAAGGGTATCGCATCGTAAACGCATCGTCCGGACAGGAAGCGTTGGAGAAACTGAAGGAGGAAACCTTTCCCCTGGTAATCAGCGACCTGCGATTGCCGGATCTGGACGGCATCGCGCTGTTAAAAGAAGCGAGGACTCTAAAGTCGGACGCCGAGGTTGTGGTCATTACCGGCCACGGCAGCGTCGAGAAGGCGGTCGAGGCGATGAAACTTGGGGCGTATGACTTCTTGGAGAAGCCTCTGGACAGCACGTCCTTGCTGAAAACGGTGGCGAAGGCATTGGAGAAGCAAGGTCTGGCCAGCGAGAATCGCCGATTGCGCCGCGAACTGCAACAGAGGCGGGGTGTGGAGGCGTTGATCGGTGACAGTGCGCCAATGCGGGCAATAAAACGGATGATTGACCAGATCGCGCCGAGCGACCTCAATGTGCTTATTCAAGGGGAAAGCGGGACTGGAAAGGAAATCGTGGCGGATGCTTTGCACACCTTGAGCAACCGCCGGGAAGCAGCGCTGGTGAAAATCAGTTGCGCGGCGATTCCTGAGACTTTGCTCGAGAGTGAGCTTTTCGGGCATGAGCGCGGTGCTTTCACCGGCGCCACCACGGCCCGGCCTGGCAAATTTGAACTGGCTGACGGGGGAACATTGATGCTGGATGAGATCGCGGAAATGAGCCCGCACCTGCAGGCCAAGTTGCTGCGTGTGTTGCAGGACGGAAGCCTGCAGCGCTTGGGAGGTACAAAGGAAATTCGAGTGAACGTACGATTGCTCAGCGCGACGCACGCCGATATCCCCAAGGCGATCGCGGACGGCAAATTCCGCCAGGATTTGTATTACCGGATCAATACCGTGCAAGTTGTCTTGCCGCCACTGCGGGAGAGGGGTGAGGACATTGTGATGCTGGCCAATTACTTTCTCCGGACTTTTGCCGTTGAGACTGGTAAAGGCGTCCGTTCGATTGCTCTGGGTGCGTTGGAACAACTCCGAGCCCACTCCTGGCCCGGCAATGTTCGCGAACTCAACCATGTGATGCAACGGGCGGTCGTGCTGGCCAACGGAGACACGATCACCGGTTTCACATTCGCAGCGACGGCGTCGAGCAATGAAAGGAGCCCGACAACGAGGGAGGGCGGCTCAAGCGTTTCCATTCCCATCGGGGCGACTTTGGATACAGCCACGAAACAATTTGTGGAGGCAACAATTGACCGGTGCGAAGGGAATAAACTGAAAGCCGCGCGGATACTCGGGATTCCACCGCGCACGATGTATCGCCATTTCTCGAGTCCCGAATAACCTGCCCTTTTTGAAATATCCTCTATGAAAACTGAGAATATGCATTTGACTGAGCGGGTCTTGATCCCGCGCCGCACCTTTGTTCGCGGCCTGGCCGCGTTTGGGCTGTTGCCTCTGACTCAAGCATCAGGTCATGGCAGTCAAACAGAAGAGTCCCGGGGTGCAGGCGCCCCGCAAACTTGGCCGGGCGAAAATGATCCGGGCTTTTGGCGCTGGATCAGGCAACAGTTTCTAATTCCGCCCGACGAGGCTTACTTCAACACGGGCACACTGGGCGCCTGCCCCCGCCAGGTGCTTGATGCTGTAATTGACAGCATGCGCAACACCGAGAAAACGATCGCACGGTACGATTACCGACCCGAGCACACGGAATACATTGTCGGCTATCGCCCACAGGAAGAGTTGCGGAAAAAGGCGGCCGGTATTCTGAACGCGACCGCCGGAGAGATCGCCCTGGTGCAAAATGCCACCATGGGCCTCAATTTTATCGCCAACGGACTGGAACTCAGGCCGGGCGATGAAGTTTTGATCACCGATCAAGAACACCCCGGAGCGCAGGGGCCTTGGGACTTGCGCGCCAAACGCGAGGGCATTCTGGTCAAACAGCTCGTTATTCCCATTCCTACACCGGATCCGCAGACCGTCATCAAGATTTTCGCCGGCGCCATCGGCCCGCGCACCCGGGTCATTGCCTTCCCCCATGTAACCAGCCACCATGGCATTATCATGCCAGTTCGCGAAATTTGCGCCTTGGCCAAGGAGCGGGCGGTTTTCACGCTCGTTGACGGCGCTCAGGCCGTCGGCCAACTGCGCGTTGATGTCAAGAACATCGGGTGCGACGCTTACGCGACCAGTCCGCACAAGTGGCTTCTGGCGCCGCCCGGGACGGGTCTGCTCTACGTGCGAGAAGCCCGGGAAAAGGATGTTTGGGCCACGCTTGCGAGCGCGAGTTGGGATAACTACAACCCGGCGAGCGGTCTTTATCGTTTGATGCAATACGGGACCGGCAATAAGGCGCTGCAGGACGGCCTGGATGCGGCTTTCGATTTCTATGTGCGCATAGGCCCGGAAAGAATTGAACAGCGGATCATCGGCCTTGCGGATTCTTTGCGAAATGGATTGGAGAAGATCAAGGGGGTCACGATCTTCTCCCCAACTCACCCGGCCTTGGCGGGCGCGATTGTCAATTACGGAGTAACCGGCGTCACCGGACTGGAGCTGCAGGACGAATTGTGGAACCGGAAGAAATACCGAGTTCGGGCGGGTGGGCCAAGTGTCCGGCATTCCGTGCATTTATATAACAGCCCGGAAGAGATCGAAGGGACGCTGGAAGTGGTCAGGACATTCGCGGCAAAGTAATCCGCCAAAATGGCAGCAGCCTACCGCCATTCTGGCACAGGATAACGAATGCGAGAGTCGAGTCTGGGGCTTCTATAATCACAACCAATTCTCAGTCAACCGTTTCCAGTCAGGCTTCAATTTTTGGCATCGTTCCTGCGACAAGCAAGCCGGACCAAATGAGAAAGATCCGAGGCAAGTCAGTTTTGATTGTTGACGATGATACCGGAATGCTTCGCGCCCTGGACAAGGTGCTGACGAGCGAAGGAGCGGTCGTCACTTGCGCCGATTGTGCCGGGGACGCGATGCTGATTCTCAGCGGGCGGCGGAAAATGATAGACCTTGTCATCACTGATTTGCGGATGCCGTTTGTCAATGGCATGACGGTGATTTATGCGATTCGTGAGGTTTTTCCTACGATGCCGGTGATCGTGTTGACCGCATTCGGCAGTCCTGACGTGAAAACCGAATGCCTCCTCCAGGGCGCGGCAGCCGTTTTAGAGAAGCCCTTGGACACGTCGCAATTGCTCACAGCGATCGAGGGTGCCATCGCATCGGAGAATCGCGGCGGAGCACCACCGTGAACAACCCAAGGGACCGGTCATGACGGAGGCAGGCATTGCGTAGGACTGCGACGACGGGCCGGTCCATCTGCGCGTCTGCCGTCAAGTGAGACCTTTCAGTGCAGCACTGAAGAAGAACGCGGCGGGAGGAACCGCGATGAGAGGCCGGACGGCGCGAGCTACGCCGTCCGGCCAATTTTAAAGAGATGCAAGAGACCTTAAATCACAATATCGCGATAAAGCGGGGGTATTGGGTGCCGGCCTTTCTTGGGGTTGGCCTCGCGGCCTTGACGCTGATGTGTGGTTGGTTGGTACCGGCGCACTTAAGGGCGGTGGAGTCGGTTGTTCTGCGGCGAGCGGGAGAGAACACGCCGAATCTGGTGGATCGCGGTCTCGAGCTGGTACGCGCCGGAAATATCAGTGCGGCACGGATGATCTGGCAGGCCACACAAGCTGAGAAAACTCCACGGACCGAAGAACTTGGCTCCTCGCTGCGCCTTCGCTCCGAACCGGAGCCGCTTTTTCCAAGTGGACCGATGGAAACGGCCTCGACACCCGTAACGACGGATGTCATGCGATTGCAGAATCGGCAGCGAGTGTTCGCTTATTTGCAATCTACCGGCTCGCCTGCCGTGCAGGAACTGATTCGGGCGCGAGACCTGACCAATACGGTGCTGTTTCCGCCCTCGACGTCCGCCTCAGGCCAGGCGTTCGATGCGGCGGTTTCCGTGTGTGGGCTCTTGTTGGCGGGCAACCATCTGACACCCGGTTTGCGGGATGCGCTGGTGGAGCGCGCGGCGTTTGGCCGAACCCACGCTGACGCCCAATCGCTGGAGGAAGTCCTGATGGATTTTCTATCGCTGGGGGAGCGGCTGACCTTGGGGCAGCTTGTGGCCTTGGTCAGCCATGTGGAGGATCCGGCCACGCTCACGCTTCTGGCGGGTGAGGCACGCAACGCCGGGGCGCATTTGCCGGAGATGTTCGCCGCGGTGGTGATTTCCCAACAACCGGACCAAGTGGCAGCCTACTTGAATAGTTTCAGCCAGACCGGCCTCAATGATTTGAGCGCCAGTTTGCGGGATGGTGAAGGTGGAGTGGATGAGCTGGTGCAGCGCCATCAGCCTCTGCACAGTTCCCCTTATCTGGAACGGTGGATGGCAGCGGGTCCCTTGGCATCACTGCTCCGGACCGCTGCCGATTTCGTCGTGCGCGATCCGGGGCTGGCGTTAGCAATGAAGTGGCTTTTTTACCTTATAGGCGGATTTTTCCTGGCTTCGGCTTTGCATTTTGCCCGGATGGCCGTGGCAGAAACCGAACCACTGTTGCGCGTGCCTGGAGTTCATCTTGCCCGCGAATTGCTCTTTGCCCTGGGGTTCTTGGTGGTGGTGTTGCTTCTAACCGAGCCGTTTCTCGTCCAAGAAAGCCAGAAGGCGGAGTTTGCCTTCCGGTGGCGCCTGCCATTGGCGGGCGCGGCGACCACCAGCAATGCGCCTCTCGTCAAATCTAAACTTATGGATACCCGAAGTCTTCTCACCCTGTCGCTGTTTTTTGTATTGCAAGGTCTCATCTATTGCGCCTGCCTGGTCAAGCTGGCGGAAATCCGGCGCCAAAAACTGCCGCCCCGCGTCCAGCTCAGACTGCTGGAAAACGAGGAACATCTCTTTGACGGGGGGCTTTACCTTGGTTTTGCCGGGACGATTGTTTGTCTGATCCTGGTTTCGTTGGGGATCATCCAGCAAAGCCTGATGGCCGCCTATTCGTCCACTTCGTTTGGCATCATATTTGTTTCCATATTTAAGATCTTCAATTTGCGCCCGGCCCGCCGCCAGTTGCTGTTGCAGGCGGAGGCGCCAACTTTCGCGCCGGAAAAGGCCGTGTCCGCCGCACCTACCTTTGCTACCGCCGAATGAACCGAAGCATCCTCATCGTGATCTGCGATTTCCTGCTGGTCAGTCTGCTGGCCTTCTCGACCATTGACATCAACAAGGTGGGCCAGGGCGGTGTGCCGCGATTGGCTCAAAACAAGGCGACGGCCACACCCGGCGGTGGGCAACAAGACCTGGGAGACGCCATGCGTCTGGCCCTGGAGGAAGAGCGCAGGAATCGCGACCAATTATTGGGAGAGCTGGCGCGCTCACGCGCACTCGTGGCGCAACAGAATCAACAAATTCAAACCGTTAGCAATCAACTGCAATCCAAAGAGCAGCTGGCCGCGGGCCTGGCGGAGCAGCAAGTCCATTTGCAGCGCCAGTTCGCCATCGCACAAACGAACCTGGCGAGTTTGAACGAACAACTGAACGCCACCACCGTCGAGACCGCAATGTCCGAAAAGGAACGCGCGGCGGTTGAGGCCAAGGCGCAAGAGGAAGCCGAAAAGGCGGCGGCGCTCGGAAAGCAACTGGCCCAATTACAGCACAGCAACCAGTTGATGCAAATCGAGCGACAAGCGCTGCAAAACCAGTTGGGTATGAGCGAGGGGTCTAATCGCATTGCCCTGGCGCAGGTCTCGCAATTAAAGGACGAGGTTGAAACGCAGCGGCAGGAAAACACACACCTGGCTGACGGCATCAAGGATCTGGCGGCCAAATCGGCCCAACTGGCCCACGAAATTCACGAGAACCGGCAGCTTACGGCCAACATGATTTTCGAGGACTTGTCCAGCAACCGGGTGCTGGTGTCCTTTACCGGTTTGAAATCGGGCCTGTTCGGGATCAGCTCCACCCGTAACCGGCAAACGCAAATTGCGCTGGTCACCGACGGCACCGCCGACTTCGCCTTATGCCATGTGCAGGACACCCCTTTGACGCTATGGAGTCCGGACACGAAATGGGAGAACCTGAGCGGTGTGCTGATGCATGCACAAACGGACTTCCCAATCCAGTCCCTCTCCTTTTGGCGGACGGACCCGCGCGTGGTCATGATTCCGGTTCCGGCAGCACAGGTGCAGGCGCTGGGCTGCAGAGTCTATCGCCTTTCCAAGGACCCCTACCTGTTTCAGGACGCGGTTGTGGTGGGCACGCGGGAGGATTACTACGGCGAATGCAAATTCGAGATTGATGTGACCACGCCGGAGTATTTGAAAATGGATCACAATTCCCTGAAGGGATTGTTCGGGAAATTCAACCCGTCCAGCGGGGACCTCGTCTTCAGCAAGTCCGGCGAATTAATGGGATTGATGGTGAATGACAGTTACTGCGCGCTGATCAGCAATTTGAACGCATCGGACAGCATCCGTTTTGGACCCGACGTGCGCAACTCCGCCACCCAAACCCTTTCGTCGCTTTACCCTCTCGTCGCCGACCTGCCCTCCAAATTGCAGTAAGCCTTAAATAATCGAAATGATATAACCATTATGAATAAGAGTGAGCCAACCAATGCCGGACAGGGGAGCCAGCCCAGATTTCCACTCAATGTGACTCGTTCCGATGCCTTGACGACGATTGTCCCGATAGGTCTAATCGTTGCCTGCGTCGTGCTCTGCTTCGTGGTGTGGGGGCAACACCATAAACACGCAGGAGAGGCACAAGAATGGAACCAAACCGCCGTTTCGTATTCCAATCAGGTCGCCACCCTGACTGGCAAACTGGCCGAGCAGGTTTCCGTCAACACTACACTTGAAAAAAACCTGACCGCGACCAGGCTGAAGGCCTCAAACGATCTGACCGCGGTCGAAGCGACCCTTTCCACCACCAAGTCCAATCTGGAAATGGCGCGGGATGAGGACAAAGCCGCAGAAATCACCATTGCTCAGAAAGACAAGAAGATTGCCGATTTGGAAAGCCAGAATTCCGATTTGGACAAACAAGCCGACGACCTGCACAGCTCCATCGCCAACCTTGAGGCCCAAATCCAGTCCACACAGAAGAAACTTGACGCCGATGAAGGCGACAAAAAACTGCTGATGACGGAATTGGCCCATCTTCGGGAGCAAAAGGAGGATTTGGAAAAGAAGCTCACCGATCTCGCTTTCTTGAAGGAGACGGTCAGGAAATTGAAGGAGGAGCTGGCGGTATCCCGCCGACTGGACTGGATTCGCCGGGGCATTTACGCTGCTCTCACGGAAAAAGGGGGTGAGCGGATGATGCACCCGCTGGCGCTTGGACCCTCCACCCCCAATAGCAACACTCTCGACGTGGAACTCCACCAGAATGGCGGCGTCAGAATTGATCCACACGCATCCGCCGACATGCAGTCCGCCAAATGAGGGAAGTGCGTGACAGTCGCCCTCTGGAAATAAAATCATATGAATACTCAAAGTATAATCATGCTGGGATTCGTATTATCGAAGCAAAACGAAAGCCGTCCTGAGCAGAGCAGCGTTACGGACCGAACTGCCCACAGTAGTTCCAATCAATTACTAACTGCAACACCTGGGCGGGCGGACTCTCACCGGGAGTTAGCCAACCAGCCCACAGGATTCCCATCCGGTTCGGTGACCACCGCGTTTTTGGGCGCGTCCGCTGAAGGCCTCCAATTATCGTCCAGGTGAACGCGTGTCGTTCGCCCCGGCACAATGATCACCGGCACTTGCACTCGCAAATAATCCTTCGCCTGAGCTTTCACCAGATACGTTCCCGCTGGCAAGGTCACCCGGCTCGGATCCTCGGCGTAGTGTCCTGTGGTGTTGAACACATGCTTGACCAGTTTTCCTTGCAGATCATAGACATTATAATCCGTATGCCCATACCAGACGGGCATTCCATCACCGCCTTGTTCCTGATCATCCTGCTGGTCAACCACCCGGGAGAGAACCTGCAATTCGCCGGTGGCAGCCGGACTTTTGCTGCCCATGGGATTCGGCC
>Ga0302320_10025767_pt1 | contig 11417 bp, 8 predicted proteins | sample Bog_T0_3_FD_202130 | JGI IMG/M metagenome (GOLD analysis project Ga0302320, IMG submission 202130) | Peat permafrost microbial communities from Stordalen Mire near Abisko, Sweden - Bog_T0_3 | ecosystem: Environmental > Terrestrial > Soil > Wetlands > Peat | place: Sweden: Abisko, Stordalen Mire... | reverse complement strand
CAAAGCGCGTTCGGCGGCTTTGGTGTAGTCGGCGCCGCGGATGTCGGTGCCCATCCCGATCTCCAGCACCATGCGTTTCCAGGCCATGCGGTTTCCTCCTTCTGCTCCGGCGCGACAGTAAGCGGTCCTACGGCATTCGTCATCCCGCCAACATTGCTGGCGGCTCGCATCCGTGGGATCATTGCCCGCCAGGTCAGGGGAGGCTTCCATGGACGTCGGACTGCAAATGGTCTTTGCCAGCTACGGGTGGGAGTCCATATCAGACCAGCAGGTCTGGGATGAGGAAATCCGGCTCGCGCGACTAGCCGCCGATCTTGGCTTCGACGTGCTGTGGTCGGTGGAGCATCATTTCAACGATTATTCGTTCTGTCCGGATAACCTGCAATTGATGTCGTGGCTGGCCGCGACCTGTCCGCATGTTGGTCTGGGAACGGCGGCAGTGATCCTGCCGTGGCACGATCCGTTGCGTGTCGCGGAGCAGGCCTCGGTGCTGGACATGCTCAGCCAGGGCCGGTTGCGCCTGGGCATGGGGCGCGGCCTCGCGCGGCGGGAGTTTGCCGCGTTCCGTGGCACCATGGATGACTCGCGTGAACGCTTCGATGAGGCCGCGGCGATGATCCTGTCGGCGCTGAAGACCGGCTTCATGGAAGGCAACGGCAAACACTACAAGCAGCCGCGGATTGAAATCCGTCCGCGCCCCGGCCGTTCCTTCGAGGAGCGGATTTATGCCGTGGCATCCAGCGATGATTCGGTCGTATCGGCTGCAAAGTTGAACGCCCGGATGGTGATGTTCGCCGATCGGCCCTGGCCATTGCGCATGCCAGCGATCAACCGGCATCGCGAATTGGTACAGCAACTGCACGGTGTGCCGGCCGCACCACCCTTGCTGGCGGATTTCTGTGTCTGCACGCCAACCAACAATGGCGCGGAGGACATTGCCCGCCGCTACATGGGCAAATTTGTCGAGAGCAACTTCTACCATTACGAGCTGCTCGGTGAGCATTTTTCCACGGTAAAGGGGTATGACTCCTACGCGCAAAAGATTGCGATGGCGAAGGAAATTGGCATGGATGGCATCGTTTCCGCATTCATGCAGGCTGCTGTTTGGGGGACGCCAGACCGCATCCTGCGCATGTTCGAAGAACGTAAGGCTATCGTGGGCGACTTCGAACTGGCGACGTCGTTCCGCTTTGGTGGCACGCCCTATGATCTGGCGGAATCGGGATTGCGGCTTTACGGGAAGGAAGTGTTGCCGGTGGTTCAGTCCTGGAAGACTGGCGCCGGATCGTCGAAGCGGGCATGATGGCGTCCGCGGCAACAGGAGGAGGAAGCCATGCTGAAATTTGGCGCGTCGATGTTCTTTACCGATTATTCCATGGCACCGGGCGAGCTTGGCCAGGCGCTGGAGACACGCGGATTTGAATCCGTCTGGGCCCCCGAGCATTCACATATACCGGTAAGCCGGAAGACACCGTTTCCGGGCGGTGGGGACCTGCCGAAGAAATACTATGACTGCATGGATCCCTTCGTCACATTAACCGCGGCGGCAATGGCGACGAAGACCTTACGAGTTGGCACCGGTGTTTGCCTGGTGCAGCAGCGCGACCCGATTCAGACGGCAAAGCTGGTGGCGTCGATCGACCAGGTTTCCGGCGGCCGGTTCCTGTTCGGGATCGGCAATGGCTGGAACCAGGATGAGATGGAGAACCATGGCACCGAATTCAAATCGCGTCATAAACGGGCGCGTGAAAATGTCGAGGCGATGAAGGAGATCTGGACCAAATCGAAGGCAGAGTATCACGGCGAATTCGTGAATTTCGACCCGATGATGACCTGGCCCAAACCGGTGCAGAAGCCACATGTGCCGGTGATCGTCGGTGGCGCTTTCCCCTACTCCGCCCGTCGGGCAATCCGTTACGGGGACGGCTGGATTCCGCAGGCTGCACGTGGCAGCTACAAAGAGATCGGCGACCTGATTCCGGAATTCCGCAAGATGGCGACCGAGGCCGGACGTGATCCGGCGTCGATTGCCATCACCGTCTGGTTTCCGCGCAAGGACCCGGACCTGATGAAGCGGTACGAAGACCTGGGTGTCGAGCGTGTTGTCTTCAACCTGGACTCGGAAGGCGCGGCCACAGTGTTGCCGGTGGTGGATGAAATTGGTGTACTGATGCACAAAGTGAACGGCTGACACAGGCAGGAGCAACGCTATGGGATCCCGGGATGGCGCGGTCGCGCGAGCCCTTGATTTTTTCGACAGCAATGGATTTCGCGACCGGTTGGCTGCCCTGGTCGCAATCCCCAGCACATCCCAGGATCCCAGCCACCAGCCTGATGTTCAACGTTATTTGTCTGATGCCATGCGACCGTGGCTGGAACGTCTCGGGTTCGCCGTTGCCGTTCATCCCAACCCAAGCTCCGGCTTCGGTCCGATTCTGACTGCGGAACGGACAGAAAGCCCGGATCGTCCCACCGTTTTGACGTATGGGCACGGCGATACCGTCCGTGGGCTGGACGATCAGTGGCGCGCCGGTCTCAATCCCTGGGTGCTGACTGAAGAAGGCGATTTATGGTACGGGCGGGGTTCGGCGGACAACAAGGGCCAGCACGCGCTCAATCTCTCGGCTTTGGAAGCTGTGATCGCGGAGCGCGGGGGAAAACTTGGTTTCAACCTCAAACTGGTGTTGGAAACCTGTGAGGAGCGCGGTTCCACCGGCCTGCGCGATTTTGTCGCGGTCCACAAGAAGGCCCTTGCCGCGGACGTGCTGATCGCCAGCGACGGTCCGCGCGTGATGCCCGAGGTGCCAACGATTGCGACCGGCACCCGCGGGACTTTTCATTTTGATCTCGTTGTGGACCTGCGGCCGGGCGGCGTGCATTCCGGTCATTGGGGTGGACTGACGACCGATCCCGCGGTGGTTTTGACCCACGCGCTTGGTAGCATCATCGACCGGTACGGGAAAATCCTTGTGCGCGATTGGTTGCCCGGGAACGGCGTGCCAACCACGGTGCGTGCGGTACTGGCTGGCTGTCCGGTTGGCGGCGGCGGCGAGGCCGCTTCGATCGATCCTGATTGGGGCGAACCGGGACTGACTTCAGCCGAGAAAATCTATGGCTGGAACAGCTTCATTGTGCTCGCCATGATCTCGGGCCGTCCCGAAAATCCGGTGAACGCTGTTGCCCCGAATGCGCGCGCGCATTGCCAGATCCGATATACCGTTGATACCGATCCGGACACGTTTGCGCCTGCGCTGCGGCGGCATCTGGATGCGGCAGGATTTTCCGAGGTTCGCATTGAAAATGCCGGGATTCGCATGCCGGCCAGCCGCACCGAACCATCGCACCCCTGGGTTCGATGGACCGTGACTTCAATGGAACGGACCTTGGGACGGCGGGTGCAGGTGATTCCCAATTCCTCGGGCGGACTGCCCGGTGATGTGTTCGTCGATCATCTCGGTGTGCCGTTGATCTGGATCCCGCACAGCTATAATGGCTGCAAGCAGCACGGACCAGACGAGCACCTGCTGCGCGGTCCGGCGCGGGAAGGGATTGCTGCATTTGCCGGGGTCTGGTGGGATTTGGGGGAGATCGGTACGCCGTGACTCAATGGGGCGTGAGGTCGTCCTGATAGTCGCCGAATACCAGGGTTGGTGGCGAGGACCGGTCATGCGCATAGTCCCAGAACAACCAGGCATGGTGATGCTGACCGGCGTTGGTTTTTGGTCCGTGATCGAACCAGCAGATCCGTTTGGTCAGGACGACCACACGACTGAGCGGTCCTGAGGAGATCAAGGTCGAGGCACGCTTGCCCGCCATCCACTGGATACGCACCAGTAGGGCCAACTGTCCGTTCACCCGAGCGGTGAGGTCCAGGGCGTGGCGGACGAATTTCAACATGCCGAGGGAGGCGTTGGTCGCGCGTATCAATTCACCGCCGTCACCGTAGGGCGGATTGGTGACCATTGCCTTGCATCCGTCCGGAAATTCCGTTTGTTCGAAGAAATCGACATGGCCGCGGCCAAAGCCGCGATCGTGCAAATCGGTGGCGACGATGCGATGTCCGTGCCGTTGCAGCACACGAGCCATGGCACCGTCGCCGCAACACGCCTCCCAGATCGGGCCACGCAGGGGCACATGGCGCACCAGGGCGTGGGTGACCCAGTCCGGTGTCGGGTAGAAGTCGAAGGCCTGGCGGTTGAAGCCTGAGATGTGGATCGGTCGGGCTTGTGTGGCTGACACGGGTTCCTCGATGATGGGACGATGTGGAACGTGTCACAGTATCGCTGAACCATGCCCGAGTCGGGAAGGTCCGCCCCCTGAATTAAGGAGGCGGCGGATCGATCAGTGCCGAAAGTCAGCGCCCTTGCGCTCCACGGTGCGGACTAAGCCCTTCCACTCCATCAGGCCGTAGCCCTCGGTATGCCGCATTTTTTTCATGCGTTCGGCGGCCTTGCCGACGACATGAGGGTCAATCTGGACGGGCGGAGTGTCCATCGTGCGCGCAATCAGTTCCAACTCGCAGGTCCGTTCCAGCATATACAGTCGCATCAACGCGCCGTGGATCGTTTCACCGAACGTCAGCAGGCCATGGTTCAGCAGCACCACGCAACTGCCGTCCTGGCATGTCCCGCCCAGGGCCTCGCATTCCTCGACGGTCGCCGGCACGCCGTAGGGGTGATAGGCCAGGTCATCGAACACGTGCAGCGCGTCCTGGCTGATGGGTCTTATGCCATGATCCAGCAACGAGATTCCGGCACCGGCGCGGGTATGGGTGTGCAGAACGCAGTTGGCATCGGGGCGCGCTTTGTAAACGCCGCTGTGGATGATGAAACCGGCATTGTTGAACCGGCCGGCCTCGCCGAGAACGTTGCCGTGGATATCCATCTTCAGCAGCGATGACGCGGTCACCTCATCGAACATCTCGCCGTAGCGGTTGATCAGGAAGTGTTCGGGTTCATTGGGAATGCGGGCTGACATATGAGTGTTGATGGTGTCGGTCCAGCCGAAATAGTTCACCACGTGATACAGCGCGGCCAGGTCGCAGCGCGCCTGCCATTCAGCATCCGTCATGTTCGGTTTCAGTTGCAGCGCGGCTGACATTATGGGATCTCCGTTCGGTTGGTGTCTGGCGCCATCATGCGGTACGAAGAGGCCACGGGCAAGTTTCGCGAATACCTATCCCGCAACGCCGGGGCGGTGTGGTCTGGCATGGATCAGCCGGACGTCATCCGGGCCATGGCGAGAGGCCAATACTGATCATCGTGATCGACGCGAGCGTTAGGCACGCTAAATTACGCCATTTGCCTTCAGTTTTTTTATCGTCTCCGCATCGATTCCGCACAGCGCACCCAGCAGTGTCTCGGTATGTTCGCCGAGCAGGGGTGGACGGCGCACGGACACAGGCGAATCTGATAGTTTAATGGGCGAGCCGACCGTCTGATAGATCCCGCGCGTCGGATAGTCCACATCCACGATCATCTCGCGCGCCCGAAGATGGGGATCCTCCAGCACCTCTGCGGTGTCCAGGCAGGCACCGCATGGCACGCCGGCATCGCCCATCAGTTTCATGACCTCATGCTTCGATCGCTGCATCGTCCAGGCTGCGACGGTCGCGTTCATCGCCTGGCGATTCTCCCAGCGCGCATCCGGCGTCGCGAAACGCGGATCGGCGGCAAGTTCCGGCTGGCCCAGTACCGCAAGAAAGGCTTTCCACATTTGCGGTTGCGCGAAGATATAGACGTAGTCATTCGGGCCACCTGGTGCGCAGGGATAGGTCGTACCCGGAATGGTCCGGCCAAGTTGGTTACCAACCCGCGGCGGCGGATGGCCATAGCGTTGATGATCACGCAGACTGACGCGGATAAGGTTGACCACGGCGTCCTGCATCGAGACCTCGACATGCTGGCCTTTTCCGGTCGTATGCCGCTGCTGCAACGCAGCCAGGATGCCGATTGCCATGTGCATTCCGGTGCCGGAATCGCCGATCGCGGGAAACACATAGGTTGGCGGGTTTTCCGGAAATCCGGTGACGCACATGGCCCCGCCCATGGCCTGGGCAATCGGTTCAAAGCTCTTGAAGCCGCTGTAGGGACCATAAGTGCCGAAGCCCTTGATCGTTGCGTAGATCAGGCGGGGGTTGAGTTTCGACAACACATCGTATCCCAGTCCCAGCCGGTCCAGGGCCCCGGGTCCAAAATTCTCCAACAATACATCGGATTGGCTGATCACCTGTCGGAACAGATCCTTGCCCTCTCGTGTTTTCAAATTGAGAGTCAGGCTCTGTTTGTTTGCGTTCAGTACTAAAAAGAACAGGCTATCGCTGTCGGCCTTGTCCCTCATGTTGGTGCGCGCAACGTCGCCGCCCTTCGGTTCCTCCAGCTTGATCACCTCGGCGCCAAGGAAGCCAAGAATCTGGGCGCAGGCAGGTCCCGCCTGGTTGTGCGTCATGTCGATCACACGAATGCCCGCCAGTGCTTGGCTCATGGTGTCTCTCCTGGGTCTGCTCAGCGCAGTCGAGCGCGGGAACCAGGCGCCGTCAACCGGGTGGACAGCAGAACGGGCCGGTGTCAATCTGTGCATCTGAACCTGAAGGAGGGGCGGATTTGCCTGACTTGCGCTATTCCATCGGCACCGATGTCGGTGGCACCTTCACGGACCTTGTTTTCTGCACCGCATCGGGGGACGTGCACTGCTTCAAGACACCCAGCACCCCGTCCCGCCCCGGCGAAAGTATCCTGATCGGCGTGGACGAAATTCGAACTGCTCTGATCCCGCCTGATTTGGCCTGGAGCGCGGCGCACCACACGCACAGCAGCACGGTCGCGACCAACGCGCTGATCGAGCGGCGCGGGGCTCGTGTTGGCCTGATCACCACGGCGGGCTTCCGCGATGTGTTCGAATTGCAACGGCTGGCCATTCCGCATCCGATGCGCTTTGATTCGCGCCGGCCAATCCCGCTGGTGCCCCGCGAACTTGTCCGGGAGGTGCGTGGCCGGATCGGTGCCGACGGTCGCGAAATTGAAGCGTTGGACGACGCCGGTCTGATCGAGGCAGCAAAGGCGCTTGCCGCAGCGGGCGTCGAGATTGCCGTTGTCACCTTCATTCATAGCTATCGGAATCCAGCGCATGAACGCCGGGCCCGTGACCTGATCCAGGCGCAGGGCATTCCATTGCGAATGGAACTATCCACCGATATCTGGCCACAGGCGCGCGAATATGAGCGTGCCGTACTGACCACCATCAACGCCATGGTGCGACCGATCGTGGAAGCCTACGTTGCTCGGCTGACCAACGGCCTGAGCGAGCGCAACCTTTCGACTCAGGCGCGAATCGCCCGTTCCAATGGCGGCGCGGAGCTTGCCCGAACGATGCACGACCGGCCGGTGGTGGCACTGTTGTCCGGCCCCGCCGCTGGTGTCGCGGGCGCGGCCGATGCGGCGGAAGATGCGGGATGGTCGGCCGCGGACCTGATGACTTTGGATGTAGGCGGCACCAGCGCCGACATCGGAGTGATCCGCGACGGTCAACCGGTGCTGAGCAGCGAGGAACTGGTCGGCGAGTTCCCGGTCCTGATTCCAACCGTCGCCGTATCCAGCATTGGTGCCGGCGGCGGATCGATCATTTGGGTGGATACCGCCGGTTCACTAAAGGTCGGGCCGCGCAGTGTCGGCGCCGATCCCGGTCCCGCCTGTTATAGTAGCGGTTCGATCACACCGGCGTTGACCGATGCGTTTCTGGTCGCTGGTCTGTTGACGCCGGGTCAGCGGCTGGGCGGAAAGCTGGCCCTGCAACTGGATCCTGCGCGACGAGCCCTCGCAACGGTTGGTGAACGCCTGAGCCTGACCGAAGAACAGGTGGCGGACGGTGCAATCCGCGTGGTGACGGCCATGATGGCGGCAGAGGCGACACGTGTGTTGGCCCGACGCGGGGTCGATGCACCGCGCTTCCGGATGGTGGCTTTCGGCGGGGCCGGTCCGCTGATTGCGGCACTGATCGCTGAGGAAATCGCGATCGATATGATCTTGATTCCGCCGTTTCCAGGCGCGCTGAGTGCCCTGGGGGCGGCACGCGCCGACATTGCGGGCGATCTTGTGCATCCCGTTTATGCTCGTCTGCATAGGTTGAGTGCGGCCACTTTGATACAGATCCATCATGCACTGCAAAACCAGTCACAGGCCTGGACCGCTGAACAATCCATCGGGTCGGACGTCGGTCCATTCCGGACAACTTATACCGGGGAAATGCGCTATGAAGGACAAGGCTACGATGTTCCTGTGGTGTTGGAGGCGGATTGGCTAGCCCATGGCGACCGCGACGCCATAGAAGTGGCATTCCACGCTGCGCACCGCGGTGTTTATGGCCATGCGTCAGAAGGCAATGAAGTGTGGCTGAAGGAACTGCGTGTGCATTTATCCGGACCCATACCCCGTCCGCGGATCCGAGCGGTCACGGATCATGTTGCACAGCCGACCACCACGCGCCTGATCCGGCTGTTCGGACGATCGATCATGGCGACCGTGATTGACAGGGCCATGATCGCTGCGGGGGACCTGCTGCAAGGCCCGGCAATCGTGAACCAGATGGACACGACCACATTGATTCCCCCGGGTTGGCAGGCAGGCCTCGCCGCTTCCGGCGCCCTGGTCCTGCGCCGTACGGAGGCGTCGTCATGAATCATGATGCTGTCAGCGTCGAAATCTTCGCGAACCTGTTCAAGGCCGTCGTCGATGAGATGGCTTGGATTCTGCTGCGTTCGTCGCATACGACCTTCGTGAAGGAAACACAGGATTTCGCTGTCGCACTGGTAACGCCTGATGGCGAGACTTTTGCCTATCCGTACGGCGCCGGTGCCACGCCGATCATGGGCGTGCCGATGCATGCCGGCACCAGGGCGGTCGTGGATTGGGCGCCCGGGGATGTATTGATCACCAACGATCCGTACAGCACCGGCGGCATGGTCATGCATTTGAACGACATCTATTTGTTCCAGCCGATTTTTGTCGGTGGTGAATTGCTGTGCTTCGCCTGGTGCTTCATTCACTGCACGGATGTCGGTGGCTATGCACCGGGCAGCATCGACATGCAGAACAATGAGATATTCCAGGAGGGTCTTCGCCTGCGGCCGGTGCGGCTGTATCGCGCCGGCACGTTGAACATCGAGTTGTGGAACATCTTCGCGGACAATTGCCGTATTCCCGCGTTGAACTGGGGTGATATTACAGCCTGCGTCGCAGCACTGCATAAGGCTGATATTCGGATGCAGCGCCTCGCTCAGCGCTATGGCCGAGATGCGGTTACGATGGCAATCGAAGGGACCTTGGACCGCACTGAACGCATCGCTCGCGAAGTGCTGGCGCGGATCCCGGCTGGGGAATACAGCTTCGTCGAGTTTTTTGAGGACGACTACATCAGCGATCTGCCGGTGCGTATCGCGCTGCGTCTGATGTCGCATGGCGATGGACGGGTGACCCTGGATTATACCGGTTCGGACCCGCAGGTGCGGGCCGCCTTGAACCTGCCGACGGGTTCGATGAAGCATCATCCGTTTCTGTCGCTCGGTCTCACGAACTTTGTGGTTACCAAATCGGATGCAATCCACATCAACGCCGGCATCCAACGTTGCATCGATCTGGTGCTGCCCGAGGCGTCAGTAGTGAACGCCCGCTTTCCCGCGGCCTGCGGCATGCGATTCAGCACGGCGATGCGGATCCATGACCTGGTGATGGGCGCCCTGACCAAGGCCCTGCCGGGTTCGGTACCGGCGGGTGGCGGCAACACCCTTGTTGTTTCCTACATCTCGACATCGGAACTGGGTGAAACCGGTCGGGTGGTCGTGGCCAATCCGGTCCCGGGTGGTTCCGCCGGCGGCCCGGACCGCGACGGCATTTCCGGCACGGACTTTTCGGTGGCGTTCCTGCGGAATGTCCCTGTGGAAATCCTCGAATCCGAAGCGCCGGTGCTGGTGCATCGCTACGCTTTGGTTCCGGACTCCGAAGGCGCGGGCCAGTTCCGCGGCGGCTTTGGTGTTGCTTACGATATGGAAATCCAGCATCCCAGTGCGGTCGTGGTGATGCGCGGCAAAGATCGTTTCCGCTTCGGCAGTTGGGGTGCGTTCGGGGGTGGCAGCGGTTCGGTTTGTGGCAATGTCGGGCAGCGTGGGGACGCGGAGCACGACATCGGCAAGCGGACCGTCTATCGCCCGGAGCTCGGCGAGATCATCAAATTATGGAGCGGCGGCGGGGGTGGTTATGGCGACCCGTTACGTCGCGATCCGGCATTGGTGCAGCAGGACATCGCGTTCGGTCTGGTCTCGGAACAGCGCGGCCGTGACGTTTACGGTGTGGTACTGTACGCCGGGTTGGTGGACGAAGACACGACCGCAAAACGCAGAGCCGATCTGGCAGCATCCCGACCAAACATGCCGTCATACGACTTCGGGCCAGGCAGGTCGGAGTGGGAACGAATCCATGGCGTAGCGGCGGATCTGATCGCCGAATTTCTGCCATCGCTCCCGGCCGGCATGCAGCGCTACGCACAGGCACGCACCTATCAAATTCTACATCAAACCGGACCCGGCCCATACGACTCCCCCTCGGTGCAACGAATCCTCGCCTCCATCGTAATCCAGCTCGGCGCCCTGCGTCAGGAGGACGCGGAATGAGCGATGTGGTGCATGAGGATGATACCTTCCGGACCATGATCGCCGGCGCGATCGGGAATATGGTCGAATGGTATGACTGGACCGTGTATGGATTGATGGCCGGCGTGTTCTCGCGCTTCATTTTTCCTTCTGACTACCCGACCACCTCGGTGATCAGCGCCTTGCTGACCTTTGCCGTCGGGTTCTCCATGCGCCCGATCGGGTCGATCGTGCTGTCGCCGCTGGCAGACCGCTACGGACGCCGACAAATTCTGTCTTTATCGATTCCGCTGATGGGTTTAGGCAGCCTGCTCACTGCGTTGGTTCCGACCTACGCCGCGATTGGCATTGCGTCGCCGATCATTGTCCTGGTCGCGCGTCTGTTGCAGGGATCTTCCACCGGCGCGGCGTTTGAAAGTTCGATGGTTTATCTTGTTGAACATGCAGCGGCCCATCGCCGGGGTCAGGTTGGTCCAAGCCAATTGGCCAGCATCGGTTTCGCGATTCTTGTTGCAACAGGCACCGCAACCTTGACCATATTGCTGGTGCCGCAACCATCGCTGGCCCAATGGGCCTGGCGTTTGCCATTCCTGTTGGGAGCGTTCCTTTCGTTGTATGGCCGGTGGGTGCGGCGGCGCCTGCCAGAAACTCCCTATTTCGTCGCGATCGAACAACGCCAACAGAAGGCGCGCCGTCCGGTGCTGGAGGCGTTGCGCCAGCATCCCAAGGCGGCCTGCACTGTCTTCAGTGTGCAGGTTGGCACGGTAATGTTCTATCT
>Ga0302320_10025766_pt1 | contig 11417 bp, 12 predicted proteins | sample Bog_T0_3_FD_202130 | JGI IMG/M metagenome (GOLD analysis project Ga0302320, IMG submission 202130) | Peat permafrost microbial communities from Stordalen Mire near Abisko, Sweden - Bog_T0_3 | ecosystem: Environmental > Terrestrial > Soil > Wetlands > Peat | place: Sweden: Abisko, Stordalen Mire... | reverse complement strand
CCTGAATTCTATTGGTCCAAACCAACCGGATCGTTTCGAGTTCGTCAACCCCGTGGTATAGGCCCCAATAGCGGATTCCGTGAAAGCCGGGGGGAAAAGCTCCCCGTCAAGTCCGACAGGCTGCTAGTCCCAAACAAAACGCACATGCGCCCGCGCATTCTGTCGGCAGCAGCCCATAGTTGAACCTCGAAGTCCAGCCCGCCGCCTAAATTGCCGGAGTCTTCTAATTTTGCCGGGTATCGGGATTCCGGGAGGCAATGTTCAAGGTCAATCCGGCGTTCTACTTGAAGATCGTCGAAGCCCGTTTCGGCAGTCGGCCCTCGCGAGACACCTGGCGAATAACCGTTTCAGCAGATGATGTGGCACCAGCTTAGCGGCGCTGAAGTAGTAGTAGCCGCCGCCGCCGCCGAACAACAAGACCAGCGCCACAAGCAGGCGGCGGCTCCATTGGCCGATTAGGCTTTAATGCCCCATACCCTGTTTAGGGCGTAACAGGCGTAACAGCGTAACTTCTCCTATGAAGGCTTTGTTACGGCCTCTTTTCCTGTTACGCCCCTGAGCCGTAACACCCTCCCTTCAAAGTGCCACTCCTCTTAAGATTTCTGCCCCTTCGACCCCCATCCCTTTTGCCAGTTTCAGCACCATCTTTATTGATGGCTGATCTTCTCCTCGCTCAACCCTCCCTAAGGACCTGTCCGCTATGTCAATCCTTTCCGCCAATTTCTCCTGCGTTAACCCACTCCCCTTTCGAAGGATTCGTATATTTTGCCCAGTTTTACTAAGTATCTTTGTTTCTTCATAATTCCTTCTCTGCGTCCTCTGCGCCCTCCTGTTAAAACATTCTTTCTCTTTCCCCTTGACAATCATTTTTTCTGTGGTACGTACGTACTTACCATACTCTTACATATCGTACCTCTGAGCATTGCACGAGGAGGACCAACGGATTCTTCACGTTGCACAAGAGGCGCATCAGCGCCGATTGCCGCTTCGCCCGGGGCCATCTCGTTCATTCCGACCTGCTTCAGACGAAAATCGGCTTCCTCTTGGCCCTGGCCGCTCAATTGGGATCCAAGCTCCTTCAGGACAGTATCGGCTTCAGGACGCGCCTTCTCCAATAGTTCAACGGAATCCTGTGCCCCCTTCCCGCCGGGGACCGGCACGGAAGCGATGTTAGGCGGCTTGACGTTTGCCTGCTTCGAGAGCGCCGGCCCGGCTTCGGATTTAGCCGAATCTCCCGATCGTTGTTCCATACCTTTGACTCAATTGTTTGTATTCACTTCTTTTCCTTGTGCTTGTCCTTGTAATCTTTCCAAAGAATGCCCAGCACAAGCCAGCCACTCCCGCCCAGCGCGATCAAGAAACAAATCATGGCGATTCCAGGATAACCAAAAACCTGAAACGACGAGTTGATCCGCATCATCAGCGCGGCTCCCACAATCAGCGCCGCCAGAATAATGCCGGTGGTGACTCGATTGGCGATTTTTTCGAACCCGTTCAGCAAATGGCGTGCGTCCGGCGTTTTGACATTCACTTCCAATTCAGAATTGCCGACGGCATCCAAAATCTTGTTCACGCGTTCCGGCAGGCCGCCGACAAAATCCTTCATCTCCATCAACGATGCGAATAGTCGTCCTGGGGTAGCGCCTTGGCGCATCCGGGCCCTCACGATTTCGCCGACATTCCGGCGCACCGAAGCACTGGGATTAAAAGTCGGACATAAACTCTTCCCTATCTGCTCCAACTGCAGCAGCGTTTTTCCCAACAGGGTCAATTCCGTTGGAACGTAAATTCCGGTTTGGGCCGCCGTTCGTGATACGTCCATCAGGGCTTTGCCCACGTCCTGGCGATTCAACGTCTGGTTCCGCTGCTCGGACACAAATTCCGTCGCTTTTTTGGTGAACTCCTCTTCGTCAAAGTCATCCGTGGTTTCGCTGATCCGCAGCACAATTTTCACCGCTTCATCGCCGTTGCCTTCGCTGATGGCCAGCAACAACCGCAACAAGTTCTCCTGCATGTTCGAATTCACCCGCCCGGTCATGCCCAAATCCAGCAATGCGACCCGGCCATCGTCCGTCAGGAAAACATTGCCCGGATGCGGATCAGCATGGAAAAAGCCGTCAATCAACACCTGTTTTAGATAGGCCTTGAAAAGTTCCTCGGCCAGAACATCGCCGTTGATGTCCATTTGCGCGATGGGGCTCAACGCAGTGATCTTTGTCCCGCTGACGTAATCCATCGTCAACACGTTGCGCGTACTGTAGTCAAGCACAGGCAGCGGAACCAAAATGTGGGGAAAATCCTTCAGATTATCTGCCAGCGTGGTCAGGTTCGACGCTTCCCGTAGATAATCCAGTTCCTGCAAAATGGAACTTTTGAATTCCTCGAGAATTTTGCCGAAACGATACTGGCGGCCAATCTCCGTATGTTCGTCGAAAAAGGCCGCGATGTCTTCGAGCACTTCAAAATCGTCGGCGATTTGCTTGCGGATTTCCGGGCGCTGAACCTTCACAACCACGGGACGGCCGTCCCGCAAGGTAGCGCGATGGACCTGTCCGAGGGACGCGGCGGCAAGATGCTTTTCTTCAAAATGAGAAAAGGCTTTGGAAATGCGGACGCCGAGTTCGCTGGCGATGATTTCTTCCACCTGTTGGTAAGGGAAGGGTTTGACCTTGTCCTGCAAACGCGCCAGCGCCTTCAGATAAGGTTCCGGCAACAGATCGGCGCGGCCGGAAAGCAATTGGCCGAACTTGATAAACGTCGGCCCCATTTTTTCCAAATCGTCCGCCAACTCTTCCGGCGCGGGTTGGCGGGGTTTGGCGGTCGCAAGTTTTTTTTCCTCGGCATCCTCAGGTTCGAATTCCTTGGCCAAATCAGAAGTGCCATACTTCCAGAAAAGCATGGCGATGTCCTTGTAGCGTCTCAGGTGATGCGGTTTTAAGGACAGTTTCACAAATGAATCAGATCAAAGCATGGATTTCGTTTTGCGCATGCAAGATGGTTTTGCGCGGCCCAGCGCCACAAGGTCAGCCAGCCGCAACGGCCGTCTGATTGCGCAACCACGGCAGGGTCCGGCAAAGGATCGCCTACGAGCGCCTCGGACGGAATCCGCCCAGAAAATATATGACAAGGCATATCACCAGAATGAGGCCGAGGCCGCCGCCGCCGACGGCGGGCCCTCCAAAGTAAAAACCGCCTCCGCCGAACACGAGAAGCAGAACAAGGATAATGAGTAATGTATTCATTGCTTAAAAGTTAATTCACCATTCCCCCGGTCGCAATAGGGTCTTCACCCCATTGATATTGAAGTCAGAGCGTCATCAGAGATCAGAGGGGTCGCTCATAACTTTTCCAATTGATGGAGACCGTCCGACTGAACTTTGTGCGGCGCACGGTGAAAAGTCAGCAACGGCCTTTTGAAATATCGCGGTTGATGCGGTGTCCCCAATGAGGAATTCAGGACGCGTTCCGATTTCTCATAATGCGACAATAACGTAATTATTTCTCACTTTCTAAGTGGACAATACCGGCTGGCATGATACATTTCCATAGTGAGCATGGCCATGCTGCATAGGGCGGACGGGATCGGGAAGGGCCGGAGCGGGTGTTTCGGCAGTCCCCGGACCAATTGCATTCCCCTGCCCTCTGTCTTCTCCGCCACAAGACCGGCGAAGGCGGGTGGATTTGACCCCAAATGGCACAAACGGCACGGGTTGGGACGGTTGCAGAAGACTCCGGTCTTTATCCGTGAAATCCGTGAAATCCGTGGTCGAAAGTCCTGCCGTCATCTGACGGTGGATTGTCAATACACTACTAAAAAAGTATGCTTTATCCCGCCGCCTCACATCTGCGTTAATCGCGTCATCCCCGTTTTTGATCAAAATCATCACAAGTGCCTGCACATCAACCACTTGCAACCAAATTCGCCCATTTTCCAATCAAGCCTAATCAAGCCTAATCAAAGTAAATCGTGCCTAATCGTGCCTAAACAAGCATCCCTCTTTTTCCTCCCAATTGCCGAAAATGGACAAACCTCTACCAAATAAGTATAGATTTATCCGCTCACTTTGTTCGGCTGAGCGAGTCCGAGGCGGCAGGCTTTCTCCGGCGTTATCTCAAGGCGAAAATGGTGCGCAGCCAATCGTAGCCGCCGAAAATCCAAATCGCGGCTCCGACCGCAATGTAAGGACCGTAGGGAATCCGGCTCGACCACTCGCGCTTTCCGAGAACTATCGCCGTCCCGCCTACGATGGAACCGACCAGCGAGCTGAGCGCCAGGGAAAAACACACCGCCGGCCAGCCCAAAAACGCCCCGATGGCCGCCATAAAAGTCACATCCGCCGGCCCCATCACTTCGCGTGGAAGCACGATGCGATCGGCGACGGCTTCGAGAACGAGAACTTTGTCGGGATCAAAGGTGTCGCGGCCGATTGTCAAACGGTCGGCGGTGAGGCGCAGGGGCACATCGGCATAACAGCGGTCCGCCAGTTCCACGCGAAGAGCCTGCAATTCGATGGTGTCGCTCTTGCGGTAAAACAAGTCCTGGTAGAAATATTCCTCGCCGGGCAGTTGCACGGAAGTTTCCGTGAAGACGATCCGTGTGGCGGGCGGCAGGTCCACTTTCTGGCGGCCCAGAAACAGTTTCCCCAACCGCAGGATGCCATAGATCAGTCCGGCGCCGACGGCCAAGCCGAGAAAGCTGTGGAGCAAGCCGTCGCCGAGAGAGTTCAGACGGGTGAGGCCGGGAAAAGACAGGTGCATCTGTGGCACGAAAAGGGAACAAAACAACCCGGCCACCATGCCTCCGTAAGTGATTTGATCGGGAATGATCAGGTGCTCAAGGTCAATGAAAGAACCGACAATCAAGCCGGCAATGAGAATGGCATAGGCCACGGGGAGAAGCGTCGAGATATGGCCGAAGTTTGCCCAACAAGCGGCGAAGAGCGACGCTGTCAACAGCTCAACCAGGAAATAGCGCGGGGAAATGGGGGCCTTGCAATTGGCGCATCGGCCGCCCAGCCATAACCAGGTGAAGAGCGGAATGTTCAAATACCAAGGAATGGAATACCGGCAATGCGGACAATGCGAAGGCGGGCTGACGATGCTTTCTCCCAGCGGCATCCGGTGGATGCAGACGTTAAGAAAGCTCCCAACAATTGCGCCGAAGACAAACGCCGTCACCGTCCAAAAATGATACGGCACCCCCTCCCAAGTTTTTATGTCAAACATGCAACTTCTCCTTGAGCGCGGCGCGCATGATTTCGACGGGCGCGGGCAGGCCGGTCCACAATTCGAGCGCGGCTGCGCCCTGATAAAGCAACATGCCCAGGCCGTTGGCGGTCTGGCAGCCGGCGTCCCTGGCCGCGCGCAGAAATGGGGTTTCGGCGGAGAGATACACCACGTCATAGGCGCGCAGCGGGCGGCGCGATTTCAGCCAGTCTTCGTCCAGGGGCGTCGGGTCGTCAGCTTTGAGACCGAGAGAGGTTGCGTTGATGACAAGGTCCACCGGATCGCGCGGCAACGCCTGGATAATGTTGACAGCGGGGAAGCGGGCAGCGACTTCGGCGGCCAGTTGCGCGGCCCTGGCCGCTGTGCGATTGACCAGGAACAGGCTGGCGACGCCCTCTTCGGCGAGTTGCAAAGCAGCGGCGCGAGCCGCTCCGCCCGCGCCCAGGAGAAGAACCGAAGCACCGCGCAACTTTGAATCGGGCCGGAGGCCCGGCGCGACATCCTCCGGCCATTGGAAATCCTCTTTGAGGGAGCGGGCCAGACCGCCGGCATCGGTGTTGCAGCCGCGGCTGCGGACCGGCAGATGCCCCGGCGAGGCGTCCCTGCCCTCTTCGGATGGCGCGCGGCCCACCGGAATCCAGTCGCCATCGGGCCCGGGCGTTTCAAAGACAACGGTGTTGACAGCGCCGAGGAGCCTGGCTTTTTCATCGAGCACATCCATTATTTCCAGGGCGGCGGTCTTGTGGGGAACGGTGAGGTTGAGGCCGGCGAAGCCCATCGCTTTGGCGCCGGCGATGGCGGCGCGCAAATCCGGCGGGCTGACATCGGCGGCGAAATAGCGCCAATTCAGCCGCAGGGCGGCGAGAGCGGCGTTGTGCATCGTCGGCGAGGCCGAGTGGCGAATGGGATGTCCCAGCACGGCGCAAAGGCGCGTGCTCGCATTGATGGACTCCAGAGATGCGCCGGACACGTGTTGTTTATAGGCCAAGCAGGCGCGAATGCAAAACACTAAAAATGGCTATTCCGTGACCAGCACGTCCAGCCGGGTGCCGTCCGCGCCGCCGCGAAAGACGCGCTCGGTGGCTTTCTGGAAATCGGAAGGCTTGGCGGACGGAATATCGAGGAATTGCTGGGGATTGCGGTCCGTGAGCGGGAACCAGGAGCTTTGGATTTGCACCATGATGCGATGGCCCGGCAGGAAGGTGTGCATGACGTCGGGCATGGCGAACTGGATCTTGGCGGGCTGGCCGGGTTGGAACGGCTCGGGCTGGGATTTGCTGTTGCGGAACTTGCCGCGAAACGGTTCGCCGCGCACCAGTTGTTGGTAGCCGCCCATCGGCACCGCGCCGGGCGAATTGCGCTTGCCGGGTTCCGGCGTCGAGGGGTCCTCATAGTCGTTTGGATATACGTCAATGAGCTTAACGACGAAATCCGAATCGGTCCCGGAGGTGGAGACGCGCAAGATGGGAGTGACCGGCCCGGCAATGGTGAGGGCCTGCTTTAGCGGCTCGGTTTGGTAGGCGAGCACATCAGGCCGCCGGGAGGCGAAACGCTGATCGTGCGTCATGTAGTCCACGCTCAAGTCCACGCCAATTTCACTCGTGACGGGTACAGGCTTGGCCGGGTCGCTGACGTATTCGTCGTACTGGCTGCCGTCCCCTTCGGGGGCGGTGAAGGAGAGTCTTCCGCCGGCATCCAGATACAGGGAGCGGCGAACGGCATTGGTGGGCGGCCATGTGTCGAACGTGAGCCATTCGTCCCGGCCGGTGGCGAAAACCCAGGCTTTTGGAACCGCCTTGCCTGCGCCCGAATTCAGGCCGCCGCCCTTTCCTTTGAGATGTTGGAGGAAGAATGGAAATTCGATGTGCTCACGGTAGAAGCGCGCCGTGTTTTCCCTGAAGTTCAGGTTGCCCAGCACGTCGCCGTCGCCGCTGGACCAGCCGCCGTGAGACCACGGCCCCATGACGAGCGTCGCGGCGGGGGCGCTGGCGTCGTGCTGGATGGCCTGGAAGAGCTTGAGCGTGCCGCTGAGATCCTGGGTGTCGAACCAGCCGCCAACAACCAGAACGGCAGCGGTGAGATGGCGCATTTGCGGCCACAGGGCGCGGGAAGACCAGAAGTCATCGTAGGTGTCGTGTGCGACCGTGGTGGTCCAGAACTCGTTCCGGTGCTTGAAGTATTTTTCCTCGGCGGCGGCGAGGGTTCCCAGGCGGAGGAAGAAGTCGTATTCGTCGGGCGTGTCCAGGCTCAAGTCCTCCTCCGGCGGAGTGGCGGGAGAGGACCCGGCGGGTCTGGGTTTGAAGTCCAGGTAAAAATCAAAGTTCTCCGCCAGGAAGAAAGCGCCGTTATGATAGGAGTCATCGCCGTCGCCGATATCAGCCATTGGCGCCTGCGGGGAGGCGGCCTTGAGCGCGGGATGGGAGTTGATGAGGCTGAACGCGGAAAAGAAGCCGGGATAGGACATGCCCCAAGTGCCAACGCGGCCATTGTTGCGCGGGATATTCTTCACCAGCCAGTCTATGGTGTCGTAGCTGTCGGTGCTTTCGTCGGTGTCGGCGGGTCCGCTGAGGTGGAGCTTGCGGGCGGGCGGATCGTCGAACACCCCTTCGGATTTCCCGCAGCCGCGCACGTCCTGATAAACGAAGATGAACCCCTCGCGTGTGAACAAGTCCGAGGGGCCGAGAGGGTCGGTGGGATACTTGTTGGAACCGTAGGGGCCCGCGCCGTATGGGGTTCGCTCCAACAGGATTGGCCAGGGCTGGCCGGCACCCTTCGGGACATAAACAGCGGTGAACAGCTTTACGCCGTCGCGCATGGGAATCCGGTATTCGCTTTTGGCGTAATGGGCGCGGTTGTAGGCGGTCTGCGCTTCGTTGCCGCCGCCGCTATTGGGGAAAGCGCAAGCGGCGGAGAGCAACAGGGCCAAACCCGCGACAACGCGGACCCGACAGCCCGCAGCGGAAGCGTATCCCTTTCCGATTCGATTCATACCAGCCAGCCTAAGCGGCAGGCGAATGGGGTCAAGCAGACTCGCAACCGGCGAGAACCACGAGGGTGCGTTTTGCTTTTCGGCTATCCTCTCTTAATCCTAATCTCAATCTTAATCTTAATCTTAATCCAGGTCTTAAGAGATTAAGCTTAAGAACCGGAAACGGCATCGAAAATTTCAACGAGAATTACATTGCGTTCGCGCGGGCGTGGGCTAATCTAAATGACTCGTGAACAGCGAATACGTCAAACAAGCCCTGGCAAAGGTTGGCAATCCCAACGTTTTGGTGAACATCATTTCCCGGCGCGTGCGCCAATTGACCGGCGGCGGCACCACAGGCCGGCCGTTGCTCGAGCAGGCCCCCGGCATGGGGATCGCCGATCTGGCCCTGTTGGAGCTGATCGAGGGGAAAATGGACTTTGAGATTTCCAGCGCCACCGAGGAAGAAGCGCAGCCCGCGCCCAAGAAACGGCGACGCCCCTGACCGCGCCGCGGTGATGCCGGCTCCTGGCGCATGGGCCGCTTATGGTTAAGATATGGCCGAGATTTTGCACAATTCCAAAGCCCGCCGGGATTATCATATTTTGGAGACTTACGAGGCGGGCTTGGTGCTGCACGGATCTGAAGTCAAGGCGTTGCGGGCCGGGAAGGCGCAGATCGGAGACGCCTTTGCGCGGGTGGAAAAGGAGGAGGTCTGGCTCTATAACGCCCACATTGACGAATACACCCCGGCCAACCGTTTCGGCCACGAGCCAAAAGCCCCGCGGAAGTTGCTTCTGCACAAGTCGGAAATCCGCAAGCTGTCCGCCCTGATGGCTGTCAAGGGAAACGCCCTCGTGCCACTCTCCCTTTACTGGAAGAACGGCAGGGTGAAAGTCTCCCTTGGAGTGTGCAAGGGAAAGGTGGAGTATGACAAGCGCGACGACATCAAGAAGCGCGAGATGGACCGCGAGTTAAAGCGGGCCACAATGCACCGGCTCAAGCGGAAGTGACGGCCGGCGTCTGGCCGGGCGCGGCGGCGGGCGCGGCTTTGACCCAGCGGCGCTTGGGGGCCTTGGTGACCAGCCCTGTTTTCAGCGCCTTGGCGGTGACGCGGATGTAGCGCACTTCGCCGTCAACGACCGCCTTGACCCGCTGCAGGTTGGGTATGAAACGGCGCTTGGTGGTGGCGGTGATGTGGGTGCCGATGCCGCCCTTCTTCTTGGCCTTGCCACTGCGCCAAATATGGCTGCCCTTGATCGGGCGGGTTCCGGTTAATTCACAGATTCTGGACATAAGTGTTCTTTCGCAAAGGGGGTGAAGATAAGCGGTGCCGGCGGGCAATTCAAGAACTATTTCCGGGCTATTTCCGGGCTGGGGCAATTTCCGATCCTGGCAATTGTGCAATCATCACATCTGTTTTAGACGGACTACTATTTCAGGCGGGCTGGGGCGGGGGGAAAGAAAGGTTCACGTCTTTGCTAGTGCGGGATCTCTTTGCTGCCCGAAAGGCGGCGGTCACAGACCACCGCTACAGCGCAAATGACAAAACTGTAATGTGGATTTGTTTGCGCGCGCTAATGGAATCCCCTACATTGCATTAATCACCAAATGCGTATTCTGATTCAAGACCCGGAGAGCAAAACCTACTACTGCGGGGATGACTGGGGCGCGGAAGAGGATTGCGCGACCGAATTTGGAAACGTGGCTCAAGCGGAGGAGTTTTGCCGGCAGCAAAATCTTCCGCTGGCGCTGGTGGTGGTCAAGTTCAAGGACGCCACCCAGGATGTCAAATATCCGGCCAGCGCGCGGGACGATGCCCAACTGAAGAAGTATTCCACCGCGAGGCTCCGTCCACTGCCCAAGATAAATTAGGAACCTTAATCCTAATTTTAATCTCAGTCTCATCCCCAGGAAGAAGAGTGGATTAGGATTATGAGTTGAAGGAGGCGCAAAAGGTTTTGAACTTTGGGCGCGGCCCCTTAAACTGGCGGCGCTGTGCATTTGGTTCATTTGAGGCTCCGCGACTTCCGCAATTACGCGCGGTTGGACGCCGATTTTCCGTCCGGCTTCCACTTGCTGCTCGGCGACAACGCACAGGGGAAAACCAACATTCTGGAAGCGATTTATTTGCTCGCCACCCTCCGCTCCTTCCGGGGCGTGGGCGGCGCGCAGATGGTGCGGCATGGCAAAAAGGGTTATTTTGTCAGCGCCACGGTTTGCTCGCAGGCGGAACACGGAGTCAAAATTTACTGGTCGCCGGAGGAGCGCAAACTTTCGCTGGACGGGCAGCCGGTGAGGAAACTGGGCGATTATTTTGGCGTGGTGCGCGCGGTGGTTTTTTGCACGGAGGACTTGCAATTGATCAAGGGCGCGGCGCGAATGAGGCGGCGCTTCATGGATTTGCTGCTGGCGCACACGCACGCGGTGTATCTGCCCCTGCTGCAACGCTACAGCCGCGCCTTGCGCTCGCGCAACGCCCTGCTGCGACAGCGCTGCGTGGACGAATCGGCCATCGAAGGCTTTACCCGCGAATTGATCGGGGCCGGGGAACAAATCATCCAATTCCGCCGGGAGCTGCTCCCGCGCGTGGCGGCGGCGGCGCGGGAAGCCTACGCCCGTGTCGCCGGTTCCGCCGAGGCGCTGGAACTGGAATACGCGCCGTCCGTCAAGCATGATTTCGCCGTGGAACTGGCCCGCAACCGGGCGCGCGAGCTGACGTTCCGCGCCACGCTCATCGGGCCGCATCGGGACGAATTGCAATTGCGGCTGGACGGGAAATCCGCCGCGAAATTCGCCAGCGAAGGCCAAAAGCGCTCGATAGCCATCGCCTTGAAACTGGCCCAGGCGGAGTATCTGACGGACATCCACGGCGTGCCGCCGATCCTGTTGATAGACGACGTGATGGGCGAACTGGACGCCCGCCGTCGGGCGGCCTTTCTCCCGCTGCTCGACCGCGTAGAGCACGCGCGGAGCCAGGTCTTCATGACCTGCACCGAGGAGAACTGGCCGCGTGAAATCGGCCGCGGCCTGTGCCGCTGGGAAGTCCGGGCCGGACAGTTAAACAAGCTCCAGTGATCCCATGCGGATGCATCGGTGGAGTGATGGATCCGCCTTCGCCGAGGCTAGCAGCCTGTCGGACTTGACGGGGAGCTTTTCCCCCCGGCTTTCACGGAATCCGCTATTGGGGCCTATACCACGGGGTTGACGAACTCGAAACGAT
>Ga0302320_10025764_pt1 | contig 11418 bp, 8 predicted proteins | sample Bog_T0_3_FD_202130 | JGI IMG/M metagenome (GOLD analysis project Ga0302320, IMG submission 202130) | Peat permafrost microbial communities from Stordalen Mire near Abisko, Sweden - Bog_T0_3 | ecosystem: Environmental > Terrestrial > Soil > Wetlands > Peat | place: Sweden: Abisko, Stordalen Mire... | reverse complement strand
GTTACTTTAACCCTGTTCGTGTCTTCATCGCGGTCGAGCTTGGTTAAAGTAACGTGCGCCAGCAGGTGGTTATTTTTCGAATACCAGTTGCGGATGCCTTCCAAACCCGCCTGCAAACGGCTCTCCGTGAGACCCCGCCAGGGCAACAGGCCGAAGAATGGCTTCCAACCCGTGGAAGCGACGATTTTTTCAGCCGGCCGATCCGGATGCCCGGTAACGGTCGCGCCGTCGAACCGCGCACGCGGCCCGGGTTGAATCACAAATTTCAAGCGGACCTCCTGCGTGTCCGGATCGCGCTCGATACTGGGCGCGATCCGGCTGTCGTAAAAACCGTTGCGGCGCAATACGTCGTATAGTGCTTCTACTGCTTGCGTGCTGTCGCGCGGCGCGTAATCGGTTCCCAATTGGAGCTTAGTAGCCACCACCAGTTGACCGCGGCTGGGCGGTTCGGGCACTCCCTCCGCCGAGACGCTGCCCACGAAATACTTCGCCGTGGTGATGAACTTTACTACTACGCCCGCGCCCTCGAGCTTGGCATCCACCACGATGTCGCTGTATTCGCCAGTGGCGTACAGCCGTTCGATGGCCGATCGCACATCGGCCGCCCGCAAGAGAGCCCCAGATTCCAGGGGTAGCAGGCTCCTTAGAACAATGTCTGTCAGCGGTTGTTTGGCTGGCTCAAACTGAATGGCCGCAATCGGCCTGCCCTCGTATGGATCGAGCGCTGCCGTCAGGAGAGCCCCGTTCATTAGGATCAGTGCGAATACACGCGCGCATAGGCCCAGCCGGGTCGACACCAGCGACCATATTAGCGCAACGGCTGTTACCATCAGGTTGAATGACTCCCGGGGACACCCAGCGATCGCTCGTTGGACCAAGCCAGAATGACCGTTACTCTCGACAAATCCTGTTCCCGGGCGTCGGCCCAGCCGGGCAGCAGAAACTGTTGGACGCGCACGTTGCCATAGTAGGTTGCGGCGCTCTTGGCAGCTTTATGGCCGGCGCACTGGCCCGCGCCGGCGTCGGACGGTTGCGCATCGTCGACCGCGACTACGTGGAACTCAGTAATCTGCAGCGCCAGTGGCTGTTCGACGAGGCCGACGCGGCGGAAGCATTGCCGAAAGCCGTCGCCGCGGCGCGGGCCTTATCGCGCATCAACTCTTCGGTGCAAGTGGAGCCGCTGGTGGCCGACGTTACCCCCGCAACGATCGACGAATTGGCCGGCGGCGTCGACCTGATCCTGGATGGGACCGACAACTTTGAGACGCGCTACCTTGTTAACGATTATGCGGTGAGTCGGCGATTGCCGTGGGTCTATGGCGCCGCGGTCGGAAGTTATGGTTTGGCGATGGCTGTCGTTCCCGGCGTTACGGCTTGCTTGAAGTGCCTCTACCCTGCGCCACCTTCGGGCACCCAGTCTACGTGCGAAACCGCTGGAGTATTGGGGACCATAACCTCGTTAATCGCCAGTCTCCAGGTAGCGGAGGCAATGCGCATTCTCTGCACTGGAATACCCACCCGGAAGATTACACGCGTCGATGTCTGGAGCGGTGAGATCCGCCAACTGGCACAACCCGATCCCGATCCGGCCTGCCCCGCCTGCGGCCAACGGAAATTCGTCCATCTTCAGACGGTGGGACGGGCCCCGATCAGTCTGTGCGGACGCAACGCGGTGCAGATTCACGAGCGCACCCGGCCCGTGGACCTGCAAGAGTTGGCCGAGAGGCTGGCCCCGATCGGGTCCGTACGCTCCAACGATTTCGCCTTGCGCTTCGAGATCCCACCGTACCAATTGACCGTCTTCCCCGACGGCCGCGTGATCGTCAAGGGGACCACCGATGTAGGGATTGCCCGTAGCGTCTACGCCAGGTATATCGGTGCCTGATCCGTATACAAAGCGCTCGGTGCTGCGGCTAAAGGAAGGCCGCCGCGATGCCGATCAATCCGTGAGCGATAGCGCCGGAGGGGCAATTGAACCATTCACGGATAGCAATAATTACGATGTTCCTGGCCGTCTTCTCGGCATCAACCAGTGCTGGCCAGCCATTGCGTCCGCGGTCAGATCCGGCAAAAGGATTCGATCCGGGTAGGGTTCCGCGAAGAACCATCAAAGCTGAAAGTGCGGCGCCGGACGGCGGCAGAGTGAGCCCATCGAGCCCGATACTCTTATTACCGCCGCGCGGAAACGTGAATGGAGGTACAGACCTTGGCTACAGCAATCTGGGTGTCGTTTTCGGGGCAAGAATTTATAGTGGAAATCTGGTCAATGCGATCGATCTCTTCTATTATGTTCCGTCCAGTTCGGATAATTTCTACCGCGAGGGCGATTACCGGGCGTCCAGTGGCCGCATCGGCGGTAACGGCGGGACTGACAATGGTGAATACTATTGCCCCGACGGATACGCTGCCGTCGGTCTGCAGGGTGCGTCCGGCCTCGCTATCGATCGCGTTGGCCTGGTGTGCGGCCAAATTGAGGATCTTTCGAAAGCCGTTTCTCTCCCCATCTTTGGAGGGAACGGGGGGAACGCCTTCTACGACAATTGCGCCAGCACGCGTTCCTTGGGCTTCATGACGGGTGTTCGGGTCCGGTCGGGCGCCTGGATGGATTCGATACGAGGTCTATGCCAAGCTGCCACCGATTCTGTCGCACCAGCGGCAAAGGCTAAGCCAGTCGCCAAGGTCGGCGACGATCTCGCGGCCAGCATTACCGTCGGCGCCGGCGAGAACGATGTGCTGCAGAAACTCGGCGAACCTTACTCCAAAATTAGCGGTGACTTCGAACGCTTCACCTATCTGTTGGAATCGGGCGGGACGCTGAGGATCGAGTTCGAAGAGGGGCGCGTGACCAAGGTCCAGCTTTCGGGCAGACACTAAGTTGAGGTCTGTCACTTTCTTTTGTACTTGATGGTTTGATTCTCAGCGTTCGTCACTTCCAGCTCAGTTGCGCCTACAGTTACCCTGTTTTTCGTGGTTCTGCCGTTAAGATTCCACTCCAATTCGTTTTCTGCGTTCAGTTTGTAGGTCCCGTGGAGCGTCTGCCCGAACATGGTAAGGGTCGCCGTTCCGTCTCTTGCGAACTCCGCCGTCACTTTGAGGCCGGTTTCCACCTCCCATTTGCCGATGATCAGGCTTTGAGGAGTGGAGCGGCAGCCGGAGAGGAAAAGAGCCAAGCAGGCGATGGTGAGGATCACCTTCACGTGATTTAAGTTTCTTCTCCAAAGGTTCGCAAGTAGCATCTGCTCGCATATCGGCGGGACAGATGCGCGACTTTACTCGCGTGGTTGTGGACGAGCGACCGCCGCGCCCCAACTCGTTTAAACTGAAAGTATGTCTAGTACCTCCACGAGTGTTCTCTCGCCCGTGGACCGGTTCTTCGAGTTCGCCCTGCTCGGTCTCCTGACCAGCGGCTATCTGGCAGTCGTCGGCTCCGGCTATCTGGACATGCCCACCATGCTGTTGACCGCCGCCGCGATCCTGTTTCGCGGATTGCTGGTCGGTGGAGTGGTCCACTACCGCGTCCCCACGAAAGTAGTCGCAGCTTTAACACTGGCCTACATGGCCTTTTACCCGCTCGATTACTCCTATATTTCGCGCGCGTTTCTGCCAGCTACCATCCACTTGGTATTCTTCATCGCCATCGTCAAAATCGTCACCGCCACCACGAATCGCGATTATTTCTTCCTCAAAGTGATCGCCTTCATGGAATTGCTGGCCGCCTGCATTCTCTCCGCCAGCATCAATTTCTTCCTGTTTCTCGCCTTCTTCCTCATACTCGGCGTGGCCACCTTTATGAGTTCAGAGATCCGCCGCGCAGCGCAAAAGACCGCTCCCTCCCCGGTCTCGAGCCGCAGCCTGGGATGGCGTTTATCGGCGGTCACCGGGACCATCTCCATCGGTATGCTGGTGCTCACCGGCTTCCTCTTCTTCCTCCTACCGCGCACCGCCCGCGCCGCCTTGCAGCACATCCTCTCGCATCGCTATCATCTCGCCGGCTTTTCGAATGAAGTCACGTTGGGCGAAATTGGGGAGATCAAAAAGCAGGACACCCCGGTGATGCACGTCAAACTGGGCGCCATGCTCGAACGCCAGGCCGCGTTGCACTGGCGCGGATCGGCCTTAGCCCAGTTCGATGGGCATCGCTGGTTCAACCTGCCCGCCCAGGGGCACTATCGCAGCATGGATTCGGACGGTCAGTTGACCTTGGGACCCTGGCGCGCCGGGACTGGACTCTCCTATTCGGTGCATCTTAGCGACGCCGCTCCCGATGGTACATTGTTTTTCGCCGGAAGTCCCCAGTCGTTGCGAATCGACGCGCCCGGTGTAATCAAGACGCCGGTCGATTCTTACCGCCTCCTCGGCACCGGCTATTCGAACGTCAGCTATCAAGTATTCAGCTATCTCGATCCCAGCAGTTCCGATCCCGAAGGGCTGCGCTCCGAACCTCCACCGGACCCGCTTACGGACGAACAGCGCGATGCCTATCTACGGTTGCCCCGCATCGACATTAGGATCTGGACGCTCGCCCACGAAATTACGCAATATCAGCGCGCGCCCGAAGGCAAGGCCCGTTCCCTCGAGAAGCATCTCCGCCGCACATACGGCTATACGCTTGAAATGCCATCGGCGGAAGCAGCCGATCCGCTGGCAAATTTCCTCTTTTCCCGGCGCAAGGGCCATTGCGAGTATTTCGCGTCCGCTATGGCCGTTATGCTGCGAACGGTGAACATTCCGTCCCGCATCGTGACTGGTTTTGCCGGAGGCGTCTACAATCCCATCAGCGGGTGGTACGTGATCCGAGCTTCGGACGCCCATAGCTGGGTCGAAGCGTGGTTGCCCGGTCTTGGTTGGACCACGTTCGATCCCACGCCGCCCGATCCAAATCCGCCTCGTCTCTCGGTCCTAACCCGTATCGGATTCTACATGGACGCCGCCGAAATATTTTGGCAGGATTGGGTTCTCAACTACAATATCGACCGCCAGTTGCTGCTGGCCTCCCACATGGAGCAGCGCAGCCGAAATTTCCGCATGAACTGGCTCGACCAGCTAAGCAACTCCACCACTAAGGCCGTCCAAGCCGGATCCGCCTATGGTCCTATGTTGATCGCCCTAACCGCCGTAGCGTTCTTCTTCTATCGCTTCAACGGCGATATGCGCCGCTGGTGGTCGAAACACCGCAGCTTCCGCCGCGTGCAGCGGGGCGAAATTCAGCGCACCGATGCTACCCTCCTTTACGAGCGTATGCTTAAAACACTGAAGCGGCGCGGCATCGAAAAACCGCCTTGGCTGACGCCGATGGAATTTGCCCGCGTACTTGACGATCCCGAGCTTTCCGTTCTCGTCGACGACATCACCAGCGCTTACAACGAACTCCGCTTTGGAGGCCACCCCGAAGCCGCGCGCCGCATAATACGCCTGCTAACTCAACTTGAAGTAGCGTAGGCCCTGGCCTGGCGTGCTCAGTATGATTTGCATTCAAGGGGTGGATGACCAGAACCAGGAAAGACATCATCATAGGTGAACGTGGATCGCCCAAAATGGTCGATCGGAGCATTCTCCAAGCGGAGCTGGATGCATTGCGGGTTCAAGCGAAGGCTCATACAAAAGCAAGCCAGACCATCATCGCCGCCCGCCGCCGGCTCCCCATGTCTGCGGTGCATGGAGCCACGTCCCGGGGGTCGGCGAACATGGGCGAGTGACACTATCGGACACGGTTGAGGGTCGCCGGATGATTTTGGCCAAAATTGGCAGAATATTCGTTCGTGCCAGCCGTTTCATCCAATGTTTACGAATCCGATCGAGCCGCAGCGGCCACGAAGCGGTTACCCCGTATTACGGAACCCTTTTCGATCCCGGCTGCGACTGGGTTTCCAGCGTGGCGCGAGCACGCGTGTCTGCGGGGCGAGACTCATCTCGCCCCTTGTCTTCCCGCGTGCCGGCAACAACTTGGCCCCTCCGCCCCAAGCCCCGCTGTGCATTTTTGTGCACCTGCTCTATCAAAGCCTAAACTACTGCCACGCACCCCGCCCGAACCCCGTTGCCCATTATTTCAAAGAATCTTCTCCATCCGTTTCAATCACTTCCGGATTCCGCTCGGTCGGTCCTCCCCGCCCATCCCCTATATTTGGAATCGAGAGGCGATTCAACGACTGGCCAGTCTAAGCTTCTTCAGTTAGGTGTTCCGCGCAAGCGGACCAGACATCGATGTCTGTAAACATTTTGTGTTCGATGGATCCGAAAATCGGGCGAACCGTGGCGCCCTGGTTACCGCGCGTTTTGCTTGGGCAGCGAAACAAGCGGTGATCGGGAACGCCTTTCGGTCTGTTCGATGATCGTTCATCGGCTAACTTACACCCGGGCCGGGATAGGATCTCAAAGTCCTATCCCGCTCGACTGAATTTCTACGCCGCGTTCGGTCGAACTGTGCTCGGAATTCTCGCTCATCGCGGAACTGAAAATGCGTCCCAACCCTCGTGATTGTCGACGAAAAGTGCGCTCACAGGAACGAGTTCTCGATATGTCCGGGGAGGTTAGGCCAGCCAGGGCAACCTGAGACGCTGACTCGTAGCCGGGCAGCCGAATTCAGCTATCTCGACCCCAGCAGTTCCGATCCTGAAGGGCTGCGCTCCGAACCTCACCCAACTCGAAACCACCTAACGCTCTGTAGCGTAGGCGTTATCGGCTCGCTTCGTTGGCCCCATGAGAGACTAAGCACATGGTGTTGCGTAATCTCGTGCTTCTTATGTCCGCAGCCTCCATTCCTGCCTTTGCCGGCAATGTCCAATTGCTCTCCTCCTTGCCGGATGCCGCCGTATCCACCGCCATCCAGCTTGATGCCTCTGGCAATATATACCTGGCGGGATCTTTAACCCCGCAGAACCCCAAGGACTCCCAAGACACCTCCGACGCCTTCGTTGCTAAGGTTTCTTCCGACGGCTCGAAAGTGTTGTACTTCACGATTCTCTCGGGCTCCTGCGGCGATTCGGCAGCCGCCATCTCAGTGGCCTCCGACGGCTCAGTTTATGTCGCTGGTTCCACAGGCTCGTCGGATTTTCCCGTCACCGCCGGAGCCTTGCAAACCACTTTCGACATAATAGACGCCTCGCAGGGATTTCTCGTAAAGGTCAATCCTGCTGGTACCGTGGTCTATTCCACGTTCATCAACGGGACCGTATTCACCACCGTCACCGGCATTGCACTCGACAGCTCAGGGGATGTTCTGCTCACTGGCATGGGCGGCCCTGGATATCCCACCTCCACCGGCCAGCCTCCACAGCCTGCCCAGGGCTTCATTCTCAAGCTGGATCCAACATTGAGTAAAGTGTTGGCGTCCATCTACGGGTACGGTGGCGGGTTGATCTCTCTCGATAGCCAGAGCAACATTTACCTGGCGGGCAACGCGCAGCCGAACATAACAACGGGCCCGAGCGGTAACTCGATGTTCACGCTGCCTACGCTAACGGCAGGCGCCTTTCAGTCCACGGGCGGCGGTCAGTTCTGTACGCAGGCGGGCGGACCCGGAGGCAGTTACTCCACCTTTTGTCCTTACCAATATGTCGCGAAGCTCGATCCTTCGGGCAATCCGCTGTGGGCCACCTACGTCACTGGAACCTACGGCGCGATTGCGGCCGCGATGTCCGTGGATAGCACGGGCGAGGTTATTGTAGCCGGAACTACTAACTCCAACGACTACCCGGTTACCCCGGAAGCCTTCCAGACCGCCTACGCTGCGGCCGCTCCACCGCCGCCCAGTGCATTGGGTCCCTTTAACTACTTCACAGGACCGCCCAACGCAACCGGCTACGTCACCAAGGTCAACTCCACGGGAACGGGTCTGGTATGGTCTACCTATTTCGGCGGTTCCTTTCAGGATCAAATTACGGGAATGACCGTCAGTCCGTCCGGGGAGATTTTCTTGTCCGGCCGCGCGGGTTCGAACGATTTGGTTCTCGCCGACACTCCACAGGGTTGCCGCCCTACTGCAAATCAGGTGCTCGGCTTCGTCGCCCGCCTATCCCCCGATGGCACGTCCGCGGAGGCGACTCAGTTGATCGAAGGAGCACCCGACTGCCTCTATTTATCCTGCCCCGGCCTCAACCAGTATCAAAGCGGGTGGTCTCTGGCGCTCCGGCCTGACGGAACCGTGGTGGTCGCAGGTTCAAACGGCACACTGGCTTCCGTTGACTTTTCCGCCTCCAGCCGTCTCGCCTGCTTGACCGATCCGGCCGATAACGCGCAGTTGGCTAGCGTGGCCCCAGGTCAACTTGTAACGCTGTTCGGCATTGATCTGGCGCCCGCGACTCCGAACATCCCGAGCGGAGGCGTGGGCGCATCCTCGCCTACCTTCGGCGTATACTTCAATGGAATCGCGGCGCCGATCCTCTATTCCTCGGCCCAACAGATCAACGTGCAGGTTCCCTACGAGATCGCCTTAGCAAGCACCGTGCAGGTGCAGGTATTAAGTCAAGCGATCCCTAATCCCGTGTCCGAAAATCACACACTGGCGGTAGTCCAGCGGCAGCCCTCGATTTTTCTCTCCACGGACGCTTTAGAAAGCCCCTACCCAGGTCTCTCCGTCTGCGGCGGGGCCACCGCTTATGGCCAAGCCGCCTTAGCTCTGAACTCCGACGGCACAGCGAACTCCTGCACCAATCCAGCCGCTGTCGGCTCAGAGGTCACCATTTTTCTCAATGGCTTCGGGCCCATGACGCCGTCGTTGCAAACCGGGGTGATCGCTCCCGGTCCGGCGGTCTCATTATCGCCGTCCCTCGACCCCGGCCCCTTCACGGGCACCAGCGTTCTCGCCACCACAACCAATCCCGGTTCCATTACAGGAGTTGCCCAAGTGCGGTTAAAGGTTGGTGATTCTGGCGGCGGAAACACGCTGCTCAACGGAGCTTCCCTGGCGGGTACTCCCTTGCGCGAACGAGTCATCCTGGTCTGGACGCATTAGGCCGATTTTATAGGGCGCGCCCGGGAGCTGGCCGCTCGACGGCGCGAATGGGGTTTCTTCCAGCATCCCAGGTGACATCACCACTTGGGTGTGGGCTTCCGGCGGTGCCGGGACAATGGCGGTTTCGGTAGGCATCGCCGCGTGGAATCGGCTCGCTAGGTTTGAAAACTGCCGCCGCAATCCGCGAGCCGCTGTCACCGCCGCATCGCGGACTACCCGCACTGGCTTAGTAGGATTCCAAGCTATCCCTAGTGACACACTAGCCGCGAAAACGCCCAACGAAAAGCGCAAAGGCTCGAAGAACTGATCGCGGCCGTCCCAACGATATGATAAATACCCAAAGATCCACGACAAGGGAATGTATCCGTAGTGCCGTTTCAATAGGTCCATGGTAACCTCAAAGACCTGCCGGCGCTGTGCCAGCGTCAGGCACTCGCGATGCATCCGCGAGCTTGCCAGTTTTCGGGGAATATACTGGAAACCCCGCCGGAGCCGTGCCAGCCGGATCCACAGATCGTAATCGAACGATACAGGCAGCGATTCGTCGAGAGTGCAATCACGGTATGCCGAAGCTCGTAAAAAAGAGGCGGGCTGGCTGATGAAGCAGTCTCGTTCCAAAACGCGGGGATCGAAAGGTATCGTGGGATAGCGCCGAATCAGTCCGCCACCGGCATCGATCCAGTCCGCGTCGCCATAGACTACGTCGGCATCCGGCTGTTCCAGAAACGCCTCCACTGCCGACCGCACCGCCTGGGGCGCGTACTTGTCGTCTGCATTGAGCCAGGCGATAATACTTCCTTGCGCTTGCGATAACCCGGTGTGAATAGCGGAAGCTGGACCTTGCCGGAGGGTGCGGATGATTCGCAGCCTTCCGGAGTATCGATTCAGGATGCTCTCAGTGTCGTCTGTCGAGTGACTATCCACCACCAAGTATTCAATGTTGGGGTAGTCTTGATCGAGAACGCTTTCAATGGATTCCTTAAGGAATCGCCCGGCGTTGTATGTCGGCGTGACAATACTCACCAGTGGCGGTTGTGAAAGCATTTCCCGATTGTACATGAAACAAAAGGGACTCAGCGTAGAGACCTTCAACGTTCACCAAATCGTCCGAATCGTAAAGTGGGTTCTTGGTGGCTCAGCAGTATCGGAGCTCGCCCTAGAGAGACTCTTCTGCCAAGGTTCGGTTTGCCTCCAGAACCAGTTCCACAGCCTCAGTAAGGTTTGCGCGGGCCTCGTCTAGCGTTTCACCCTGCGTATTGGCGCCGGGGCAGTTCCTCGACGAAGGCCACATAACCTTCCTCGACCTTCATGTAAACAGCGGTAAGCGTCAAAGGCATGCTGGTATTGTCTCACTCGGCTAATTTCACGCTCTAATCCCCGCTAACTACCTCTCGCGCCACGTCCTGATCCTTATACTGCAACTGGAACAGTTTCCAATAGATGCCCCTAAGCGCCAGTAGCTCTTGGTGCGTTCCCATCTCCCGCAGTTGCCCCTTATGCATCACCAAAATCCGATCGGCGCGCTGAATCGTCGATAACCGATGCGCAATAATAATCGACGTCCGCCCTTCCACCAACTGCTCCAGCGCCCGGCGCACTCGCAACTCGGTCTCCGTATCCACACTCGACGTGGCCTCATCCAAAATTAAGAACCGCGGATTATGCGCCAGAGCCCGCGCGAAGCTGATCAACTGTTTCTGACCCGTGGAAAGACCACTGCCTCGCTCCCGCACGGTCTGTTCAAACCCGTCCGGCAAGCCCTCCACGAAATCGAGCAGGTTCACCCGTTCCGTGGCAGTTACCAGTTGCCGCTCCGAGATACCCTCGGTACCCAGCCGAATATTACTGGCGATGGTCCCGGTAAATAGATGCGGATCTTGCAGCACGACTCCAAAGTTGCGCCGCAGATCTTGAAGCGAAAACTCCCGAATGTCGATGCCGCCTACCCGAATACTCCCGCGCTGCACATCATAAAATCTGAGCAACAGACTGGCGAGAGTAGTCTTGCCCGCCCCGGTATGGCCCACCACCGCGATAGTCTCGCCCGGGCGCAAATGAAAGCTGACGTCGCGCAGCACCCAATCCTCGTCTTTATAGGCGAACCAGACGTGATCGAATTCCACCTCCGCCGCTCCGTTTGGAAACGGAGTCACCGGGCTACGGGTCTGGATCTCTGCCGGTGTATCCAGCAACTTAAAGATGCGCTCAGACGCGGCCATCGCCGCCTGCAAAATGTTGTACTTTTCGCTCAAGTCCTGAATGGGGCGAAAGAATCGCTGCCCATATTGGAAAAACGTCACCAGGATGCCCAGCGTCAGCGCTCCGGAGCTGATACGGAATCCGCCATAGGAGAGCATCAACGCCAAAGCCAGCATGCTCAAAAATTCGACCACCGGATAAAACCAGCCATACGCGGTGATGGAGTCCTTATAGGCTTCCATGTGGTCGCGATTAATGCGGTCGAACTC
>Ga0302320_10025762_pt1 | contig 11418 bp, 12 predicted proteins | sample Bog_T0_3_FD_202130 | JGI IMG/M metagenome (GOLD analysis project Ga0302320, IMG submission 202130) | Peat permafrost microbial communities from Stordalen Mire near Abisko, Sweden - Bog_T0_3 | ecosystem: Environmental > Terrestrial > Soil > Wetlands > Peat | place: Sweden: Abisko, Stordalen Mire... | reverse complement strand
TCCAGGCGCAAATCGAAAAGACTGCGCTCAAATTCCGAATCGAACACGGTAATTCCTTCCAGTTCAGGTGCATTTGCCCAAAAGGGAAGTATACCCGCTTGCTGCTTAGCGCTGTATGCTGGTCTGGAACCTGCATGCCCTTCAACCCCACCATTCCGAAGTCCAAATCATCCGGGAAAGGTTCCAGCGGCCTCGCCAGCCTGGTTGAAGCGGAGAAGATGGTGCAGATTGCCATCCTTTTGCCGTCTTCCGCCTTTATAGGCTGGCTCATCGGGGCGTGGCTTGACAGTCGTATGCACCAATCTTGGATTGCGCTCGTCGGCATCCTCTTCGGGGGCTTCGCCGGGCTGGTTTACGTGATTCGTCTCGTTGTTAATTCCGGCGTTCATTCAAAAGCTGGCAGTCCATCCGCCCCAGTTCCGCAAGACGATAAGAAATCACATCATGTCTGAATCGGCCCCTCCGATAGCCAACCTTACCGAGGATGCCCTTCAACTGCTTCTTACGAGAGCATTTCGCAACACGCTGATTCTGGGCTTGTTAGTCTCTTTGGCAATTACGATTTCTTCAGGCTGGCGGAATGGCGGGCTGTTCCTGACCGGCGCGCTGATTTCGGCAGCCAGCATTCTTGAATGGCAACGCCTCATTCGCCTCATCAATGCCCGAATGAGGCTCAAAAAGACCTCGCGCAGCTCCATTTTGGTGTTTGGGTTCTTTTTGGTACGGCTTTTGATATTTGCGGTGGCTATTTATGGTAGCCTAAAGTGTTTCCAGGGTTCGGTTATTGCGCTCATATGCGGTCTGGGTCTTGCGGTCGTAACACTCACATGGGAGGCGCTCCGGCTGTTACGGGAATAGTTTCTTACCCGGTTCTTCCAGCCAGTCCGCACAGGAAGCAGAAAGTCTATTGCCTTCATGCAATCGTTTGCCTTCACTCGATTACTGAACCATCTTTTTGCAGGCCCAGTAGACGCGCTTCTTCAGGCCCTGCGCATTCATCCCGCGCATCCGGCTGCGCCAATAGACGATACTTTCGCGCTGGAACTGCTGGTGGTACTCGGTTTCATCGCCTATTTCATCCTTGTTCGGGTGAGTTTGTCCGTTGAAAAGCCTGCAACGCCGCAGCAGATAGCAGAGATCCTGCAGGAGTCCATCGGCGGTCTCGCGGAACAGATTATCGGGCACAGCTATGAGCGCTTTCTGCCCTTCGTAACCTGCATCTTCCTGTTTGTGCTTACCTGCAACCTCATGGGTTTGATCCCCGGCATTGACGCTCCTACCATGACTCCCGCGGTACCGCTCGGCCTTGCCGTCACCGTCTTTCTTTACTACAACTTCCACGGCGTGCGCGTTCAAGGTCCCGTCGGCTATCTCAAGCACTTCGCAGGGCCCGTCTGGTGGCTGGCGTGGCTTCTGTTTCCCGTTGAAGTCATTTCTCACCTTGCGCGCAATATGTCACTGACCATCCGTCTCTGGGCAAACATGTTCGCCGGTGATCTGGTCACGCTCGTCTTCTTTTCGCTTTTCCCCATCGGCCTGACGTTGCCGTTTATGGGACTGCACATCTTCGTCTCAATCATTCAGGCTGGCGTATTCATGTTGCTGGCAATGATTTATCTCGGGCAGGCAGTGGCGCACGAGCATTGAGATTGCTTTCAGCCCTCGACAAGTGCGAGGCAATTATTCCGCCGGAGAGCGCTTCCGCTCCGGGTCAACGGAAGACCGCAAGCGTGAGGGGGCCAAAGGCACTTTCGGAGCAGTGAACCATGATTCCGAAAATGCCGGCACGGTGAGCCTCAACCACCCACTAGCGATCAATTTCAGGGAAGCTGGAGAAATATGCGTAAACTGCAAAAAGTTCTGATGGTACTCTCAGTCCTGTGCTTCGCCGTTCCGGCGTTTGCCCAAAGCGGATCCGGCGCCGTTGACCTTGCTCCAATCGGCATCGGCATCGGCATCGCGCTGGCTGCCGGCCTCTGCGGCATCGGCCAGGGCAAAGCGGTCGGTTCGGCCGTAGAATCCGTCGCCCGCAACCCAGGAGCCACCGCCAGCATTCAGTTGCTGATGATTCTTGGCCTCGCCTTCATCGAATCTCTCACCCTGTTCACCTTCGCTATGATCTTTATCAAGATCAAGTAAGGCGAACTCTGCTCCAAGAAAACGGCCTCGCCCAACGGGTGAGGCCGTTTGTCCGTGTGCCGAGCATATTTGTCTAGTGCCTTTGGCCGACCGGAAGAGCGGAACTGGCACTGAGCTGGCTCGCACAACCTTTGAATCTGCTAGCAGCCGGCCGAAACGCAGCGTGAGAAGCAAGTCAGGTTCAGTGCCGGGCATTCGCCCAGCTGTTGAATCAAGGCAATTTTCCCGCAGCAAGGGCATGCTTGTAGAGCTTGAGATAAGACTGGACGTAGTTTTGAGTTTTCTCAGCCGTCAACTCCCGAAATCGGATCGTCGCGTTGTGTGGGTCTGCCCGAAACACCGCCAACGCCGTTAAGGCCGCGAAGTAGTCTTGAGTGTAGATTACGTTCCCGTCCTGTTCCACGCACCCATCTGTCTCGCTTCCATTCCCAATCCACACCATGAAATTCCGTTCCATATCATTGAACAAGACAGGGATCCATACCCAAAGTCGTTCATGGCAATTCGGACATTCGGGTCGGTTCAGTTCACCTCGCAGAAACGACTCTACTGCTTCAGAGCTTAACTGGGTGTTCACGGATTCATGCAACCGCGCGCTGAAGTTGTGGCCGCAGGAGCAACGTATCTGATGTTGGTTGATATTAGTCATCTGAACCCGCCCCGATCTAGATTCTTGGTCAGTTTGTGAAAGGTTGCCGATACTCGCCCAAGCAAATTGCGGGCTAAGATGACTCTAGGCGTTTCGCCGTCGAACTTCCACATCATCTCTATTGCGCACCTTCGGACTATGAAGCGACATTCCCACCGTGAAATCTGCACCGAGACATTACGGGTTTGATGGTTGGAATGTGTGCCTACCGCAAGGTTTTGCAAGAGGGTGCAACACGCGGCCATTTTCGAATTACCCGTCATTCGACTTCACATTCCGGCTGCTTAATAAAGGCGGATGCCAGGATACAACGCCTATCGATACGCAGGCAGCCATTCTGCGGTACCCACTACCTCACCGCCGTCCCCGCGCCGATCGCATCCGATCGCGATAACTTAATCGCCTCTGGGTACCGCATTCCATACCTTACCGGCACAAACTCTGTTTCTTCCTCCGTTGTATCAAAACTCTTAGCCTTGAAAAGCACGCGTCCGCTCATGGACATGCTGAAGCGCACTATCCGCCACTGATCTCCTGCTACCAGAGCCTGCTCAATCACAATCCACCCGCCTTTGTTGAGCTGTCCCAGCACTCCCCAGCCAAAGTCCACATCCTGTTGCAGGTGGCCTTCAAGGCGTGTAACGCGCTGGTGCGCCAGATCGATCCAGAGCTCCCCCGTCATCGCTGTCAATGCCTGCGTTTCAAGGTCGGGGGGATTAAAGCTTGGATTTGGGCGAAACGTAAACTTGTCCACAATGCCGGCCGGCCCGGGCACCGTCCCTGCAAACTGATACACGAATGCCTTTGGAAGCGCCCGTAGAACTTTGAGAGCCCGCCGGGTGTCGTCGTCCTCATTCTGCTTGCGATGCCGCTGCCGCGCAGGATCGCTCAGCAGCGCATCCAGGCGAGCTTCTTCCTTTTGCTCGTCTTCCGGGCTCAGGGTCTTGTCGTTGATAAGGAGCAGCCGCGCCACAGCGCCGTCCCTGGTTTCTAGAATCTCTTTGGTTGAGGTTAAGCGCGTGCTGGTCTTACGTAGCCGGTACCGCATGGGATGAGTCTGATCCTGGGCCGCACGCAACTCGGCTGCAAGCGATTGCTCCACCAGCGCCTGGGCTTGCGCGGGGGTGGGCGCGGTCGAAGCATCGGAAGCATTCTGACCCACCGAGACAAGCGCCCACGGAATCAGAAGAACAAGCGGCAGAAAGCTGCTCACAAGGAGTAGTTTAGCGGACCCGGCGCACGTTTGAGCATCGCTTCGTCGCGCGCCGGATTTGACGATGCGGTATAGGTCAGCAATTGGCGTTTGAAGCAATGCGGCCCTGTTGCGTATAGTTCGGGCAGGGCCTTGTTTGCCCTACGGAAGGAACAAGACCATGGCAGTTGAGAATTCTCCCGCGCGCATTGGAAAAAGCGTCGTCATTTTCGGAGAAGTAAAGGGCAGCGAGGACTTGATCATAGATGGGCATGTCGAGGGTACGATAAACCTCTCCGATAGCCGTTTAACGATTGGCCCCAATGCGAACGTAGCGGCGGACCTCTCAGCTAAAGACGTGCTGATTATGGGGCAGCTCAAGGGCAACGTCGTCGCTGGTGGACGGGTGGAATTACGCGCCGGATGCGCTGTCGAAGGTGACATCAAGGCGCATCGCCTGGCTATTGAGGACAACGCCGTATTTCGCGGCAAAGTTGATCTTTCAGCCGGTGCCGCCGTCAAACCGCCTGACGCTGGCAGCGCTTCCTGAGCAACCGGCCGCCCAGGGCATTGACTGCCCGTCATCGGTTCGACCTAAAGGGGATTTCAGGGTGCTAGGCCGTTGGTTTGAGAAGAAGCAGAACAGCGGTTCTCCCGCTTCTGCTCCGGGCTTCATCGGGCCCAGAATTCCCCGCCACTCAGGCGGCTGGGCGGCTATGCGCAAACGGCTCCAGGCTGAGCCCGGCCTTCGCGTTATCGACACTGGGTTTACTTCGCCCTCAAACATCAATTACCTCACCGGTCTCGGGCATAGTGTATTTCTGGCTGATATCGTGAGCGACGCTTGGACCGGCAATTGGAAGACCGGTACCGACGAGGACGGCAATCCAATCTGGGACACGGAGGGTTTTCTTGCGCAGTCCCTCAACTTTGCCGGACGGATGTTCGATGTTGTACTGCTGTGGACCGCGCTCGATTACCTGCCCGAACAGCTTCTAGCTCCCGTTGTAGCCCATCTTCACACATCGATGAATCTCGGAGGAGAGGTTTTTTCTCTTTTCCACACGAGCACCCGCGGCGAGCTAAACAGCTATTGGCGCTTCCACCTAACCCCTGGCGATGACCTCGAGATTCAATTGGTTCAGCCATTTCCCATTCAGCGTGCTTTTACAAACCGAAGCATCGAAAAATTGTTTGCAGGTTGGGCGGGACATCGCCAGTTTCTGGCTAAAGACGGCGTCTCAGAAGTAATTATGACCCGATGATTCTTTAGTATTGATTCAAGCCCGCTCTTAAGTAGGGCGAGACGCAACGCTCCAGCCCAATGCGGCATCTTCTAACTTGAAACTTGCCTCTCCTACTCGTGGATTTAAATCTGCTTGGACAGGATCTGCGCTGAACGAACCCCCCATCACCATCAAGGCGGAGGAAAGATGACTTCAATGAAGCAAACCCGCATTACCTGGCTTGGCCATGCTACCGTTCTGATTCAGACAGCCAAAGGTACAAGTATCCTGATCGACCCGTTCATCAAACAAAATCCCAAATATCCCAAGAACTTTGAGCTCCCTTCCAAAATCGATTACATCCTCCTGACCCACGGCCATGGAGATCATATCTCCGATGTGACTTGGGTCGCCAAGCGGCACGGCTCGACAGTCGTCGCTATCTTTGAACTTGCTGCTTATGTTGAAGGCCAGGGAGTCGCAAAGACTATCGGGATGAACCTGGGAGGGACCGTGCAACTTGATGATATGGCTGCGACCATGGTGGAAGCGAAGCATTCAGCGGGGGCGCAAGATGACAAAGGCACTCACTATGTCGGCGTCGCGGCAGGCTACGTAATGAAGGTTGCCAATGGTCCGATTCTCTATCATGCCGGAGACACGGCCGTCTTTGGAGATATGAAACTGATTAGTGAGCTGTACCATCCCGCCATAGCTATGCTTCCGATAGGCGGCCACTTCACAATGGGTCCTACAGAAGCAGCCTTGGCCGCACGCTACTTGGAAGCCAAAGTTATCCTGCCTTTGCACTTTGGTACGTTTCCGCCACTTAAAGGCACCCCGGCGGAATTGGCGGCGCTCGTTGAAACCGGGGTCGAAGTTGTGCAGTGGACACCGGGCGATGATTACGTGGCTTGAATGTTTGTCCCTGGCTGATGCTATCGCCAGCCCATTTAGATTACTTGCCGGATGCAGCCTTCTTTTGTTCTGCCCAACGCCGCTTGACGGCTTCTGCAATGCGCTTGCGCCCTTCGGGGGTGAGGTTTCTCTTCTTTGCGGACTTCTTCACGCCTGCGATTGCCGCTGACTTTTTCGGGGCGGAAACGGAGCCGCCGTTCAGCAACGCGCGCGCCCTCTGTAACTGCGCAATTTCTCGGTCGATGTGTGCAAGAATCTCCGAAACTCCCATCGGTCCTCCTCATGATTGCCTATAAGTGGTCAAGAGCTGTTCCGGAATACAGCCAGCGTTTCAAGTCCATGGATCAGCATCTGCTTGGTTGATTAATTCCCGGGAGAGTTTAGCTCGCCTGGCGGGGTGCGTAAGTGGGAAAGCGCATTAGGTTAGCGAGTCTGCACAAGTCGACCACACATCCTTTGAAACACCATACGCAACCGCGATGTATTTGACAAACAAAAAATGCTCGAAGTTAGTAGCCATTAAGCTTATTAACTATAAGATTACTAAGTCTTAGACGATGGAATAGTCACCCGATCCCTCACGCCAACTTGACTGCATATAGGATCTTCCTGGATTCGTTCGTAATCCAGGACCTGACATGTTGAATCGAGATAACTCAGCGACTTTGCGGCGGCTTCGGTGGAAGCGCCGGTTGCACTGGAGGGGGCGGAGAGGGCTGTGCGGAAGCACCCGGGATGCCGGGTAAAGTCTGATTGCGGTAATGTACTGAGGCGGGTATATCAGATGCTCGATAGTTGCGCAGATCTCGCAGAATCTCTTGCTTCTCGCGCGCGTATTGGCCAGCGAGTCGTGTCAAAGCGTAGGTGATGATGTCACTGTGGTGCAGGTCGGACACGGAGGGATCCCGACGCATGTTCAGCCATAATCTGTGCACAAGTTGGACATCATCCGGGCTCAATGTTGGAGCATGAGGACCGATGTAAAATACCTTAACTTCGCCGCCGGAACCAATAACATAGAAGTTGAATTGTCGCTTCGGTTCCGGCAGAGCTTCCCACGCCTGTCCCATGTGGAACGCCTGGTCTTCCGCGGACATCTTACTTGAGACACCGGAAACAACCGAATCAACCTCAAGCGAGTTCGCGCCCTGTGCCAACGCAGCGAAAATATCTCCAGCGGGTACTACGAGCAGTGAAACCTTTTTGCCAAAGCTTTCGGCGACTGAGATCGCCTTGGTAAAGATCATTTGTTCATGTTCGCTGAAGCTCTGTTCCGCCGCGCTCAGATATTCGGGGCCGCCTACACCCATCATGCGCACGCTGATCACCACGACATCCTGTTCGTCCGTGCTGGTGCGAGACAAAGTCCACTTCAGGGCAAAAGGATTCGCAGCGTCCCGCATTGTCACCATTACAGCTCCGGGACGAATCGCCACAGATTCCCGGCTGATGGTGTCCTGGTGCTCAAGTTGAAAGTGGTCCTTCATCTGCCGCGCGGTGATCGCATGCTTTTTATGATTCACGCGTTCCGAGATCGAAAAGATGATGAAGAAAGCCGCCGCAAAGAGGACGCCGCTTACCGTCGCCACGGACTTCGTGAACAGATTCACAATTGCTGTCGACAAGAGCACCAGAAAGACTGAGAACAGTCCGATAGGGAGCTCGATCTTTCCGATCTTCAGGTTGGGGGGAACCTTCCATCCACGCTCGCCATGATATTTCCAGCGGAGCACCAGCATTGCCAGGCTGTTAAACGTGAAAGACCAGATCACTCCAAAGGCATAGGCTTCACCCAGCGTGATGACGTTGCCTCTGCTGGCAATGATCGTGATCATCTGCAGGATAAAGACCAGGTTCACGATGCGATGGCTGGTACCGTATTTCGTGTGCGGTTTGCGGAACCAGTCAGTAAGGACGCCGTCTTCTGCCACGCGCATCAAGACGCCCGTGGATCCAATCATGGACGTATTGATGGCGCCAGAAAGAATCAAGAATCCGACCAGCACAACAAAGATCCGGAACGCGATTCGCCAGAACATGGGACCGGCCATAAACATGGCGAGCCCAGCGATGAGGTTGTCCTGGTAGATATGCGTCCGCTGCCATGTGGGAATCAGCATGGAGGCCAGCAGTGTGGCGCCGCCGGTGAAGATCAAGCTGTAGATAGCGATTACGATCGCGGCGCGCTTGAGATTCTTCAGCTTCGGATGTTCGATTTCGCGATTGACCTGTGCCAGGCTCTCTTCTCCGCTCATTGCCAGCACAGAATGGCCAAACGCCATTAGAATCCCGAACACGCCGAGGAGCGGCAGTCCGCGCCCCTTGAGAAACCCCAGCGCTTCATCGCTGAACTTCAAGTTGCTCGGTGTCGGCGGCGGGGGCAGATGAGAGCCAGTTACGAAGACGGAGTAAATGCCCCAAACGAACAGGATCACAACCATGACTGTCGTGATCTGCATAACCCGGAGGGCCTTGCCACTCGACTCTTCAATTCCCTTGATGTTTTGCCACCAGTAATAAATCGTCACAACGGCGGCAAACACAGCCGCGGTAGCGTTCATATTGAACTGGAAGGGACGATTATTGGCATCCATCAAAGCCGGCGGCAACCAATGGCTGTTATTCGCCACTACCATCAGCTCATTCATCAAACCCGTAATATATTGTCCGGCTGAAACGCCTGAGATTGGGCCGGTAAGAATGTAATCGAACATCAGGGCAGAGACGCTTAACTTCGCGAATGTGCCGCCGAGCGCTTCCTTCACCACCCGGTAAACGCCGCCGCGGGTAAACATCGAACAGCTTTCGACGTAAACCGCGCGCACCGCGAAGCTGAACAACATGATGCCGAGAATGAACCACGGTGCTGCCGCGCCGACCGCCTGCTCGGCAATGCCCCCTGCATAAAATGCCGATGACCCAAGATCATTGAGAACGATAGCGGCTGCGCGCCAAAAGGAAATAAACGTGAGCATCACGGAGGATGCGACGATAAGCCGGACGCGGTCGGAGGGCGGGGCTACGGTCGTTCGGGAAGATGCCATCGCGGGTGTGCCGGCATACAAGCCGGCTGTCCAGAGTCCAGGGAGCGTTTTCTTGCCCGCCCTGCGGTGAGTCTAAGGCTGATTTAGATGCGAGTCAATCGAAAATAATGAAGTGCCGAATCAGGCGCGCGGTTGAGCCGGCTCATCCTTGCCAAACAGCTCCTTGCCATCCTCGATAAAGCTGATGATAACGACCACGGCAGAGCCAACCAGGCCTACAAAAAACATCGTGTCCAGAATATCGATCGCAAGCTTTACTAGATGCATAAATCAATTGTACCGCCATTTCGTTCCAGAGACCGTGACGGATGGGCTGAGGCGTTGCTTCGTCTCTCTGGGTGTTGTTCTCGAGTGTCACTTGAACAATGGGACACCCTGCGTCCTGCTCAACCCCGGCCGATGCGTTAGACTCGGCCCTGTATGCAGCGACCATCCTGGAACTTGCGCGCCGGTAAGTTATGGGCGGCGGCAGTGCTTTCGGCAGCATTGCTTGAGTTACCGTTTCCGCTGGCTGGCCCGCTTCCCGCGTGGCGCTCCATCTTCGCATGGTTTGGATTGGCTCCATTGCTTGCTGCGATCCTTTCGCCGTCGATTTTCGATCGACCACGTCCTCTCCGAAAGGCTTTCTTACTGTCTTACTTTTGTGGCTTTCTTTGGCACAACGGTAACTGTTACTGGGTGCGCGATGTCATGCTGCAGTACGGCGACATGCCGACCGGCGCGCCAACACTATTGCTCATCGCCTTCAGCCTGGTGCTGGGTCTTTACTTCGGCTTCTTCGGACTGTGTGTCGCACTTGTGCGCCGAGCTACGGGAAGCACTCGTCTCGCGCTGGCGGCCGCGCCCTTCCTGTGGGTCGCATTCGAACTTGCAGCAGCTCGCATTACGAGTGTCCCGTGGGATCAGCTCGGTTACTCGCAAGTGGACAACAGCATCGTCAATCAGCTTGCGCCGTGGACAGGCGTTTATGGCATCAGTTTCCTGCTGGTCGCTGGGAACGCCCTCGTCGCTGCGGGATTTCTCCTGGATCGCTGTGAACACAGGCGCACCTGGGGCGCAGCCGGAGTCGTCCTCGCCCTTCTCGGGACCGCCGGCATATTCGTCAAGCCAACTCGACCGATGGCAACCGCGACCGCTGTACTTATTCAGCCTAACCTCGATGTTGCCAGTGATAACTCATGGCGCGGCCCAGGCGAGTGGGAAGCTCACATCGCCGAGTTCACGCGGCTTGCCGCCGAGCAATGCAAGACTTACATTTCAGGCATTCCTCAGACCGGCGCGCCCAATGGCGAAGTTGTCTGCCCGCCATATCCAATTCATCCAGATCTCATCGCGTGGCCGGAATCGCCGGCACCGTTTGAAGAAGATGACCCGCGCTTTCAGCAAGCGCTCATCGGTCTCGCGCGAGAAGCCCACGCGCCCCTGGTCGTGGGCAACATCGGCACCGAGTTTTCCGCGGAGGACCAGGGCTGGCGCGACTATAACTCGGCGTTGGTGGTTGCTCCCGACGGCGCACGCTTGGGTCGCTATGACAAGATCCATCTCGTTCCTTTCGGCGAGTATGTGCCCTTTCAACGTCTGCTTTCCTTTGCGCACAAACTTACTGGCCGAGTTTCAAAGTTCACGCCCGGAGACAAGCGAGAGGTCTTTCGTGTGAATGGTCATCGCTACGGTGTTTTCATCTGCTATGAAGCGGTGTTTGCCGACGAGGTGCGCGAGTTTGCGCAGTTAGGCGCTGAGGTGCTGGTGAACATCAGCGACGATGGTTGGTACGGCGACACGAGCGCTCCATGGCAACACCTCAACATGGCGCGGATGCGGGCTATCGAAAACCGCCGCTGGATTCTGCGTGACACCAACAACGGCGTGACCGCAGCCATCGATCCTTATGGGCGAGTGCGCCAGAGCATTTCGCGCCACCGGGTTGACGCGCTTCCCGCCGAGTTTGGTTTCCGCGACGATGTGACGTTCTACACGGCACATGGCGACGTGTTTGCGTGGCTGTGTGCGGTGGTGGGATTCGGGATCGTCGGGTGGTCGGGAAGGAGTTTGCTTCGATCGCTTTAGTTGAGTGAAGGGGAATCGTGGCTCGGAGATGAGTGTTGAAGGCGGATCGCGACGTGCCCAAAATAGGCCGAAAAAGGCAAAATCGGGTCCTTTTCGCGCATGATCGCCTATAAAAGCGGATTCTTGGGGACGCCTTGTTTACCATTGAAATAATAGGGTCGATCACGAGTGTTTCCGCTTATA
>Ga0302320_10025760_pt1 | contig 11419 bp, 8 predicted proteins | sample Bog_T0_3_FD_202130 | JGI IMG/M metagenome (GOLD analysis project Ga0302320, IMG submission 202130) | Peat permafrost microbial communities from Stordalen Mire near Abisko, Sweden - Bog_T0_3 | ecosystem: Environmental > Terrestrial > Soil > Wetlands > Peat | place: Sweden: Abisko, Stordalen Mire... | reverse complement strand
CATCGCTGAGACCGATGCTATACTCTCCAGTCTGCTTCAAGTTGCAGTCTCCGTCGCAGCTTCCATAACCCCAGAAAGGATTCACCTGTCATGGCGTCGCCCGCAATCTCCTTTGCAAAAGCAAACGAAAAACGCTTCCTCGATGAATTGAAAGCATTGCTGCGTATCCCCAGCATCAGCACACTTCCCGAGCACAAGGGCGACATTGAAAAAGCCGCCACGTTCGTGGCTGACGAGCTAAGACGCATTGGCATTGAGCACGTCGAAGTCATCGCTACCGAGGGTCATCCGCTGGTGTATGGCGATTGGCTTCACGCTGCAGGCAAACCCACCGTACTCATCTATGCGCACTTCGACGTGCAACCCGCCGAGCCGATGGACGAATGGCTCTCTCCGCCCTTCGAGCCCACAGAGCGCAATCAGAATCTTTACGCGCGTGGTGCGGTGGACGACAAAGGCCAGCTCTGGATGCAGATCAAAGCCTTGGAAGCATTGATGTCCAGCGATGGCAAGCTGCCCGTCAACGTTCGCTTGCTCTTTGAAGGTGAAGAGGAAGTGGGCGGCGAGGCGGTGGAGAAATTCGTACACGAGCACGGTGACCGACTGAAGTCTGACGTGGCCCTGGTATGCGACACAGAGTTGTTTGCGCCGAATCTTCCTACACTCTGCGTTGGACTGCGCGGCTTGGTCTATACCGAGATCGAAGCGCGTGGAGCCGCCACTGACCTGCACTCCGGAGTATACGGCGGCGCTGCGCCGAATCCGCTCTTTGCACTCTGCGAGATCATCAGCAAGCTCAAGGACGCAGAGGGTCGTATTCTTATCCCTGGCTTCTACGACGACTGGGCCTCGCCTACCGATGCCGAGTTGAAGGCATGGAAGTCGCTGCCCTTCGACGAAGAGCACTATCGCAAAACCGAGGTAGGCTCCACGGTGCTTACGGGCGAGAAAGATTACGGTGTGCTCTACCGCACTTGGGCGCGTCCAACGCTTGAGGTTCATGGCATGCCCGGGGGATTCATCGGGGCAGGCGCCAAGACGGTGATCCCCGCCAAGGCTTCCGCAAAGATCTCCATGCGCATGGTGCCCAACCAGGACCCCGACGACATTCTCCGGAAGTTTACGAGCTACGTGAACTCCCTGGCTCCCAAGGGAATTCAACTCAGCATCAAGGTTCACTCCAAAGGTAAGGCTGTCGTGGTCAGCACGGATAACGACTACATCAAGGCTGCGGACAAAGCTCTGCACGAGGTCTTTCACACCGAGACCGTGTACATACGCTCTGGCGGATCCATTCCGATCGTTGGCCAGTTCCGCACCGATCTCAGCATTCCTTCGGTAATGATGGGGCTTGGACTGCCGGACGACAACATCCACGCACCCAACGAGAAATTTCACATTCCAAACTTCTACAAGGGAATCGAATCGGTTGTGCGCTTCTTATCTCTTCTCGGCGAGTAAGTAGATCGCGCAAGTGAATTGGCCCGGCAAAACAGCCGGGCCTTTTTAGCATCGAGTTGGCGATTTCAGCTTCTTGCGTTTTTGCCGTTGGTCCCCTACGCTAAGAGAGCTCTGTCGATCTTCTCCCGCAGCAATACCCCGCCACGTACATTATGCAAATAGGGACCGCATGCCTCCGCAGAATTGCGTTGCTTGCAGTGTCGCAGTGCTTTTTCTTGCGTCTTGCAACATAGGCGGTGCATATGTTGGGGTTTTGCACAGCGGACCACTACAAATGGGGCTTTGCTTCTTGACTCTCCCCCGTGCGCTCGATAGAGTGGCATTAACTTGCGAGGCGGACCTCCCCGCCGAAAGGATTCGGGAGGGCCCGGAAGTTTCGGGTTCCCAGCCACCACTCGCGCAGCGTCCGAGGGTTTTTGCCGAGGGCGTTTTAGGGCAGCCTCCAGCCGAGGCTTATGAATTCCAAGCGCGATTCTTTGCGCTTCAGAAGTCTGGCCCTGACTCACGTATGCAGACCGTCGATTTTTCGCTGGCGCAGTAGCGCCCGGCGGCCAGCGCGAGAACCGCGCAAGGAGTACACAGTTGCTGAAACTCAAAAAGCTTCAGATCCTAGGCTTCAAGTCCTTCTGCGACCGCACCGAGTTGAAGTTCCCTGGTGACGGTATTGCTGCCATCGTCGGACCAAACGGTTGCGGCAAGTCGAACATCTCTGACGCAATAGCCTGGGTGCTCGGCGAGCAGAGTGCCAAGACTTTGCGCGGCGCGCATATGACCGACGTGATTTTCGCAGGCACACGTGAGCGCAAGCCGACCGGAATGGCTGAGGTAACGCTGCATCTTGTGGACCCACAAGAATACGAAGGCAAGATCGACGCGCCAGTCATCGAGATCCGCGACGAGATGCCGGAGGACTGGGACGAGTCTTCTTTGCGCACGCAGCGCGAGCGGGACGTTGAGGAGTACACCGAAGAGGTGCGTCCCGGCCAGACCGATGAGATTGAAGTAACAGCGGCCACTGCCGCTGGCAACGACCTTTCCGCCGCCACTCCTGGGGCTGCTCCCGCAGCTACCCAGGAGCATTCCCCATCAACAAACGATGGGGCTACCTCCGTGTCTCCGGAGGCGTCAGCTTCCGGAGACCAAGGTGGCCATGCCTCGGTTAGCGGACCGCAACAAGTTGTACTGAAGATTCGGCGTCGCAAGTTCAAGACAACTTTCCGCAAGGGTGAGATCGCTGTCACGCGCCGCTTGTTCCGCAGCGGCGAAAGCGAATATCTGCTGAACGGCAAGCTCTGCCGCCTGCGCGACATTCAAGACATCTTCATGGGAACCGGTCTTGGGCCAGAGTCCTACGCTTTGATTGAGCAGGGCCGCATCGGCCAGATTCTAAGCTCGAAGCCCACCGATCGCCGCAACATCATTGAAGAAGCGGCAGGCATCACGAAATTCAAGACGCGCAAGCGACTGGCCGAAGCACGTTTAGCTGACGCGAAACAGAACCTTGCACGCATCAATGACATCTTCGACGAAGTCACGCGCCAGATGAATTCGCTGAAACGGCAGGCCGCGAAGGCCGAGCGCTATGCCAAACTGCGCGACGAGATGCGAGGACAGTTGCGCATTGTGCTCGCTAGTCGGTTTACCGAGTTGGAGGCGCAGAATCGCCAACTGGAAGCTGAACTTGCGCAACTCAGCGAAGAGTTGCACACGCGCAGTGAGGCCGTGCAGGCTCTCGACGCGGAGCACGCTGAACGCACGCAGCACGGCTATGCCATCGACAATGAGTCTAAGCAGACTCGTGAGCGGTTGAATCAAGTACAACTTGAGATGGAGCGTGCCACCGCGCGCCGCCGTAACAACGAAGAGCGCTGTGCTGAACTCACCGCGCGCGCCGCCGCGGCGGATGCGGAAGCATCGAGTGCAAGCGCGCAGTTGCAGCGTCTCGAAGAGGAGCTCAATACCAATCAGCAAGTGCTGGAGAGCGCGGCGGCCGATGTGGCCAGCGCGCAGCAGGAACGCAACCAGCGGCAGGCCGAGTCCCAGCAGGCCACCCAACGCCTGCTGGAAGTGGAGCAGAACCAGGAGCGCCAGCGACGCCAGATGCTCGACGCGATGAATGCCGCGAGCGGTGTACGCAACCGCATTATCCAGGCCGAAGAACGCATTGCTGCACTGGAGCGCGAGACCGAACGTCTGCAACAGGAGTTGGATTCAGCCAAGCAGCAGGTGGAATCCTTTGGCGGACAGCGCGGACAAATCAGCCTTGAGTTCGAATCTGCGACAGAGCAATCACGCACAGTGGCAGCCCGCCTGGCGCAAGCGCGCACCCAAATTGCGCAGAAGCGCGCCGAAGAAGTCGAAGCCAAGAAACAGCTCGACGCCATGCGCTCAGAGTCTGCGAAACTGCAAGGCAGGCGCGCTTCGCTGGAGGCGGTCATCAAGGAGCACGGCTTCTCCACGGAGTCCGTGCGCAAGCTGCTGCGCTCCGGTCAACTCACGGGTGCAGGCGCCCCGGTGGGCGTGCTCGCGGACTTCATTGATGTCGAGGACAAGTACGAAGGCGTGGTGGACGAGTTCCTGCGTGACGAACTCAACTTTCTTGTCGTGAAGTCCTGGGACGCGGCCAATGCCGGATTGAATCTGTTACGCGGCGACGTGGAAGGACGCGCAACTTTCCTCGTGCATCCTGACGATTCGCAGGCTAAGTTCAGCTTCGTTTTCGATGAGACCATGCGCACGCATCTGCGTGAGGATCGGGTCATTCCCTTGAAGGACTGCATTCGTGTGCCAGAGAACTTCGGCACCTCGCTGGAAGTCATCCTGCCCAAGCTTGGCAACGGCTACATTGTGCCGGACGCTGAAACAGGAAGGGCACTTGCGCTGGAAAATCCTGACGCGTTTTACCTTTCACTTTCCGGCGAGTGCTTCCACAACGTCACTGTGACCGGCGGTAAGAAGGTTGCAGAAGGTCCGTTGCAGATGAAGCGTGATCTTCGAGAAGTGCAGCGCCAGATCGAAGAGCTTGCACGCGCGATGGCCTCGCAGGAGCAGACGGTCGCGCAGCTCGGCAGCGAAATCCAAGGCCTGACCGTTCTACTTGATCAGCTTGAGACGGAGCGCCGCGATTCGGACCAGAAGGTAATGACCAGCAGTCACAGCCTTCGCCAGCTTGAAAGCGAAATGTCTCGCGTGCGCGAGCGCATCACCGGATACGAGCGCGAGCTGCAGCGCGTAGCTGGCGAGCGGCAGAGCCGCGAGTCGTTCATCGCTGAACGCCAACACGAACTTGCTGAGCAGGAGGAGATGCGGCTCCAACTAGAGGCGCAGATGAGCGCCGCCCAGGAGCACGTTGCAGAGTTACGCCTGGCCCGTGACACCGCTGCACAAGCAGCGAGTGAAGTCATGGCCCGCGTCGCCGGACTGGAGGAGCGTCGGCGCTCTGCCGCCGCATCGCTGGCGCGAATCCAGTCCATGGTCGCGGAGGTCAATCAGCGCGTGAACTCCCTTCGCTCGCAGTTGGAGGGCGCGGCTGCCGAGAAAGTTCAGCGCGAGCAGGAAAACGAACTGCTGGCATCAAAGCTGGTGGACTGGCAGTGCGAACGCGAGTTGTCGCAAACCCGCGAGCACGAACTCGCGCTGGAGAGCGAACAGCTTCGTGCACGGCTTGCCGAAATTGAATTGGAGCTAAAGTCGGCACGCGAAGTTCTGGATCAGGTCCGCGACCGCCGTGGAGAGTTGAGTGCGCAAGCTGCCAAGGCCAGCAGCGACATCGGGCACTTGGAAGAGACATGCATCCAGGAGCTGAGCCAGAGTCGCGAAGAGCTGCTCGCAGACGAGACCCTGACCCATCAGGGCGGCGAAGAACTGGTAACCACCGAGGCCAGCTATCGTGAGATGCGCTCCCGTCTAGAGGGCATGGGGCCAGTAAATATGATGGCCCTCGAAGAGTACAAGGAAACAGCACAGCGTCACGAGTTTCTTGAGACGCAACGCAAGGACCTGCTCGACTCAATTGAAAACACGCAGAGCACCATCAAAGAGATTGAAGAGATCTCACGCGGGAAGTTCAATGATGCCTTCGCAGTCATCAATGCTAACTTCACGCGAACCTTCAAGAAGCTCTTTGGCGGCGGAGAAGCCTGGATGAAACTCACGGACGAAGAGAACTCGGCTGAGAGCGGTATTGACATTGTTGCGTCGCCTCCAGGCAAGAAGATGCAGAATGTGCTGCTGCTTTCGGGCGGAGAGAAGGCGCTGACCGCGTTGTCACTCCTGGTGGGAATCTTCCAGTTCGCACCCGCTCCCTTCTGCATTCTGGACGAGGTGGATGCGCCGCTGGACGAAGCAAACGTGACACGCTTCGGAGAGCTGGTGCGCGAGATGAGCTTGGAGACACAGTTCATCATCATCACACACAGCAAGAAGACCATGAGCATGGCACCTGTAATGTATGGAGTAACCATGCAGGAGCCGGGTGTATCGCGCATCGTAAGCGTACGATTTGGCGCTGAGCATGAACAGCCACAGGCCGCATCTGCATAAGTTGCACCCGCGAGATTTCCAACTCTCGCGGGTACTTCCTCACGTGAAAAGGTCAAGACCAGATGCGTTCTTAGTGAGCACTGCGTAACGACCAAGAGTTCAGACTCACTTGCCAAATCAGCGTCTTCCGGACATGGCCTAACTACTGCAAATCCGGTATTGCGCATCTGTCTGTAAGTATGATTGATCGAATTGAATCAATTTTCCCGATTAGGACATAATTCTTCCCGCTTCGAGAGGCTTCCCTAAATCCTCTATTTAGAGAAACCTGCGGTCTTTTTGTCGAATTCATGAACCACCTCAATGTTCTGTTCTTAATACATTCTTCAACTTGCGTTGACAAAATCAGCCCACTGGTTAGAATCGTTTTCGAGCTAAACGAACTGACCGTGACTACAAAACCAAGCGACCCCATTCTTCTTCGGACCGACTTCCCTGACTTGGAACTCCATGCCAGCGGAAAGGTTCGCGACGTGTACCGTGCTGACAGCGAGCGATTGTTATTCGTTGCCACGGACCGGATCTCTGCGTTTGATTACGTGCTAGCCTCAGGCATCCCGGAGAAAGGGCGCGTGCTCACGCAGCTATCCCTATTCTGGTTTGATTTCCTGAAAGACATCGTTCCCAATCACTTGGTGACGGCCAATGTCGAGCAGTATCCTGAGCCGCTGAAAAAGTACGCAGCCGAGTTGCGCGGCAGATCGATGCTGGTAATTCGCGCCAATATGTATCCAGTGGAGTGCGTCGTGCGCGGGTACCTCTCCGGCTCTGGCTGGAAGGAATACCAGCAGACGGGCGCAGTTTGCGGGATCACCCTTCCAAAGGGAATGAGAGAGAGCGAAAAACTGCCTGAACCGATCTTCACTCCGGCAACCAAGGCTGCCAGCGGCCATGACGAGAATATCTCCTTCGACGAAATGGTGAAGCACGTTGGCACAGTTGATAGCGAAACATTGCGCAAGCTGAGCTTGAGCATTTATCAAAAGGCCGCTGACTATGCACTCACGAAAGGCATCATTATTGCCGATACTAAGTTTGAGTTTGGACAAACGGCAAACGGCGTTGTTCTGGCGGATGAGGTACTGACGCCAGACTCTTCGCGCTTCTGGCCCGCAGACAGCTACTCGCCAGGTCGCGCACAACTGAGCTATGACAAGCAGTATGTGCGTGACTACCTGGAAGAGATTCACTGGGAAAAGAAACCGCCTGCTCCAGCCTTGCCGGATCAGGTGCAGCAGAATACAAGTGCCAAGTACGTGGAAGCTTACCGCCTTCTTACCGGGCGAGAGCTGCCGCGAGGTTAGTACATGAACAGCCTGGACTGGCTGATCGCGGGAGTCCTTGTGCTGTCGGTGCTCCATGCCGCGGCTCAGGGGTTTGTCTTTGAGTTGTTCTCGCTTGGCGGTACCGTGTTCGGGTATCTACTGGCTGCTTGGGGATACCGGCTTGTGGCCGGGTATATCGCACCTTACGTGAAGAATGATGTTGTGGCTTCTGGTGCAGGGTTCCTGCTTATTTTTGTTGGTGTGATCATCCTGGCCGGTGTGGCAGGACGAATTGTTCGGTGGGCGGCTCACAGCGTTGGCTTACGCGCATTTGACCGCCTGCTCGGCGGTGTATTTGGATTGTTGCGGGGCATGCTGATAATCATGGTGCTGGTGATGGCAATGGCCAGCTTTCTTCCATCTTCCAGCATGCTCGCACGGTCTTCGCTTGGGCAGTATTTCCTGGTTGCAGGACGGGCTGCGGTTTATGCGGGGCCCGGCGACTTGAAGCAGAAGTTCCATGACGGACTTAAGGCGTTGCAGCAGTTACGCATTCAGAGCCGCTAGTGTCGTGAAAGTGATAATCTGGCGAGCTCCAGTGCACCGGGCGCGCTTCAAACTGAACAACTGGCTTGATCCACAAAGAAGCACAAAGAAGAAAGAGAGGCCCTCTGTGAAGGACCAACTTGAGGCTCTTGTCTCGCAGATGTGCCAGAGCGGAATTCTCTATTCAGAGGCCGTTCGTGAATTCAGAAAACGCTTCATCCTCACCGTGCTGGAGCAGAACAACGGCAATCAGTGTAAAGCTGCTCGGCAGCTGGAGATGCACCGCAACACGCTCAGTCGGACCATTACCGAGTTGGAGTTGGACGTGCGCGCCGTGCGCGCTGGCACGCGCCGACCACCCAAGAGTGAAATGGTTCCACTTATGGAGAAAAAGATCGCCCGTTAGCCTGCACCAATATTTGAGAACCGGGCCGCCCCATGCGGCCCGATTCTCTTTGGGTTCAACTACGTCAGGTTTTGATTCAGCAAAAGGGACAGCTCGAAGGCTGCCCCTTTCTAAACCGCTCCAGCAGGACTAGTGAGCCTTATGCGCACCAGCAGCTGGCTTCTTCGCCCCTTCAGGCAAGCCCGCAAGAACCTCTCCGCCGGTAATGGTGAGATTGAACGCATCACCCTCCGCCGTGTACTCGCTCGGCGTACCCTGAATGGTGAGTTGCGCACCAGCCTTCGGAACGCGTGCAGCAGCGAGCGGCTCCTTAAGAGTAAGGGTAATGTCAGACTTCTTGGCCTCAATGTCATCGACACTGCCAGCAAGCTTCAGTGAGTCACGGCTACCTTCTACCACGGAAGCACCCAAGCGCACTGGCTTGCCCTTAATCGCGGTCCAAACCTGCTCACTGGCTTCCTTATTGCCGCTGGTCAGAATGAACTGCCACTCCGCGAAGGACAGTTTGTCCGGAGTGTTCTTTTTCAGCATTTCGGCAGCCTGATCGGCAGGCGATGGGGCGGGAGCAACCGTGAAGCCCTCCGGAATTGTTGCCGAGGTCTTCGCGGTGGCCACCAACTCATCAAAGCCTTCAGGTCCGCCATGGTAGCGGATGTACTGATTCTTGGCGTAAGTGTTGAGCTGTGGCGCGCTGTTAGCGGCCTTTGCAATCCAGAACAGGCCGTCTACCACGGGTGGCTTGGGCAACAGGTAAGACAGAGCGAGGTGATAGATGCTGGTCACATCGGTAGGCTGCGCCGTAACCACTGCTTTCAAGTTCTGCTGTGCGGCTGGATAATCCTTGGCCGCAAGGGCCGCGTCACCCACAGCACCAAGGCAAATCACCCGGAACTGGTTCTTCGTGGCAGTCCACTGCTCGTCGGTGTTTCCTTCGGGCTTAGGAGCGGTCTCTAACGCCTGCACGCAACGTTTGCCAAACTGTCCACCTTCCTGCAACGCGGCTGGGGAATCTGCATCGCTTCCCTGCCCCTTGGCGTGGTCCAGGTACGTGAGCACCACAAGCGCAGTCACATTGTTCGGATTTACCTGCAGCACGCGTTGTGCCGTGGACTTCATCTGGACAACATTGTTCAGCTGCTGATAGGTCTTAAGAAGAAACTCCAGCCCGTCTTCCTTCACTACGCTGTTCGGGTAGGTTTGCAGAAAGCTCTCCATCATCTGAGCCTTCTGAGCAGGATCGGCTGCGTTGATAGCGGCAACATAGGCGTTGCCCTCGGCCTGATCCTGAATAACCTTCTTCTGCTGATCCGGTGCCGCAGCTCCGGACGCAGCTTGCTGCTGTCCCGCAGGGGGTGCGGCCTGCGCTTGCGCTGCCACGCTGGCGGCTGCAAGCAAGAACACAATAAGGGACTTCTTCATTCTCTTGCTCCTTAAAAGCTTATGCGGAATCTGCGACTCACTCATCGGCAAGAAAACAATCGCTTCCATTGCCGGATAAAACAGAAGGCCAATCTTGAATCAGCGAACTCTGACATTTTGCACTGAGAACGCGATTATAGGGATGCGCAGGCGGTTAAGGCAAGCACCTGATTATGGAATCATTTCCCCGGACCATGAGGATTAAGATGCGCGAGCCGTTCCTTTTGGATGTGCCTCCGAAATACGTGGAGAATCCCATGCCGCGACTGGCCGAATCCGCGCTAGTGTAAAAGCTGAAGGCCGCCGAAATGGCGGCCTTCGCTGTTACGCTGTTGAGATTTAGAAGTGGTAAGAAACACCCATGCCCACGCGGCCATTGGCATCCAGGTTCAAACCGTGAGCGACGTGCCCGGCAGCCTGAACAACACCGAGATCTACCTGCAAGGGAGATCCTTCCAAATGAGGAACCACGCGAACGAAATAGCTGAGGGAGGTCGGAATCGTGATGGTGTTTTCGAGGGGCTGGACATAATGCGGCTGCTGAACTGCTTCTGAGCCGAAGATCAGCGCAGACTTTGCCGGTCCCTTAACTACGAAAGCCGCAGCACCGAAGAGACGTCCCTGCCAACGAGTGCCGGCATTCAGTCCGTTTCCGGCCTGACCAGCGATTCCCATGATCGACGCATCTGTGACCTTTTCACCAAAGCTAAGAACAAAGGGGAAGCCCTTTACCTGGGTGACAGTCTTGGTGGCGACCACGTAGAAGTCACCGTTCTTCTGCGAAGGATAGGTAACATTGCCGCCAATAACATTGGCATTCGTATCCACGCGAGAATCACCGAAACGGCCCACTGCTCCAACAGCGATCGCGGGAACCCACTTAGTCTTGTAGGAGTTCTCCGGAAGAACCGTGAACTTGCCGTGCAGCGTGCTGAAGTCTCCGGTAAACAAGGAGCTGTACACCGGCGTATCGCCAGCCTGGTTGAAGGACTGCGTGAAGCCAGCCTCAAAGCGCTTGCCGAATCCTTCAGTTACGGAGAACTGGTATTCGTTGCCAAGTACGTTTCCTGCACTCAGAAAGTGGAAAGCAACTTCAGGCTTGCCGAACTTGCCCGCCGGTGAACCGGCGGTGTAGGCGAAAGGTGTCAATAGAGCGCCGGTCTGGCCCTCCCAGTTGAGTCCTTGTGCGAATGATGTCTGTGAAAGGGCTGTAACTACAAAAAGACTAAAAGCAATCCAAAGCTTCTTGGTATTCATCCTGTGCATGTCTCCTTATTTGCTGTCAATGGTCGAACAGTTTTGCGCTCATGGCCGCCAGGGATTCTGCCTGCCAGTTTTGCGCCCCCGGAGTTGCTGGATGGAGTGTGACGTGTCATCCCCACCCTCGCATTCCCGGGGCACCGATTGTTAAATTGGTGTTAATTCATCTTACCTTCTAGTCGCCGTAGCCGCCATGGTTTTCCAAGACAATCTTGCCGCGGAACATACGATACAAGAAGACGAAATAAGCAATCGCAATCACTATGCCGACAATCCACCACCGCAAACCCACCTGCAACGCATAGGTCGAGGTGATTGAGTTTTGAATCGTCAGGCTGTATTGCGGATTGATCGCCGGAAGAATGACTGGATACAACGAGTACACGGCACCGATCAGCATGAAGGCCAGATACAGCGCTCCAGATACGAAGGCCAGAACCTCCTGTCTTCCCTTCTGAAAGATGAACACTGCGATCAGACTGGCGAATACCAATACTGGTATGAGGTATCCAATTTTCAG
>Ga0302320_10025759_pt1 | contig 11419 bp, 9 predicted proteins | sample Bog_T0_3_FD_202130 | JGI IMG/M metagenome (GOLD analysis project Ga0302320, IMG submission 202130) | Peat permafrost microbial communities from Stordalen Mire near Abisko, Sweden - Bog_T0_3 | ecosystem: Environmental > Terrestrial > Soil > Wetlands > Peat | place: Sweden: Abisko, Stordalen Mire... | reverse complement strand
GCCGCCTTTGCGCGGCTGGGTTCAAGGGTCGAACGCTGCATGCGCAGGCGCCTCGCGGATCAACGCGACGAGTTGCGAGGACTCGAGCGGCGCGCAGCGCTGGTGAGCCCCGCCGCGCATCTCGCGCAGCAAACGCAACGGCTGGACGAAATCGACCAGCGCATCGCGCGCGCGATGCGCCGGCGGCTCGAGGGCCATCGTGAACGGCTGCGCTGGTTGTCGGGACGAGCCTCACAGGTGACTCCGTCGGCCCGTTTGATGCAGCAATTCGTGCGCCTCGAAAGTCTGCAGCAGCGGCTTCGAGGGGCGCTGCGACACGTGATCAACGCACGCATGATTTCCTTCACCGATCAGCAAGGACGGTTTTGGCGCGCAAGCCCGCTCGCGCGGGTGCGTGACGCCGCCGTGCGCCACGACGCGTTGCTCGCCCGGCTCATTTCGGCGGGCTCCGAAAGCGTCCGTGCCGCGCGCGAACGGCTGCTGCCGCTTTTGCGCACCCTGAACGCCGTCAGCCCGCTCGCCACGCTCGAGCGCGGCTACTCCATCGTGAGCGATCAACACGGCAAGATTTTGCGCGACGCCTCCGAGGCCGCGGTCGGCACGATCATCGAAGCGCGCCTGGCGGTCGGCAGCCTCCGCGCGAAGGTGCAGGACCCGTGACGGTGGCTGCCCGAATTCTCGCCGCAGCGGCGATCGTCGCGGCCGCCTCGCCTGTCGCCGCGGCGATGGAACTGCCGCACGAAAGCCCGGTGCCGGGCGGCGTGAAGCTCTTGAGATTGGACGCTGCCGGCGACGTGCCCCCGTACGTGGAGGCCAACGGCCACCGCGCGCTCGTGGTGCAGGACGGCGGCGCGTGGATCGCCGTGGTCGGCATCCCGCTGGCTCAGGCCCTCGGGCCGATGACGGTGACGGTCCGCGACCCATCGGGTAAACACGAGCTCGAATTCACCGTCGGCGACAAGCGCTACGCAAGCCAGTCGCTGAAGGTTGCTCCCGGAAAAGTCGACCTCTCGGCAGCGGATCTCGCGCGCGTCAACCGTGAACGCGAGTCGACCGAGCGCGCGCTCAATCATTGGAGCGAACCGCCGCCCGCGACGCTGCTATGGCCGCAACCGGTACCCGGGGTGCGCTCGAGCTCGTTCGGCATGCGGCGCATATTCAATGGCCAATCGCGCAATCCTCACAGCGGAATGGATATTGCCGCGGCGTCCGGCACGCCGGTGCTGCTGCCGCTCGCAGGGACGGTGCTCGACACGGGCGACTATTTTTTCACCGGCAATACCGTATTTGTCGATCATGGCCGCGGCCTGATCAGCATGTATTGTCATCTGAGTGCGATCGATGTGCGCCCGGGCGAGCACGTCGCCGCGGGCGCCCGCATCGGCGCGGTGGGGATGACCGGTCGGGCGACCGGACCCCACCTGCACTGGGCCTTGAGCTTGAATCGAGCGTGGGTCGATCCCGAGCTGTTTCTGCCTTAACCTCCCGCTTGGCTGCCGCCCAGCATCTTGTCCACGGCAGGCGCCTCGAGTGCCGGCGTCATCGACGCGGCAGCGCGCAGCCGCGCGCTGTGCTCTTGAACGGCGGCGCCGGAAGGCTGCATTTCGATCTGACCCTGGAAAAACGCGCCTTCGGTGATGCTGACGCGGGGCGCGAACACGTTGCCCTTGACCTTCGCCGTGGCCCGGATGCTCACCGATTCGGTGGCATACAAGTCGCCGTCGACTTTTCCGTCGACCACGATCACCCGGGCGCGGATGTCGCCTTTCATGGTGCCGTCGGTGCCGACGGTGAGGCTCTGCGTATGGGTGATGGAACCCTCGACGCTGCCCTGAATGATCAAATCCTCCTGGGCCGAGAGCTCGCCTCGAAAGCGCAGCGTGGGGCCCAACACCGATGCGCGCGGCGCGCTCTCCGGCGCCGCCGCCCGCACTTCGGGCGCGCGAACCTCGGGTGCACGCGGCTCATGAGCGCGCACCTCCGGCGGCCGCACTCCGGGCGTTCGGGGTTCCATGCGCGGCTCGCGCGGCTCGGGCCGGCTCACGGGTGATTCGGGCACGGCCTGTCGGCCGCCGCTTGAATTGGCATTGCTCATTTCGCTCTCTCCGTCTTCCGATTTTTTGAACCAGGCCATCGTCACGCCGCGCTTCCGGTAGTTCTGATCGCGCGTGCCGCGGGGTTCTCGGACTTGCCGTGAACTTGACCGCTCTTGCCGCCCATATCGATACTGCCGGTGAAGTTGGCGCCCTCGCTGATGCTGACGGAAGGCGCGTAGATGTTGCCGCAAACCTTTGCCGTGTCCTTCACGGAGACGGATTTCTCCGCCTGCAAATCCCCATCCACCGTGCCTTCGACGATGATGAGTTGTGCGCGGATGTTCGCTTTGACGGTGCCCTGGGCACCGACGGTCAATCGCTGAGTATGAGTGATCGAGCCCTCCACCCGGCCTTGAATCAACAGATCTTCCTCGGCGCTCAAATCGCCTTTGAAATACAGGGTGGGACCCAGGATCGAGGCGCGATCGGCAGCGCTGTTATACGGATTGCTCATGCAGTACTCCAGGTGGACGGGACTCGAGGGCGAGTGCGCAGAAGCCTACCTGGCATAATCGCGGGAGAAGTGGGAGTTCCGTCACGAAACCCGGGAGTGGGGGGCTTCGCCTCTCCCGACTGTCGCAAATTGGTGACGCGGTGCGCGCCCCGGCACTGCGATGCAGCGCCCTCAAGCCTCTTTGACCGGGGCCCTGCGCGCGGTTTGTTGCGCCAGATAGTCGTTCAAGCTGTGGGCCAGCGAGACGAAGTCCGATGGAATCATCAGCACCGTGGTGCTGTTGTTCTCGGCGCCCACCTCGGAAATCATCTGCATGCGCCGCAGTTCCAGAGCGGCCGGATTCGCCGTGATCTGCGCGGCAGCCGCCGAAAGCTTCACCGATGCCTCGAGTTCCGCCTCCGCCTTGATGATGCGCGCACGCTTCTCGCGAATCGCCTCCGCCTGCATCGCCATCACTTGCTGCATGGCGACCGGAAGTTCGACGTCTTTCATTTCGAAGCGCTGCACTTCGAGACCCCACTCCGCAGTGGAATTGGCGATGCTCTCGCGCAGCAATGCGTTGATCTTGTTGCGCTCCTGAAGCACTTCATCGAGGTCGTGTTGACCGATGATGTTGCGCAGTCCCGTGAGCGCCAGTTGATAGACGGCGGCCGGTGCGTCCGCGACCGCAATGACCGAGCGTGATGCGTCGACGATCCGATACCAAAGTACCGCGTTCACCTTGACCGTGACGCTGTCCCGGGTGATGGTCTCCTGCTGCTCCGCCGACACCGTGCGCGTGCGGATGTCCACCCGCACTGCGCGCTCGATGTTCAGCGGAATGATCCAGTACAAGCCCGGACCCCTCAGACCGCTGAAGCGTCCGAGCCGAAACACCACGCCGCGCTCGTATTCCTGCGCAATGCGAATCCCCGAGAGGGCGATGACGATGAGCACGAGGATCAGAAAATCCATCAGGGGAAACATAGCTACCTCGTCGCAACCGCAACCGCCGCGGCCGCCATCAGTGTGCCGCTGCCGCGGTTGACGATTTTGACGGCCCGCGGGTTCTTCAGCCACTTTCTCGCACGCGTGGCAATGAGCACATAGCCGCCGAGCGTGGCGGGCAGTATCAGCGCGATCGCAGCCGCGATCTCCAGGTGTCCGATCGCGCTCAACGTCTCGAGCGGCACCACGGTCGGCAGCAGCGCGAGAAAGAACAGCATCGGCTTGGGATTGCTCAAGGTGAGCGTGAGGGTGCCCATGAACAGGGCGCGCGGCGGCTTCTCGGCCGGCTTACCGTCCGCGACGGCGAGCGGTGTCGCCGGCGAGGACCACAATTTATAGGCGAGATACAGCAGGTACAGCGCGCCGGCGTACTTGACGACCGTAAAGGCGGCGTGGGCGGTTTGGGCGAGCGCGCTCAAGCCGAGGACCGCGCCGACGAACCAGATGAGATCGCCGACCAAAAACCCGGCGATGAACGCGGGCGCTCCCGCCGACCCTCGCGCGAGTCCCTGCGCAATCACAGCGGCCACGCCGGGACCCGGCGTCGCCACGGCCAGAAAGTATGCGACGCAAAAGGTCACCAGCCCATACCACGACATGACTCACCCTCCAGCCGAGGGCTCCAGTCTACGCTACTCGATGCTTTCCCCGTGCAGCGATATGTCCAAGCCCTCGCGCTCTTGTTCCTCGCTCACGCGCAGTCCGATGGTTTTGTCGATGATCACCAGAATGACGTAGCTCACCACAAATCCGTAGACGACCGTCGTGAGCACACCCTTCGCCTGCGTCAGGAGCGACCCGTCCACCCCGCTGATTTCCTTGCTGACGAACACGCCGGTCAGCAGCGCCCCGAGAATGCCGCCGATGCCGTGCACGCCGAACGCATCGAGCGAATCGTCGTAGCCGAACGCATGTTTCAACGAGGTTGCGGCGAAGTAGCACACGATGCCGGCCGCCGCTCCGATGATCACCGCCGAGGTGGGGCCCACGAATCCCGAGGCCGGGGTGATGGCGACCAATCCCGCCACGGCCCCGGAAGCGATGCCGAGAACGCTGGGTTTGCCCGTGCGCACCCATTCGGCAAACATCCAGCCGAGCGCCGCGGCGCCCGTCGCCATTTGGGTCGCGAGCATGGCCATGCCCGCGCGGCCGTCCGCGGCGGTGGCCGAGCCCGCGTTGAAGCCGAACCAGCCGACCCATAGCAGCGAGGCGCCGATCAGCGTCAAGGTCAGGTTGTGCGGCGGCATGGCTTCGCGCCCATAGCCCAATCGCTTGCCGAGCACCAGACAGCTTGCCAGACCCGCGATGCCCGCGTTGATGTGCACCACCGTGCCCCCGGCGTAGTCGAGCACTCCGGCGGCGTTCAGCCAGCCGGTCGGCTCCCACACCATATGGGCAATGGGTGCATAGACGAGGAGCGACCAGGCGGACATGAACAGCAGCATGGCCGAGAATTTCATTCGGTCGGCAAACGCGCCGGCGATCAGAGCCGGCGTGATGATGGCAAAAGTCATCTGGAACATGGCGTAGACCGTTTCGGGGATCGTCGGCGCCAAATGCGACACGGTCAGCTGGGAGACATCGCCGTGAACATACGTCATCCCGTTGAACAGCGCGCGCGAAGCGCCGCCGATGAAGCCGTTGCCCGGGGTGAAGGCCCAGGAATAGCCGACCACCCACCACAAGATCGTGACCACGCAGGTGCAGGCAAAGCTTTGCATGAGCGTCGCCAGCACGTTTTTCTTGCGCACCATGCCGCCATAAAAAAGCGCGAGGCCCGGGACGCACATCATCAACACCAATGCGGTCGAGGTCAGCATCCAGGCCGTATCGCCGGAACTCAATTTGTCGGCGGCCAGCATGAACGGCTGCGTTGGGGCGGCCGCGCTCGGCGTGGGCGCCGCTGCGCCCGCCTCGGCGGCCGGTGGTGCGCCGGTCGCGGCCGCGCCGCCGGGCGCCTCGTCCGCCCGCGCGTGCAGTGTCGAGAGCGCCAGCAGACCGATCAACAATGCGTGAGAGAACTTAACCATCGATTCGACTCCCCTATATGGCGCCGGCATCCCGTTCGCCGGTCCTGATGCGCACGACCTGCGTCAATGCAAATACGAAAATCTTCCCATCGCCCACCTTGCCGGTGCGCGCCGATTTCTGGATTGCTTCGACGAGCTGATCCACCATCGAATCCGCCACGGCGATTTCAATTTTTGTCTTGGGAACGAACTCCACCGCGTACTCGGCTCCGCGATAAATCTCCGTATGGCCGCGCTGGCGTCCGAAGCCGCGAACCTCGGTGACGGTGACCCCCTGCACGCCGACATCGCTGATCGCCTTGCGCACTTCATCCAGCTTGAAGGGTTTGATGATGGCCGTAACGAGCTTCATGTATACCTCGATGATCGGGTTCGAAATTAAGCACCCGACGTGCCAGTGCCGAGGACTTCAACTCAATCAGTGGGTTATCCTGTGCACCGTGCGCAACGCTGCACCGAAGCGGGGCGCGGGCGGCGGTGGCCCTGCATTCGGATGATGCGCGGGTCGCGCGCCGTCATCGCAACGACAGCTCGAGGCGGACCGCACCATCCTTGGATTTGGCCTTGTCGTTCACCACCAGAAACACCCGCTCCGGCTCCACTCCCGTGCCGGTGAGCAACGCCTGCTGCAGCGCCAGCGCGCGTGCCTGGGCCAGGGCTTTGAATTGATCTTCCCCGACGGTCAGATGGTCGCGAACGGCGGCAGTGAGGAAATCGATCTTCGCCGCCGCGAGATCCGGCTTCTGCTTGACGGCCGTGACCGTGTCCGGGTACTTGGGTTCGCCGCCGAGCACCTGGGCGTACAGTTGCGTCAGCACGTCGAGTTTCGCCGCGGCGTCGAGCTGCTCGAAGGGCGTTGGAGGCGCCCCGGCGGCCGCTTTCTTGCGGCTGCCCTTCTGCGCCTGCACCGCGGCGAGTTGCGAGCTGAAAGCCGCGCCGACGAGGGCCGGTCCGTCGACCTCGGGAACATCGGCAATCGGTACCTCGAGTTTGATCTGCGGGCGCTCTTTCAGCGCCTTTGCGACGGCCTGCACTTTTGCGGATTGCCCGGCATCGATGGTACTCGAGCCCGGCTGAAAATCGATGAATTGAATATCCGGCCCTCCGCCGAACAGTGATCCGAGCAGCGCGAACGGCGCGGTGACGGCCTTCTCCAAGATGTTGACGATCACTTTCCAGATGAGAGGCCCGATTCGGAATTTAGGGTCATCCAGCGTTCCGCTCACCGGAAAATCGAGATCGATCACCCCGTTTCGATCCTTGAGCAACGCAACGGCGAGTTTCACGGGCAGCGACACCGCATCCTTGCTCTCGGTCTTGTCGCCGAACTCGAGCTGATCGATGAGGATGTGATGCGTTGCGTCGAGCTTGCGTCCATCCACCTTGTAGTGAAGCTCGGTGGTGAGTTTGCCCTTGGTGATGTTGTAGCCGGCAAACTTTCCGGAGTAGGGGTTGAAGATGCTGAGCTCCATATTGCGGAAATCCATCGCCAAATCGGTGTACAGCACCGTGCTCAGGATGTTGACTTCGCCGGAGATCGACACCGGCGAGAAGGCATCCACGTTGCCGTGCAAATCCACCTTGGCGCGCGAATTGGACTTCGAGGAGAGACCGAGTATGGAGCCTTCCAGGCTTTGGATGCCGGCGGAGAAATTCGGCTTGACGGACAGATCCGTGAAATTGGCCTTTCCGCCCTGCACCAGTATTTTCTTGATGGCCATCGGCACCCTGGGGGCCGCTTGCGTTGCCGCTGCCGGACTGTCCGCGGATGGGGAGGGAGCCCGCTTGGCGGTGCTCGGCTTGGCCGGCGGGGGGGCCGGCGAGGTCGCCGCCGGCGTGCCGGTGGGCGCTTTGCCAGGCCCGCTCAAGACCCGCGTAACGTTCAAACTGGTGTCCGATTCGATGATGACCCGCGCGTAGGGTTTGCGGGCGGCGATCTCGGCGATTTCCACGCGGTCCGGACCCTGCTGATAATTCAATCCGCGAACGTCCAGCCGTTCCCAATTGATGAAATCATCCTGCAGCACATCATCGACGGTGTGAAGATTCTCGACGTAGACGTCGCCGCTGAATCGCAGCGACGGCAGCTGCTTCCCGGCTGCATAGGTCAGCTGTGCGTCGGCGCCTAGCTTCCCGCTGCGCAGGGTCATCGAGGTGCGTTGCGCCAGATAGGGCTGTGCGGCCGTCAAATCCAGGCCCGAGAGCTTCACATGCAAGGCGGCCGCGACCGGCTGCGGTGTCACCTCGCCGCTCACGGCGAGCGAGCCCGATTCGTTGATGCGGGTATCGAGCGCCACCTTCAGCGGCTTGGTCAGGTCCAGGCTGGCGTCGCTGATCGTGAGCGACACGGGTGCGAGCAGAACCTTGGCCGCCGGCGTCGCGGCCCGATCCTCCGCCGAAATGCTCGCGTCGCGAAGCTCGAACTTTTTCAGATCGAACCGCCACGGCGGAGCGGCCGGTGCGGTTGCCGACGCAGTTTGCAATACCGCGCCTGCCGGCGCTGCGATGGCGGGCCCGGGTGCGGGCGGCGCGGACAGCCTGATCAAATTGAGCGAGCCATCCGCTTCCAGCCAGGTGAGCAGCTTGAGGCCGCTCAACGACAGCGAGTCGGCGGCCGCCTGCCGCCGGGCGAGATCGATCGACGCGCCGCTCAGCGTCAAGGCGGGAAGGCTCACCCAGTCGGCATCCGAGTCACGCGGTCTCACGGCGACATCGGTCACCGTCACAGTGGCGACGTTCGCCGTGAGTTCGACATTGTCCTTGAGCGCGAACTTGTAAGTCGCCAGCAGATCGATATTTCCCGAATTGATCACGAAATTCAGCTGATCCTCGAGGTACTCCCAGATGGTGTGGGCACGCAGTCCCTCGATGTGGAACTCGCCGTCCGACTCGATGGGCTGCAACGACAAATGCCCGTGCCATTCAACCCGCTCGCCGAGTTGCGAGGCGCCGGTGAACGTGAACAGGCCGCCCGACACACCGGTGGTGAAATCCTTGAGCTCGAAATTGATCGGCTCCAGGCGCGCTGCGAATTGCGTCGGCCGGCTGCGGTCTTCATAGGTCATGGTTCCCTGCGTCACCTTGAAGGAACCGATGCGAACCCGGGGAAGCGGTTCGCTTTTCGCCGCAGGCGGCGCCGCGGGCGCCGTGGCCTTCGCCCGAAGCTGCGCCAAATTCACGCTGCCGTCGGAGGCCACCGCGGCGTAGACGAAGGGTGCGGTGATTTCGATCCCGGCGAACGTATAGGCGCGGTGCCACACCGAGGACAGCTCGAAGTCGATGAACAGGCGCTTGAATCCCAAGACCTTCGCCGCATCCTTCCCGGACAGTGCGAAATCGTTGATTTCGACCTTGAAGAGAAACGGATTGATGCGGATTTCGCCGATGCTCGGCGTGGCATCGATGGTCTCGGGGATATCCTTCAACAGCGCATGCCGCACGATCTTGGGGGCGATCACGAAGCCGGCGAGGGCATATAACGCAACCGCCAATGCCAAGCCGGCGATGATGCGCACAATCTTGGTCCGGAACCACTTCGCCACAGAAAATCCCGCTTTATACGTGAGCGCTGCGATGGGGCGGCTCGACGCCCGCGCTTAGTGTAGCAAGACCGCTCAGCGCTTGTTGCGTTGGATGAGCCGCTTGCGCTTGCGCTTCTGACGGGGTGTGAGCGGATTGCGCTTGCCCGCATAGGGATTCTCTTCTGCACGGAAGGTCACCCGCACGGGCGTGCCCGACAGATCAAATGCCTTGCGATACACGTTCACGAGATAGCGGCGGTACGCATCCGGCACATGATCCGTTTGATTGCCGTGAATCACGATCACCGGCGGGTTGCGCCCGCCCTGATGCGCATACCGCAGCTTGATGCGCCGTCCGCTCACCAAGGGCGGCTGATGGCTGACGATCGCGGCCTCGAGCACGCGCGTCAATTCCGGGGTGGCCATGTCGCGGGTGGCTGCGGCGTACACCTTGCGCACGGTGGCAAGCAGCTCACCCACACCGCTGCCGTGACGGGCGGAGATGAAATGCAAAGGAGCAAAATCGGCGAATTGCAGCCGCTGCTCGATCTGGCTGCGGATGAGATCGCGCTGCTCCGGGGGGATGTTGTCCCATTTATTGACGGCCAGCACCAACGCCCTGCCCTGCTCGATCACCTTTCCCAGCAGGCTCGCGTCCTGTTCCACGACGCTGTCGTGCGCATCGACCAGTGCCACCACGACGTGAGCCGTCTCGATCGCCTGCATGGTCTTGATGACGCTGAATTTCTCGATGGCTCCCTCGACGCGAGCCTGGCGCCTGAGCCCGGCCGTGTCGATCAGCGTGTAGCGTTCGCCGTCGCGCTCGAACGGCACCATGACCGAATCGCGCGTGGTTCCCGGCTCATCGAAGGCCACCATGCGATTCTCGCCGAGCAGCCGATTGATCAGCGTGCTCTTGCCCACGTTCGGACGGCCGATGACCGCGACCTTGATGCCGGTGATTTCCGGTCCGTCCGCCGGATCGGGCGTGAAGCCTTCGAGGGCGGCCTCGAGCAGCGAAATAGTGCCTTGATCGTGCGCCGCCGCGATCGGATGCGGCTCGCCAAGACCCAATTGATGAAATTCGGCGACCGCAATGTCCTGATCGAAGCCTTCGGTTTTGTTGACCGCGAGCAGCGTGGGCTTGCCGCTGCGCCGGGCCAGCTGCGCGACGAATTGATCCTGCGGCGTCATCCCTGCCCGGCCGTCCACCAACACGATCAGCCGATCGGCCTCGGCAATGGCGCGCTCGGTCTGGGCCACCATCAGGCCCTCGATCTCATCGGCGTTCTCGACCAGCCCGCCCGTGTCCACGACGATGCACGGGACCTCGGTCCGCCGTGAGAACCCGTACTGCCGGTCGCGGGTGAGCCCGGGGAAATCGGCAACCAGCGCGTCCCGTGTGCCGGTCATGACGTTGAACAGCGTCGACTTGCCCACATTCGGCCGGCCGATGAGTGCGAGTACGGGCAGCACGGGGCCGCAGGCGCCTAGGGTTTCGGCGGAGGCGTCGCGCGGAAGGCCGCTAAACTCCCGCTGTCGGTGAGCACGACCACCGTGTCCTGAATGGCGATCGGCGGCGTGCTGACGCGGAACTTGGCGACGCGCTCGCGCGCGACGAGTTCGCCCGTGCCCTTGTCCAGCCAGTGCAGATAGCCTTGGTAGTCGGCGACCGCCACGGCGGTGCTGGTGACGGCCGGTGCGCTCAATCCGCGGCGCTTGAGCTTGTCGTTGCGCCACACTTCCAATCCATCCTTCTGGCGCAGCGCGACGACGATGCCATCGGACTGCGTGACGTACAGATTGTCGTCGTCGGTGGCGAGGCCGCGGTAGCTCGACATGTCATGCGCCCACCAGATCTGCCCCGAATCCAACGCGAGCATCGCGGTACGCCCCTGAAACCCCGTTGCGAACACATTGTCGCCGACCACGCTGACGGCCGAGTCGATGTCGACCAATCGATCCAACTCGGTCCGACCCTTCGGCGAGGCGAGCGCCGTGTCCCAAACGGTGTCGCCCGAGGCGAGCGAAACCGCCATCACCTTGCCGTTGTCGAAACCGCTGACCGCAATCTCCTTGGAGATCACCGGCACCGCCGTGCCCCGCAAACTCAGGCGCGGCACCTGCTGCTCGACCGACCACAGCTCCTTGCCGTTGGTGAAATCGAAACCATGGAGCCTTCCGTCGACCGAGCGCATCACCACGACCTTGGCGCTGATGGCGGGCGATGACAGCAGCTCCGAGTTCACGCGCGTGCGCCACAGCTCCTTGCCCGAGGCGCCGTCGAGTGCGACCACCCAGCCCTTGGTTGAACCGATCACGACGATCCCA
>Ga0302320_10025758_pt1 | contig 11419 bp, 6 predicted proteins | sample Bog_T0_3_FD_202130 | JGI IMG/M metagenome (GOLD analysis project Ga0302320, IMG submission 202130) | Peat permafrost microbial communities from Stordalen Mire near Abisko, Sweden - Bog_T0_3 | ecosystem: Environmental > Terrestrial > Soil > Wetlands > Peat | place: Sweden: Abisko, Stordalen Mire... | reverse complement strand
CTCCGGTTTCACCGCGCTAATCCCGTCCGACCCGCTGATCCCCGCCACGTTGTTCTGTGAAAGGCGCATCGCCGGCGCTGGAGGAAAGGCCGTAACCCGGCTGGATGAATGCGGATTGTGGCAGTCCACGCAAGTGGCATGCCGGTTCTGGTTCAGCAGTACGCCTTCGCCCGCCTCGTGCGGATTGTTGTTCGTGGGAAACGGGTGGCCGGTCTTCGCGAATTCCGTCGCGATACTGGGGATAGCGGGCGATATATTAGAGCCCCCCCCGTGGCACAGCAGGCAATCCTGCTCGTTCGGCGCGCGCAGCAATCCGGAGGCCGCCGGAGCGTTATGTACTTGATGACAGGAACCGCAGGCGTTCTGCGCCACCGTCGGATAATTTCCCACCGGCGCTGTAGCGGCAATCCGTGACGTATTCGCCGCCACTGCGTGCGCGCTGGTCTCCCATTGCCACAGCTCGTTGCCGGCCCCGGTGGTAACCCGCTTCGGATCGTGACACGCCAGGCAGAGCTGTCCGGCCGAACCGTCGCGCACCAAAAAGTTCTGCGATACCTTGTCGATCCCCTGCACGTGCGGATTGTGGCACGTGTCGCATTCGATGTTCCCCTTGATCAGCTTCACCGCCGGGTCGGCCGTCTTCCCTGCCCCCACCAGTGACTTCACCAGCTCGGGATCGTCTTTCAAAGGCAGCACCAGGCTGTTCGGATGCGAACTCTGCAAGCTAGGGCCAAAGATATCGGCGGCCTGCATCTTTCCGGACATCGAGAGCTTGCCGTAAGCTTGCGTCTGCCCCGGCGCCACCGTGCCGTCGTGGCAGCTCAAGCACAGCAGGCTGTCGTTCCCTTGCACTAATTGCGCTTCGCCCGTCTCTTTGTAGGTGGAACTGCTATAGGTCAGATACGTCTGCGTGGAGAGCTTCTGATTCCACAAGGGCGTGGCCCCTCCGATACCGTTATGCGGCGCATGGCAGTAAAGGCAGGACCCCGGCAGCCTTCCGGTGACCGGTGATCCGCTGCCCCCCGAAAGGTCGTGTACCCCGATGACGTCCCGATATTGCGCGCCCAGCACCGCCGCGGCGAATAGAGCCGTCAGACACAGCCTCATGGCGCGCCTCCCGCCGATCGCGTTTCCGCGCCGAAGTAATGAAACACCTGAACGCGCCTGTTATGCGAATCCACCACCAGGATTCGGCCGGAACCATCCACCGATAAGCCCGCTGGTAACTCGAAGTCTCCAACGCCCGCCGCCTTGCCGAAGTAATAGAGCAGCTTGCCTTGGCTGTCGAACACCTGCACCAGATTGTGGAAGGCGTCCCCAATATAGAAATGGCCCTCTGCATCCATGCCCAATCCCTTCGGCCGGAACATCTCCGCGATACCGTCGCCCGCTTCGCCGAATGCGTAGCGGAACGCGCCCGACCGGTCGAAGACCTGAATACGGAAGTTCATGGCATCCAGTACGGCGAGTTCCTCTCCTTCAAGACGCAGTTCCGTGGGCATGTTGAATTCGCCGGCAGTATGCCCCAGTTTGCCAATGGTGCGAATCACCCCGCCCCGCATGTCCAGCACGAAGACCTGATTGCGCCATGTGTCGGCGACATAGATTCGCTGGGACTCCGAATCCACGGCGATGCCGGTGGGGCGTTTGAAAAACCCTTCGCCCCCTTTGAGCGCGCCAATGACGCGCACGAATTTCCCGTCGGCCGCGAAGACGAAGACTTTGCCCGCTTCCGAATCCGTCACATAGATATTGTCCTGGCTGTCGACTGCCACGCACTGCGGCGAAAGCAGCGGGTCTTCGCCTTCGCGGTGGGATAGAAATTTGTATTTCTGCTGAGCGAAATCGAAGATATGCACGCCGTAGGCGCCCGGGTCGGTGACGATGATGCGTCCCCGCGAATCCTCGGCCACGCCGTACGGGCGCACCAGACTCCGGTATTCTGGTTCGCCCAAAGCGGCGTCCTTTAGCTTAGTCCAGAAACCGCGCTTGCTTCTCACCTCGCGTGCGGAGTTGAAACTGCGTTCGAAGGTCAGGCGGCGGCCGCCATCCATGAGCAGCTCGGGTGTATCGGCGGCGGGGGAAGCCTTAGGGGCGCGCGCTCCGGCGAAGGCGGGCATCAGTAGGAGCAGCGCCAAAACACCTGCCCCGGGTTTTAGAAAAAGCTGAACCATCGCGTTAAACCAAAATAGAAAGAACCCAGCATGCTGGGCGGCGTCCCGCTGGCGCTGAAGCCTTGCACCAGCCGGGCATAGCCGGCCTGGAAGTAGGTTTTCCTGACTATGTATAGAATCCTCGCGGTCAATTGCGAAGTGTCGTTATTGGAGTTGGCCGAGCCATTCTCGGTGTTGCTTTGCGCCTGCGAATACGCCAGCGAAAGCGAGAGGCCCCGCTTCGGAGTGGCGCCCAATCCAAACGAGTAGGCGCGCCCTCCGTAAAGCACCACGGCGGTCGGACTTAGGACGGACACCGGAATCGGCGTCGCCACCAGGCCCGAGCCGGTCAGAATGGCATTGCCGCTCGACTCCGAATAGGCCACCGTGCCGCTGATCCACTTGATAAAAACCGAGGTGGAATAAGCCTGGCTGAAGCTCGCCGAACCCGACTGGCCGGTCAACCAGGATTTGGAGCCGCTCGCCACGCTGGTCCACATGGACCGGCGTCCAAAGCGGCGGCTCATGTTGCCCGAATAACCGAACGTGTTGGTCAGGTAAGATGCCAGCAGCGTCTGCTGGTCCTCCGCGTAATTCAGCAGACCCGATATCGACCAACGCCGTATGTCGCGGCTATAATTCAGTGAGCCAATGAAACCCAACCGGGTTAAATCGCTTGGACTGATGCTGCTGCGCACCGCTCCCACGGTCGCATTCAGCATGCCGCCCTTAAATAGATCCGCATAGGTTGCCGTCCCGGTGAATGAATTGGACTCGAGCGCCGCGCCCGCGAAACTCTGCTGCTCGTGTTGATCGGTGCCATTAAAAGTCATATGCAGCACGGGCACCGCATAAGCGGCAAATGCGGTGAGATCGAGCGCGTGCGACGAATCCGTGGAAAGCCCGGGCGAGGCGATGCCGCCCGCCGAAACAATCGACTGGTAGAGCGCGCCCGTCAAATTATCCAGATACTGTGCGTTGGCCCCGAAGGTCAGCCTCTCCACGGGGTTGAATATCAGCCCCGCGTACGCCGTATCCAGGGTGCCGTTGTAATTGCCTTCCGTGCTCTTATAGTCCAGGTCCGACCGGGTCCCGCCCGACGAAAACATGCCGTGGAATGGAAGGGCATGGCCAAGACCTGCAGAGTACGAATTCGTGTCGGAATTGGTTTTCTCCGGTTGTTGGTCGGTATACAGTTGAGGCAACTGCGATTGCACCGTCGAATAGTGATAGCTTCCGGTGAAGTTGAATCCGGCCAATGCATAACTGGTGCTGGCCACGAAGGAGTGAAAGTCGTTGTTGCTGTTGGCATCCGATCCATAGATCGAGTATTGGCTGGTGCCCTGCTGATAACTGAAAGACAAGGTGGGAAGCTTGGCTACATGCTCGCCCCAACCGACGCTGAAAACATCGGAATTACCGTGGCTGGTGTAATTGGCGATGCCTGGAACCCCGAAGTTTCCCTGGCCGTTGTAGGTATTGCTGTAGCTGATGCTTCCCGGAAAATTACTGCCTCCAAAAATCGAGGAACTGGCGTTGACCCCGCTGCTGTCGGTAATGGATTGAAAATCCGAATTGGTGCGGGATTGGTTTAAGAATGGCTCGACGTTGAACGACAAGAAATTGGGATTGTAATATGAACCGGTCAGGCTCGCCGTGCCCCCAGCGGTGATGCCGTGGTCGGAGGCGGTGAGATTTCCATAATCGGCCGTATATCCGCCCGAGACCGTGCCGCTCAAGTCCGTGCTCAGCGCGCCCGTCCGAAGCTGCGCCAACGCGCCAGGCGCCATGGCAGCCCACCATACAAAGATCGCGCCTGTTAAAGGTCTACCCACGGCGGCATTTCCTTCTCACCGTCCAACGACGGTCAGAGTTCCTCTATCTTGGCCTTGGTTCGCAGCTTCCGGCCGAGCGCCGATCTGAGTTGCTCGGTTTTGGTCTTCTCCAGTTGTTTGCGAAGCGCATCCTTCGCTTCGTCGAATTTCCGCATACCGGCCGCGGTATGCGCGTTCAGGCGGACGATGGTGAATGTCTGGTCAACCTGTATAACCCCGCTGATGCCCCCTGGCTGTAAGGCCAGCAACGCCTGCACCACCGGCGGTGGCAGCTTGGCGCGGTCCACCGCCTTGTGGTCTCCCAGCACCACACGGTAATCGTCTTCCGATATCTTCTCCGCCAGCAGACCGAACTGTTCGTACGTCTTAGTTGCCTGTGCCTGTTTGAGCGCTTTCGCGGCCCGCTTGCGCGCTTCGTCCATCTGCGCGGACGACGCCTTCGCGGGCGGAATCATGGAGATGGTCTGCACTGAAAAAGCTTCCGGGATCAGGAAGGCAACCGGGTTCTTGTCGTAATAGGCTCTGGCCTCAGCTATCGAAACGGCAGCCTTATCCGAGACTTCCAGCTTGAGCATGCGATCGATCATCAGCGACCGGCGGATCTTGGCGCGAGCCATCTCCTCGGAGCCGTTAACCTCCTCTTTCAGAAATTGTCGATAAGCGTCGGGAGTGGCAAACTCCTTCCGGAAGTCCGTCCACGCTTTCTCCATCTGGGCGGCCGGCACCGTCATCCTTTGCCGCTGCGCCTCTTGGTATAGAAGTTCTTCGAATACGATCATCTGCAGCGCTCCCCTGCGGATGTTCGGCTCCATGGCTTGGGGAAAGTCGCCCCCGTGCTGGGCAGCGTAAGGGAAAATCGCCAGCATTTCGCGGCGCAAGTCCCGATCCGTGAGGACGGCGCCGTTGATGCGCGCGACCGGCTTGCCTGTGAGCGGCGCCGCGGACGGAGCGGATGGCGCGCCAGCCTGCGCAGACAGCGCGGAAACGATAATCGAGAAAATAATGAGCCGGCTTTTCATAAAATTGGGTAGGTGAGAAAGGGGGAGCGAGGCCCCCCCCGTATCTCTCGGCTGTTTACAGGTGGCTGATGCCGGACGTGGGAACGGTCAGCAGGCCGTGCATTTCGTTGGACTCGCCGCCATGGCAATTGCGGCAGAACTGCGCGGCCGCATTGCTCACCGTCGTGCCGCCATTGGTGGGAGTGTAGGGTCCGCGCATGAAGAACGACGTATTCCAGTTTTGCTGAACGCCGCCGATCTTGCCGGCCCAGATGATCTCACTGTGCTGGTCGTGGCAGGTGGTGCAAGTGACGGTGGGGACCGGAGTGCCGCCCGTGGGCGTATAGGTGGACGGCGACACGGTGAAACCGTAATTGGTGTTGGCGAAGACGGTGCTCGCCGGGCCGGTCATTTGAATAGCGCCGGTGGCCGAAACGGTGCAGTCCCAGTTATACTGGCCGCCGCAGCCGATCACCGCGGTCTGCCCGACCGGATGGTCGTTGTTATAATTGCCGGCGGTCGAGCCGTCGTTTCCGAGCAGGGTGGGAGCGTTGCCGCCAACGATTGGCAGTGTCTCAACGGTTTTACCCTTCATCATCCCGACAGTGGCCAGGTTGCCGTCGTGGCAGCTTAGGCACGCGATGATTACAAAATTGGGATCGTGCGCGCCGCTAAAGCCGCCAATGTTGGCGGGAAGAGTGACCGGATACCCGCCCGAATCGCCGAAAGCGAGGGTCTTGCCGTACAGCGGGGAGAGATTCTGTCCCCAGAGAGCCAAGTTACCAGTGCCCGGATCGGTGGTGGTTCCAATACCATTTCCACCGTTGGCGCCACTGTGCGGAGCGTGGCAGGCAACGCAGCCACGCCCGTAAACATTGTGAGCTCCCAGAACGTCGGTTTGAGCCATGGCTGTCATCGTTGCCAAAGCGACGATAAGAACCATTAAAGCTACTCTTTTCATATAAGGCCTCCTAAGCCTGATCTTGCTATTTGCAGTATGGACGTAGGTTTTCGCCTCGTCCTCTGTTTTGGCTCCCCTGGAGCCAAATACTTATCGCGGCGCATGCGCCGCCGAATTCTTCCCGCTTACGGGCGCGCTAACAGGCGCTGTGTCTTTCTTCTCCGCCTTCACCGGCTGCCGGTCGCCGCCCGCCTGCTTTTTGCGGGCATCTTCCACCTCGGCGTCAGTCACGTACTGGAACGTCTGCACGCGGCCGGGAAACTGCTCCGATACGATCACCCGATTCTTTTGGTCGATGGCGATACCGTAAGCCGCCTGGAATTGCCCCGGATACTGACCCTGCTCTCCGAAATAGATCAGCAGACGCCCCTCGCGATCGAATACCTGCACGCGGCTCTGGACTTCGTCTACTACCCAGATGTGCCCGTCCGCGTCTACCGCGATACCCTTGGGCCGCGCGAACCTTCCCGGCCCGTCCCCGGCTTTGCCAAACTCGCTGATGAAGTTGCCTTCCGCATCGAAGATCTCTACACGGTTGTTCAGCGTGTCGGTCACGTATAGGTTGCCGTCGCCATCCACCGCCGCGTTAGTCGGGAGGGAGAATGTGCCGGGATCCGCGAGGGTATGTTTCTTCCCTGTCACTCCGATGGTGCGCAGTAGCTTGAAGGTATCCGCGTCGAATACGACAATCTGATCTTTGATGGTGTCCACGACGTACAGAAACCGGTTCTCACGGTCGATCGCCAGACCGCCCGGATCCGCCAGTACGCCGCCCCCTACAATGGCCTCCTGTTGATGCTTGGAGTTAAAGACCAGCACGTGATGAAACTTCGAGTCCGACATAAAGAGCCGGTCGTTGTCGTCCATCGCCAGACCGTTGATTAAGCCGAAGCGCGCCTCCGTGCCGTTCTTGATCAACTGGGCTTCTTTGGTGGCGGGATCGATAATGAAGATCGCCCCCACCGCCTGGTCGGCCGCATAGATGTTGCCTTTGGAATCCGCGGCCACACCGTAAACGCGAATAAACTGAAGGGGAATCTTGACGTCTTTCTCGGTTTGCGATTGCGAGCCGGCCAGCACGTCCTTCCAGTTCTTCTTCTGATTCTTGGGTTTATCCAGAATCTTGGGGTCGAATTTTTCGCCCGTATACATATCCAAATAGCGTATCCGCGCAATCTCCGGAGGCTGCGGCCAAACCAGGCTGCGGATATCGATATTGATCCGGCTCGGCGCGCCCGGCTCGGCGGTCGATTTCTTGGCTTTCTTGTCTGCCGCAGCCACAGGCATGGCCATCAGCAGGGCCAGAGCAGCCAGAGTCTCCTTGCCTCTCATTGGCCCCCCACTTTCGTGCTCTTCAAATCCAGGCCGTTGGTATGGCAGGTCTTGCAGAAACTCATATTGTTGGACTGATCCTTCACCAGCAACCCAGGCTTGGCCGAAGCGTGCGGCTGATGGCAACTCGCGCAGCTTATCGGCGTCAGCACCTTGGAAGTGGCCGGGTCCACGATGTCCTGCACTGGGTGGCGCGTGGTGGGGTGCCCCAAGCCGTACTTCAAGGGAAGCACGGGTACCTTCGCGAAGTAGTTCTCCGGCAATTTCACCTTGCCGTCGAAAATCGCCACCAGATGCTCTTTTTCAAGCTTGACGGGAGCCGCGTCCGGACCGTGACACTCCAGGCACAACTGGTTTTCGTTCTTGGTCCTCAACAGCTTGGGAAATTCTCCGCCGTGCGGCTCGTGGCACGTCGCGCAACCCTGCTCGTATGCCGGTTGGTGCAAATGCCCTTTCTTCTGCAGCTCCGCCTGATCGCTGTGGCAGGTGAGGCAGGCGCTTACAGGGTCCGGACGGATAAATCCCGGTGTCTTGCCCGCGTGCGGACTATGGCAATCGGTGCAATCGCCTTGCGCGCCGGGATGCTGCACTTTGGCGCTCGCGATCTTCTTGGCCTGCTCGTCGTGACAGGTGACGCAAAGTTCCTTCACGCTGGGGGCCGTCAGCACTACCTTGCCGTCCTTAGCCGGCTGGTGGCACGTATCGCACGACTTTGATTCAAAAGGGCTATGCTGGAATGCCCGCATCAACTTGGGAGCGGCGGACTGATGCGGATCGTGGCAGCTCAGGCAATCCGCCTTTTCGATGGGTTGCCCCTGATGGGCTTTGATCATCTTCGCGTCTTTCGTATCGTGGCAATCCGCGCAGAGCGCCGGGCTGGCTTTGGTCAGGTGATACCGGAATTCGGCGTCCGCGGACGCCCCCGTCTTGTGCGTGACGTGGCAAGTTTCACAGCCCATATCGAGCGCGGCGTGACGGCTCCCGGCGACGGGGACGTTTACCCCTTGGTTGTGGCACTGCAAGCAAAGATTCGTTTCCTGAGTCGCGCCATCGGTCGCCTTCAGTAGTTGGTTCTTGAAATTGGAGACGTGCGGATCGTGACATTTCAGACAGTCGCGAACCGCCGGGGCGTGGACGCGGCCTTTAATCTGGCTGGCGTCCATCCCGGCGTGGCATTGGAGGCACAACTTAACAGGCGTCACGGCAGTCAGTTTGATGCGGGTAACGTCTTTGCTTACACGCAGTTCGTGGCAGCTCAGGCATCCCATGGCGATGGCCGAGTGAACCGCCTTACCCTTGGTTTTGTCTTCGTGGCAGGTCACGCACTTGGCCGAGTCGGTGCCCGGCTCCAACGGAACAGGATGCGTTTTTGCTTGAGAGGAATTCGCCGCCGCGAGCACTACCACTAAAGAAATCACTCCTTGTAAGGCGATGGCGCTGGCGGATCGGCCCATATGGGTCGGTAGCGATCCAAAATGGGCGGTTCGATGGCCCATCGCCTGTTCGGCGCAGTACTTCGTCCCGAACTCCTTTGGACCCAAACCCATAGAACCCTCTCCCAAGGCCATTTCCGATACAGCCCCCAGAGCGCCAAAAAAAGAAAATAGAACCCACTCGATGCATGTCATAGGCCATAAGAGAGATTCGGAGTACATCATCTGTTTTTCCGAACGGTACTGCCCAGGAAACCCGCCCAGCACAAGGCCGCGGAGGCCATGCGCCCCATTCGGTCGCGCCCGTTGCGCCGGCGGCAACTGTGGCGGAACTCTACGCATGAATGGTGAATCTGAGGGATTTCACCCAAGTTGCGCGGGGGATTGTACTCACCTTAGTTGGTGCAAAAAAGTCGACAACTCAGTGAGTTTATGACCGTGCATGCTGTTGCCCAAACTGTGGCGCAGGATGGCATCTTCGCGCCGCTTCTATGTGCCTGATAGCCAACCCGCGCGGCCAGTGGTGCTCGCTCCGCGTTACAGTATTACATGGCCGCACCCCCCGGCCCTCATTCCACGACGAAATGACGAATAGGCTCGCATGACTCCTGAAGAAATCGAAGCGATAGTCGGCGGATACCACGGCGACCCCTTCCGCATCCTGGGCCCCCACGCCGTGCGCAAACGCGCCGGCCAATCCCGATGGGAAGTTCGTGCTTTCCTGCCGCAAGCCGAATCCGCCACCCTGCGCATCGGCGACCAGTCCCACCCCATGGAGAAGACCCACGATGGCGGCTTCTTCTGCGCCACCCTCCCCGGCAGTCCGGCCAAGTATCTGGTCCAAGCCAAGCTGTATGACGGCCCCACGATCGAGTTCGAAGATCCCTACCGTTTTGGCCCGCTCATCACCGACTACGAGCTGCACCTGCACACCGAGGGCACCCTATACGAAGCCTATCGCATGCTCGGCGCGCATGTCGCCGAAGCCGATGGCGTGAAGGGCGTGCGCTTCGCCGTCTGGGCGCCCAATGCCGAAAGCGTCACGCTAGCCGGCGAGTTCAACCAATGGGACACGCGCCGCCATCCCATGCGCCGCCGCAATGGCGGAGTCTGGGAGATCTTCATGCCCGAACTCGGTCCGGGCGCTTCCTATAAGTACAACGTGCGTTCGCGCTTCGCCGCCTATCAGCAGCTTAAGGCAGATCCCTACGCCTTCGAGAGCGAGGTTTCGCCCAAGTCCGCCTCCGTAGTATGGGACATCGAGAAATACCAGTGGCAGGACGCCGCCTGGATGGAAGAGCGCGGCCGCACGGACTGGCTGAAGGCGCCCGTTTCCATCTACGAGCTGCATGTGGAATCCTGGATGCGCGGCCCTCAGGGGCAGTTCCTCAGTTATCGCGACCTGGCCGTCAACCTCGTCGAATACGTGAAGCGCATGGGCTACACGCACATCGAACTGCTGCCCATCATGGAGCATCCGTTTTCCGGCTCCTGGGGCTACCAGGTGATCGGCTATTTCTCGGCGACCTCCCGCTTCGGCACGCCGGACGACTTCATGTATTTCGTCGACCGCTGCCACCAGGAAGGCATCGGCGTCCTGGTCGATTGGGTGCCCGCGCACTTCCCGCGCGACGCGCACGGCCTCGTCTACTTCGACGGCACCGCGCTCTACGAGCACGCCGATCCACGCAAGGGCGAACAGAAAGACTGGGGCACGCTCGTCTTCAACTACGGCCGCAATGAAGTGCGTTCATTCCTGATTTCGAACGCCATGTTCTGGCTGAAGAAGTATCATATCGACGGCCTGCGCGTGGATGCGGTGGCATCCATGTTGTATCTCGACTATTCGCGCAAGGCCGGTGAATGGGTGCCCAACCAGTACGGCGGCAATGAAAACCTGGAAGCCATCGAGTTCATCCGCCGCTTCAACGAACTCGCCCACACGGTGCCCGGCGCCATCACCATAGCGGAGGAGTCCACATCGTTTCCCGGCGTCTCGAAACCCGTGTATCTCAACGGCCTGGGCTTTACCATGAAGTGGAACATGGGCTGGATGCACGACATGCTCAACTACTTCGCCGAGGACCCGGTTTACCGCAAGTATCATCACAACAACATCACCTTCAGCATGCTTTACGCGTTTAGCGAAAATTTCGTGCTGCCCATTTCGCACGACGAAGTAGTCCACGGCAAGAAGTCGCTGCTCAATAAAATGCCCGGCGACGAATGGCAACAGTTCGCCAATGTGCGCGCATTCCTGGCGTATATGTACGCGCATCCCGGCAAGAAACTGCTCTTCATGGGACAGGAGATCGGACAGCGCGAGGAGTGGAACCACAACGTCGGACGGCCGTGGGACATACTCACCTTCGACTATCACCGCAAGCTGCAATTTCTAGTCGAAGAGCTGAACCGCTTCTATCGCGCCAGCCCGGCGTTGTATCAGGTAGACTTTCACTACGCCGGCTTCGAGTGGGTGGACTTCCGCGACGTGGAACACTCCGTGATTTGTTTCCTGCGCCGTGCCGAGGATCCTAAGGATTTCCTGCTCTTCTGCTGTAATTTCACGCCGGTCGTGCACGAGCATTATATGGTCGGCGTGCCGGAAGAGGGCGTGTACGAAGAGGTGCTGAACACCGATTCGCACTTATTTGGCGGCAGTAACTTAGGCAACGCCGGATGGGTCGCCTCGCGGCCGGCCCCGCGC
>Ga0302320_10025757_pt1 | contig 11419 bp, 10 predicted proteins | sample Bog_T0_3_FD_202130 | JGI IMG/M metagenome (GOLD analysis project Ga0302320, IMG submission 202130) | Peat permafrost microbial communities from Stordalen Mire near Abisko, Sweden - Bog_T0_3 | ecosystem: Environmental > Terrestrial > Soil > Wetlands > Peat | place: Sweden: Abisko, Stordalen Mire... | reverse complement strand
TCTACCTTGCAACAGCCTGTACGCTCTGGTTTCGGATAGCAACAATGCTCTTTGGCTTTACGCGCAGTGTGGCCTCATCAGGGTTGCAGATACGGAATTGGGAGAGTGGTGGAATGGTACCAAGACAAGCGTGCAGGTCGACACCTTCGACGTGTTCGACGGCGCAAGGCCTTCGACTTCAGCCTTTCAACCCCACGCTTCTCGCTCTCCCGACGGGCGCTTGTGGTTCGCCAATCAAAATGTCGTGCAGATGATCGATCCAAATCATCTGGACGTAAACGCTCTACGGCCGCCGGTTCATATTGAAAAGATTATCGCGGACAGAGTGAACTACTCGGTGGCCGATCAACTTAGCCTCCCCGCGCTAACACGCGATCTGGAAATCGACTACACCGCACTGAGTTTCGTCGTGCCGCAAAAAGTGCGCTTTCGTTATCGATTGGAAAATCACGATCCCGATTGGCAGGAAGCGGGAACAAGACGCCAGGCTTTCTATAGCGACCTCCGTCCCGGCAAGTACCGTTTTCACGTGATCGCCTGCAACAACGATGGCATCTGGAATGAAGAAGGTGCAATTCTAGACTTCAGCATTGCACCCAAGTGGTATCAAACGATGTCGTTCCGGATCTTGTGCTTCGCCTCTTTCGTCGTCATCGGGTCGATTCTCTATCGCATTCGCGTGCAGCAGATCGCAAAGGCCATTGGCGTTCGCTTCGACGAGCGATTGGCGGAGCGCACGCGCATGGCACGAGAACTCCACGATACCTTCCTTCAGACGATTCATGGCAGCAAATTCGTCGTCGACGATGGTCTTGAGGAACCACTGGATCCGGAGAAAATGCACCGTGCATTGGGACAGGTCTCGGGTTGGCTCGAACAGGCGATTTCGGAAGGTCGCGCAGCGCTCAATTCGCTGCGGTCTTCGACGACATTGAAAAACGATCTCGGACCTGCGCTGCGACGGGCTGCCGAAGGTGGAGTTGTCCCGGACGGAATGGCGGTATCGGTTTCGGTCATCGGCGATGCACGAGAGTTGCATCCGATCGTACGCGACGAACTGTATCGAATCGGGCATGAAGCGATTCAAAATGCAAAAGCCCACTCTCACGCAAGTTTCCTGAGTATAGACCTGGCGTACGGTCACGATCTCGTGCTACATGTCAGGGACAATGGGGTCGGCATCGATCCAGGCTATGCCATGAGTGGGAGAGAGGGTCATCATGGCCTGCAGGGCATGCGTGAGCGTGCTGCCCGCATCCAGGGAAGATTGACTATCCTTAGTTCCGCCGAATCTGGAACTGATATCTCCGTGATTGTGCCCGGCGCCGTGAGCTTCTTGCATTCCGACGGGGGCATAATCTCCAGGCTCAGCGGTCTCTATCGTCGCGTCATTCGAAACCGTGAACCATTGTAGGTTCCCCCGCATTTTCTCTCAAGACAATCAAATCGCACCTACAGAAAATGTCAGGGGATTTTCTGTAGTTTCAGGTGTGTTGCGCATCCTGGAATATTTCTATCGTGTGATTAGATAGGCAGTGGTAAACGCGCCACGCCAACTAAAACCAGAGCAACTCGCGAACCTGCGCCACTATCTCCCCATGGTGAAGAATCGAGGACCGTATGCGTCATCGGGAATCGAAGCAGACCGATCGACAACTGGAAGGGATCGCACTTTGTGATGCGAACCTGATCCTCTTGGCTGAACGCGAGCTGGCGGCCTTTGCCAGAGCGGTGAGGGAGCTGTTTGGCCCCGAACAGGCAAGCTTGTCCACTGCGGAGTGGATCGCTGCGCTGGAGTCTCTGGATTGGCCAGCCAGGCCGGGAGTTTCAGACTTTCGTCGCATTACAACCGCAGCATCTGCCAGGCTCGCTGACCGACAACTATCCCCATGTTTCATTCAATTCAAGGTGGAGGCCTCGCGCACATGAATACAGCCAACCAAGTCCCCACAGTCTGGAGTCAACTCGCCGAGACCATGTATCTCAAGGATTCGCTCACGGCCCAGGTCAAGCTATCCGAACATGCCTCGTCCACGTTTGCGAGGGTTCAGAGCAGCGAAGGCCTTCCGGAAATTGCACGTCCAATCGCAGGAGAGAAGGGATTCATAGTTGCCTTGCAATTGAGAGCAATACCCTTTATCGAACAATTCTTCGGAAGGACGAAGGTATCGAGTGGCTCTTATCCTATCGGTGGAGTGAGTGCAATCGACTTACGAGAAGAGCCCGCAGTTCTGCTCCCGCACCCCTTCGATGCATTGGTGCTGTATGTCACTCAAGCTTCGCTGGATGAAGTTGCCTATGCCCATGGGGCGCGACGCGTGGAGCAATTGGATTGGCCGCTTGGGCATTTCGACCCCGTCGTTTACCACCTTGGAAAGACCCTTCTCACTTCGCTTGAGCAGCCCCATCACACTTCGAAGCTTGTCGTTGACCATGTTTTGCATGCCTTGAATTGTCATTTTGCCTGCACCTATGGCGGTGTGAAAATGTCGGGCCCGCAATTTCGTGGTGGACTTTCCTCGTTTCAGAAGCGAAGAGCAACAGAACTCCTGGAGGCTAATCTGGATGGCAAGATAGCCCTCCAGCAGCTTGCAGAAGCATGTGACTTGTCGGTAGGCCACTTTGCGCGGGCCTTCAAGCAAACCTTTCGCAAGCCGCCTTATAAGTGGCTAACTGAACGGCGCGTGGATAGAGCCAGAGATCTCATGACGAATTCCCGCCTACCCCTTGCCGACATCGCCATTCAGTCCGGATTCGCGGACCAATCTGCGCTCAACCGCACTTTCAAACGGCTTCACGGGGTAGCTCCGGGAATATGGCGGCGAACGACGACTCGCGGCTACATCGGTCTGGGCAGTTCACAGGGCGAAGACAAAGGTCCCTACCGACAATTGCGTGCATGACCAGCGCAAAGAGTGTTCTTATGCAGCAGGAATCGCCAACTCCTGAGGGCTTTCGCCTAGATGCCTCCCCTCGTCCAGAACTAGGCTCAGATGTAACGGGAATCCCACTAGCCAAGAAAATCGGTACGCGAAGTGAAGATCACAAGACGAGAGGACAATTCATGAGAACAGGAACAACTATCCAAGCAGTTTTGAGTGTCGGACTTCTGCTGACGGCAGGATTCCACAGCGTTGGCTATGCTCAGCAATCCCCAGAATCCTCGCGCGACAATTCCAGTCGCTGCGTCAGGAATGTCGTTTTAGTTCACGGAGCTTGGGCTGATGGCTCGAGCTGGTCCGGAGTGATCCCTCTGCTGGAGGCCGATGGATACCATGTTGTCGCGGTGCAACTTCCACTTACTTCTTTAACAGACGATGACGCCGTAACGCAGCGTGCAATCACGCGCATCACGACGGCATACCCAGGTCCCGTGTTGCTCGTCGGTCATTCTTATGGAGGCGTTGTAATCGGGGACACGCCCGGCAATGATCCAAATGTCGCAGGCTTGGTTTATGTTGCGGCGTTTGCACCCGACAGCGGTGAATCCGCGCTCTCACTGCTGGGAGCGCTTAAGACCCCTTCTCCGATCACGCCATTTCTTGTCTTCGACACGGCCGGGCAATTCGTAACAATCTCACCAAAAGGTGTGGCCGAGGCCTTCGCTCAAGACTTATCGAAGCATGAGCAGGTAGAGCTGACGGCTACGCAAGGTCCTGCTTCCGTTGCAGTCCTCGCGGCGACGCCAACTGTCATACCCGCATGGCGAGCGAAGCCTTCATGGTTCATCGTCGCCTCTCAAGATAAAGCGATCACTGCTGGTCTGGAGAAGTCGATGGCGGAAAGAATTGGGGCCACAACGATCACACTGCCAACCTGCCATGTCGCAATGCTTCAGGAGCCACACAAAGTTGCAGAGTTTATCGAGCAAGCCGCGACGTCGGTCGAAAACCGATAATAACCTGGATTCAAACGGGTATTCCTGCAATGCCAATGGACACGAATCTGTGTCCATTGGCATTGCGGGATATTGGTTTGCGCTCAGAAGTTATAAGCCAAGATCCGTCAACCCTGGATGTTGATCCGAGCGTCGTCCGAGAGGCCAGTGGAACTTCCGTTCGGCCTCGGTGATTGGGAGTTCATTGATGCTTGCGTGTCTCGTATGCATCAGCCCTTCGGCGTCGAATTCCCAATTCTCATTGCCGTAGGCCCGAAACCAATTGCCCGAGTCATCGTGATACTCGTAGGCAAACCGGACGGCAATCCGGTTGTCCAGAAATGCCCAGATTTCCTTAACGAGTCTGTAGTCGAGTTCTCGGGTCCACTTCCGAGTAAGCAGTGCGACAATCTCTTGACGCCCGTTGGCGAATTCGGCTCGATTTCTCCAGCGCGAATCTAGGGTGTATGCAAGGGAGACTTTCTCCGGGTCTCGGCTGTTCCAGCCGTCCTCTGCCAATCGAACCTTTTGAATAGCTGTTTCCAGAGTAAAGGGAGGTAAGGGGGGGCGAGGGGCCATGACAATATCCTTTCGCAGTTCATTGCTTGGTTTGGAGTCGGCGGTCCGGTCCCAAGTCGATGGCATTCAATCGCCAATCTCGTGTCTTGCCGGAATGCAATGCCTTCAAACTACGCCAGCGGTTTCAGTTCACCAAACACAGTGGGAATCAGCTCGGCGACGGTTGGATGAATGTGTACCGAGTGCTGCAGGAGCGATACCGGCTTCCGGGCATACATTGCTGTGAGGATGCAGTGAATAGCCTCGTCGCCACCCGTGCCCAGGATCGTCGCGCCGAGTACCTCCTTCGTCTCGGCATCGGCCAACACTTTCATGAATCCGTCCGTCTCGCCCTTCTCGACAGCGCGACCGACCTTCGTCATGAGACGAATTCCTATCAGCGCGGGTCGACCACGCTCACGCACCTCACGTTCGTTCATGCCCACCTGTGCCAACGGAGGATCGATATAAACAGCATGGCACGGGATACGGTCGTCGACGCTGCGTGAGCCGCCGTCAAATAGATTCCCCGCAACGATCTCATAGTCGTTGTAGGAGGTGTGCGTAAATGCGCCGCGTCCGTTGCAGTCGCCCATCGCCCACACGCCGGGTATGGCGGTTTCCAGCCGCGCATTTACCGGGATATATCCCTTCTCATCACGCTCGATTCCTGCCGCTTCAAGACCGAGGTCATCCGTGTTGGGAGTTCGGCCTGTCGCCAGCAGCACATGGCTCGCTCCGATCTCCGGGGCATTTTCCTGGCAGTCCACATGGACCACGGGCTGCGAATCCTGCATCCCTAACCGAATGCACTCGGCCTGGGTGCGGATATTTATGCCTTCCTTCTCAAGAATGGAGCGCACGGCGTCCGAAACATCGGCATCTTCGTGGCTCAGCAATTTGGACTGCCGTTCTACAATCGTGACATCCGAACCGAACCGCCGAAACATCTGCGCAAACTCCAGCCCAACGTAACTGCCCCCAACGACCACCAGGTGCGATGGCAAAACATCGAGCTTGAGTATCGTAGAGTTCGTCATGTACGGGACTTCGTCAATGCCCTCAAGTTTAGGGATGGCAGCCCTCGTTCCAACATTCAGAAAGATCTGCTTCGCCTGCAGCACGTCTCCGTTGACGGTAACGGAGTCCGGCCCAACGAAGCGCGCGTCGCCATGGATGACGGTGCAGTGCTTCATGCCGTCTTTCCACTTCTCAAGACCCTGGCGCGACTTCGTTACAATCGCATCCTTCCTTCTCTGAATCGCAGCGAGGTCGATGCCGGAGAGATGCTGCGGCGGCAGACCCATATCCTCCGCGCGACGAATCGTCTGCGCCGCCTTGGCGCTCGCCACCAGCGCTTTGGTAGGCGTACAGCCCGTGTTCACGCACGTGCCGCCGAGCCGGTCTCGCTCGATCAGCGCCACGGTCTTCCCTGCATCGTTGAACCGACCCGCAAGCGAGGGGCCTGCCTGGCCAGCTCCAATGATGATTGCGTCAAATGTCTTGTCCATTCAAACCTCGCGGCTCCCGCATCATAAATTAGAACATCGATAAGGCGCACATTTTCGCTCATGCATCGGCACCTCTAAAGCTAGCCTTAGGTGAGGGAGCATTATCAGCAGAAAACAACACAATTTGGCTATCCATGATGGATAAGTCGGAAAATGCAAGTTGCCTTAAAGTATCGAGAACCAGGATGAGATTTCAGCATCCATAATAGACATGATTTGGTCCGCCAGCCGGCCCCCATTTGCATGGCGTGCGGGTAAAGGCATGTTGGAGTAACCATGCTACATCGTGTGCACGCTATGAAAACTCAATGAGATGAATCGATCACGCATGACTCTAAGCAGAGGTGGTAAGTGAAATGAATTGGCGACCCCTCAAAGAAAAGCCTACGAATATGAACAAACCCATTCGATCCAGCGCGCTGATCGTCGCATTAGCCGGCGGCCTCATCAGCATTCCGTCCGGTTCGAACGCACAGGCCGAAGCACATCGCATTCACAATATCGTCCTGGTTCACGGCGCGTGGGCAGATGGCTCTGGCTGGAAGAGCGTCCACGACATTCTCACCAAGGATGGGTACAGGGTGAGCATCGTTCAGGAGCCAGAGACATCTTTCAACGATGACGTGGCGTCGACCAAGCGTATCCTCGCACTCCAGGAGGGCCCGAGTCTTCTTGTCGCTCACAGTTATGGAGGCGCTGTCATTACAGAGGCTGGCACAGATCCGTCCGTCGCAGGCCTGGTATATGTCGCTGCGCATATGCCGGATGCCGGCGAAAACGAGGCTGACGATGGCAAGCGCTTTCCGAGCGACTTGAGCAGATCGACGGCAATCGAGAGAACTCCAGATGGCTTCACATACCTTGATCCCACACAATTTCGTGATTACTTCGCCGCGGATTTACCAGTAGCGCAGGCCGAATCAATGGCACATTCACAGGTCTTGAATTTTGCGGACAACTTTAAGGCGGTCATCACCATCCCCGCATGGCGGACGAAGCCGAGTTGGACGATCGTGGCAACCAAGGACCGGACGATCAATCCCGAGTTGGAGCGATGGTATGCGGCGCGTGCCAAAAGTCACACCACAGAGATCGCGGGTGCGAGCCATTCGGTATACGCCTCCCGTCCAAAGGAGGTTGCTGCTGTCATCGAAGAGGCTGCGACGCACGTTCAGTAGTAGACTTCGTGGTTCGTGCCTTGCGCAGTATTGGAGTATTTGAATCTGGGTACCAAGTGGAGTGCAACAATTGGTTCAGGAAGGGAAAGCAGAGCCTCACAGTTCCAATCGCGAAGGAGAGTGCTTGTCATGACGACGATGCGGCCCAAATCGGCACAATCTGGTCGGCATCCCCTTGCAGGATCAATGTCGGGATGTTCATTTTCTTGAGGTCTTCTGTGAAGTCAGTCTCCGAAAAGGCCTCAATGCAGTCGTACGACGCGACGATAGAAGACTGCATGCCCTGAGGCCAGAACGAGTCCCGAACTCCTTCAGACGCCTCTGCGTCTGGTCGGTTGTACCCGTAAAACGGTAGACTCAAGTCCATGAAAAACTGCGCACGATTGCTGCGCACTCCGACGCGAATGTCATCAAACACTGATTTGGGCAAACCGCCGGGATTGTTCTCAGTCTTCACCATGATCGGCGGCACAGACGCGATCAGAACCGCTTTGGCCACCCGCTTGGAGCCGTGCCGCCCGATGTAACGTGCGACCTCTCCTCCGCCAGTCGAGTGGCCCACCATGGTTATCTCTTTCAGGTCGAGTTTCTCCACAAGCTCAGCAATATCCTCAGCATAGGTGTCCATGTTGTTGCCGGTCCAAGTCTGGCTTGAGCGACCATGTCCTCGTCTGTCATGTGCAATGGCCCTGTATCCTCTCTGGACGAGGTACAGCATTTGAGCATCCCAGGCATCGGCACTAAGCGGCCAACCATGTGAAAACGTAACAGTAGGCCCGGTTCCCCAGTCCTTAGAGTAAATCGATGACCCATCTGTGGCCGTGAAGCTATTCATTGTGTTTGCTCCGTATCTGTCACCGTATGAAGCGAATGTGTTTGAGTGTGATGTAAGAGATGAGCCCAAGCAGTTCGGGATGCGTTGCGGGTCGTCTCTAACGAGTCTTTCGTAGACTTGAATTCAGTATTGGGTCCCGTTCAAAGGGCGTTGGCAGGCTCATTCGCTCTCAAGCTAATCTCATTGGGATCGACAGTCTTTGTAAGAAGCAACGCGACTTGGCTATTCCTGACAAAGCTGTCGAGTTCTCTGTTTTTGGGTTCCATTTGCTGCTTGGGTCGGCACTTTGTTGCGGTGATCGCCGTGCTCTGCGTACCGTTGTCGCGGCTCGCTTGCCGATCCCCGCGCGGTAAGGTGTGAGCCGATGTCAACTCATTCTCCCGAGCATCGGCCTTCCTGGAATCAGCCAACTTTGCAAAAAGCAACGCGACTTGGCAATTCCTGATGGGTTTTCGAGGTTGGCTGCGACCGAAAGCTCGCAGTGGTATCTGATATTAGGAAGGACTCGATCACAAGGGCTCTTGAACATCTGGAGCCTTCGACTTGAAATTATCCGGTTCAAGCCACTTGTTGCTCGGTCACCACCACCCAACGCTATTCCTCACGATTGGATAGCTAAACCTTATCGGCAATCGCCCTCAACCTGTCGATTCGAAGAATCGCATTTCCACGGAGAATAATATGTCTGTCGTGATCTCTGCTTTCCTGTTGGGTGTTGTGTGCGGTCTCCGTTCCATGGTTGGTCTTGCCGCTGCGAGTTGGGCAGCTAACCACCAACAGATTCCGCTTGAGGGAACCTGGCTCTCATTCCTCGGATTTCGCTTCACCCCCTACATCACAAGCCTGCTGGCTGTCGGCGAAGTGATTAACGACAAGTTGCCCAAGACTCCCAGCCGCCTTGTACCTCCGCAATTCGGCGGTCGTGTGGTGATGGGCGCGCTTACGGGATCAGCTATCGGACTCTCGCAAGGGCACCTCATCATCGGTGCTCTGTCGGGAATCATCGGCAGCGTCGCTGGAACACTTGCGGGCGCCAAAGCAAGAGCCTTTGCCGCAAAACTGTTCGGACGCGACTTGCCCGCCGCCTTGCTCGAAGACATTCTCGCAGTTGCTCTGGCAGTCGTTGCCATCGTGACGCTTCGATAAATGAGAGAACGGTTCCTGTCGGCGTGGTCTCGCGATTCATTGTGCGTTGTTCTGCGACTCATCTCCGATCTTCGCGAGAAGAACGCACGAGGAAGTGACCATATGAGATTTTCGCTTCCTCGTTGCTCTGAAAACGGCTCTATCGTGCTGTCTTACTCATCTTCGAAGCGAATAGCCCGCGATGATGTTCTTTGTTGTTGGCGATCCGCTCGCCAGTCGGGGTAACCTTGCAAAGGAATATCCAGCAAGATTGAATGCGGGCCAGAAAACGGGGCGCAAGCTGGCGCGAAATGGTTGTTTAGCGTTCCGGCCAACTTGACTTCCAACACCGATGGCCGGCGCACCCATGGCATACTTGGCCCCTCATTAGGGTCGGTTTCTATGGGTGAATCAGGAAAGAGGAGACTGACTGTGGTTCAACGCCAGCTGCTTAGCCAAACCCAATCACCCAGACCCTCCTACAGTTGACGCGCCAGCTCAGTTAATTAACAGTTCCGCCGATGTCGCCGCGACCAATCTCGATTGAGGACTTACTTAGATGTTGCAATCGCTGACTACGAGATGATTTGGAAAGGCAAAGCAAGCTGCGCCGTGAGCCGCAGTTGATGGACTTTGGAGGCACCACACCAAACGTCAAATCGTGCGCTTACGGAGATCCCTAGGCCCCAGAGCCTGCTGTTGCTTCTTGGATCACCCGTGACGAGGTTTGATGATTGCTTTGGTCTCGTCAGTTGAGAACGCCAAGCGCCTTCGTCGTTCAAGCGAACGATGAAGGCTCCCGTCTTGCTACCGCTCGTCAACACTCTCTATAAATGATTGCATCGCCTGTGCAAGAGACTCGGGTGCTTCCATCGCGGCGTAATGACCATCCTTCTCAAGCAAGACCGAATGGACGGTTTTTGCCACCGCTGTCATGGTGTTGGCTGTAAAGTTTCCACCACCGGCTCCAATTGACAGCACAGGCGCGCCAATCTTCTGCGCCTGCGCGAGAGCCTGAATCTCGGAGCCCTCCTTCAGCATGGATCGATAAAGACCAATTGCACCACGCCAGCCATTGGGCCGCGAGTACGTTCGGACGAATTCGTCCAGATCGGTGGTGGTGACAGCATTGGGTACGGCACACATCGCAGGATATGCAATCTGCACCAGGAATTCGCGCTCTCGACCAGTGAGCAACATCTCAGGAATCCCAGGAGCAGCCAGAAGTCCGATGTACCATGTCCCGCCATGTGTGACATCCGCAAAGCCTTCCAGGCCGAAACCTGGAAGGCCCATCTCAATCGCTGTCAAACTAAGAACATCTTCAGGATGGGCCGACGCGAGCCGGAAGACTGTAGCTCCGCTGATGTCCTGACCGGTCAGGTGGACGGGGCCAACATTCAAGTGAGCGATCAATCGGTGTAAGTCCTCGGCAGAGGTCTTGCTACCATAGTCGCCCGTCTCGTTGGCGGAGTCTCCGAAACCTCGAAGGTCCACAGCGAAGACACGGTGCTCGACCGCAAGCAGGGGAATCAACTTGTGAAAAGCCCACCACGTTTCGGGAAATCCATGAACCAGCAAAATTGGTGATCCGCTGGTTCCTGCGGAGACATAGTGAAGTATGGTTCCATTCTGGCGCTTCGCTGCGGTCTATCTGGAAACCCGCTTTGCAAGGAACTGGTCCCTGTCGCCGGAGCAGTCGCTCTCCCTGCACGGCGGAAACTGGACGGTCCCCCGGCAGCTCGTCGTCCGGTCCTCCAGAGCCAAAAACAACCTGACCAAACTGCCACACGGAACGTCCCTGCTGGACCTGCGGGCCGCCCTGCCAAAACCGGCTGACCGGAACGAAAAAGATGGGCTGCGCCTTTTCTCGCTCGAATCCGCGCTTATCGAGTGCTCGCCGCAATATTTCTCGAGTCATGCGACCGACGCGCGCGCGGCCATGGCCACGGTCCGCGATGCATCCGGCGTGCTGGCGGAATTGCTCGAAGGCGGTCACAGCACAATTGCGGGCCGCCTTGCCGGCGCCTTCCGCAACATCGGACGCGACCGCATCGCGGATGATATTACGAAGACCATGATTGCTGCGGGGTACGATGTGCGTGAGACAGATCCCTTTACGGACAAGCCGACACTCGCTTTGCCCGCCCGCGAAACCTCTCCGTATGTGAACCGCATACGGCTGCTGTGGCAGAAAATGCGTGAACCGGTCATCGGACGGTTTCCGAAGGCGCCGGGGTTGCCGCGTGATATCAGCGCTTACATGAAACGCGTCGGCGATGCTTACGTGACCGATGCCTATCATTCACTGTCGATCGAAGGCTATCGCGTCAGC
>Ga0302320_10025756_pt1 | contig 11419 bp, 13 predicted proteins | sample Bog_T0_3_FD_202130 | JGI IMG/M metagenome (GOLD analysis project Ga0302320, IMG submission 202130) | Peat permafrost microbial communities from Stordalen Mire near Abisko, Sweden - Bog_T0_3 | ecosystem: Environmental > Terrestrial > Soil > Wetlands > Peat | place: Sweden: Abisko, Stordalen Mire... | reverse complement strand
GCTCCTACCTCACCCCAATGCATCATGCGGTCGCCGGCGGTGTAATAGCCAACCACGTGTTCATCCGTGTGTGTATCTCGACCCACAATCGACAGGCTCTTCATATCGACGCCCGCCTCCTGTAGTTTCTTGACGGCCTGCTCCGCTTGCTCGTGAGTTTCATAGATTGCTGCTACAGAGTTTTTTGAACTCAATTGGATCTCCTTTTTCGTGGTTGACTTGACTCAAGTTTGTATGGCCGTTCTCGGGCGTGTTAGATTCGGAGGCGCTTTCATTGTGAAAGCCGCGGCTCTAAGCAGTTGCGAACATGGAGCAGAACACGGATGGTTCCGGACTTAGGCCGCTGCAGCTTTAAGCGCCTCGCTCTTCGATGCGATGCAGTCCAATAGATCGGTCCATGATTTGGCGAACGAAGCGACGCCCTCTTCGAGCAACTGGGCGGCGACTGCGTCCGGATCAATACCAGCTATTGCAAATTCAGTGAAGATTTTGTCGTTATTCTCGGGTAGAGCCCCGCCGAAATCCTGATGAGCGGCAAGCGCATTCAGAGTTGCCTCAGGCATCGTGTTAATGGTGGAGGGTAAGGCGAGAGCCTGGACGTACAGGATGTTCGATGCTTTGGGGTCCTTGGTTCCTGTGCTGGCCCACAGAAGGCGCTGAGGGCGGGCTCCAGCGTTCTGGATGCGCTGCCACCGTGGGGAATCCAGCAGGGTGCGATACATCTCGTAAGCCTTTTTGGCGATGGCTATTCCCAACTGGTTACACAAGGCCTCCGGAACCTTCTGTGCTACAGCTACGTCCCAACGGCTGACGAAGAGTGACGCCACGGAACCGACATTTGGATTGAGCCCGGCGGCTATGCGACGCTCGATGCCGCGGATGTAAGCTTCAGCTGCCGCGACATATTGCTCGCCCGAGAACAGAAGAGTTACATTGACGGGCACGCCGCGAAAGATCGCTTCCTCAATGGCTGGAAGACCCTCGCTGGTACCTGGGATCTTGATGAAAAGATTGGGCCGTGCCGCGAGGTTGTGGAGAGCCCTGGCAGCGGCAAGGGTGCCAGCCGTGTTGCGAGCCAACAGGGGCGAAACCTCCAGAGAGACCCAGCCATCCACACCGTCGGTTCGGTCGTAGACGGGACGGAAGAGATCGGCCGCCTGCCTCAGATCCTCGATGGCCAACTCGAAGAACAGCTCCTCGCCTGACTTGCCTTCATCCAACTTCCGGCGAATGACATCATCGTAATCGTTGCTATTCTTGATGGCGTGATCGAAGATGGTTGGGTTCGAAGTGAGTCCAGTGATAGAAAGCTCTCGAATATAGCTCAGGAGCGTACCACTTGAGAGCAGGCGATGTGTGATGTTATCGAGCCATAAGCTCTGGCCAACCTCGTGCAGTCTCTGCGTCGTTCGATTCATATCACTTCTCCTTCAATATGTTGTGATGCGCAATCGGATGAATCTCCAACGCTCGCACTTTCTCCACCCTGCGTTGGTGGCGTTCCGCGCCGCTGAAGCGAGCCTTGAGAAATGTCTCAACCAACTCCCAGGCCAGTGCCGGCCCGATCACCTGCCCGCCGAGCGAAAAGACATTCATGTCGTCGTCCTCAACGCCCTGGTGAGCGGAGAAGACATCATGGATGAGCCCAGCGCGTACGCCAGCTACTTTATTGGCGCAGATGGATGCGCCTACGCCGCTGCCGCAGAGCACGACTCCGCGATCCACTGTGCCCTCGGCTACGGCCCTGGCAAGTGGAATCACATAATCCGGGTAATCGTCTCCGGGGCTCGGTTGGTACGCACCAAAGTCTACGACTTCATGGGCAGCAGCGCGGAGCAGATTGGCGATCTGCTCTTTCAGAGCGAACCCTCCATGGTCTGAAGCGACTCCTACACGCATGATGCTTTCTCCTTGAGCTGGTCGAGAACATGATGAGCTTGCCTGCAAATGTTCTCCACCGTGAATCCGTAGTGCTCCATGACCACCGGTCCGGGAGCCGATGAGCCGAAAGCGTCGACCGCAATCACAGCGATCCGGGGGCCCACAAAGGACTGCCATCCCACTGGAGAGCCCGCCTCAATGACCAGGAGCGGCACCCCTGCGGGCAAAATCTTCTCCCGATAATCGTCCGATTGGGAAGTGAACAGGTTTGTGCTCGGCATGCTCACCACTCTTGCATGCACGCCACCGGTCGCGAGTTGTTCGCGGCCTTCCAGCGCCAGGTGCACTTCCGATCCCGTAGCAATGAGAATGATGTCAGGACGTTCAGTTGCCGGAGCATCGGCAAGGATATAACCGCCAAGGGGAACTCCAGTCATAATGGCTGGATAGCTTTTCAGGTCAAGCACAGGAAGGCCTTGTCGAGTGAGCACCAATGCAACAGGACCTTGCTTTCTGCCAATCGCCACGCGCCAGGCGGCCACTGTCTCATTGGCATCTGCCGGCCGAAGGACAACCATACCAGGGATGGAGCGCAAGCCTACCAGTTGCTCGATGGGCTGATGGGTTGGGCCGTCCTCGCCCATGCCGATGCTGTCGTGCGTAAAGATATAGATCACCGGCAGCGCATTCATGGCAGCCAGACGCATCGGAGGGCGCATATAGTCACTGAAGACCAAGAAGGTGCCCCCGTATGGAATCAGCCCGCTGTGCAGCGCCATTCCGTTCAGGATGGCTCCCATCGCGTTCTCACGAATGCCGAAATGCATATTGCGTCCAGCCCAGTCCTCCGGCTCGAAGTTGCCCGTTCCGTCTATGTTTGTATGGGTGCTTGGACTAAGGTCTGCCGATCCTCCCATCATCTCCGGCAGACAAGGGCCGAGGATCTCGATCACTTTTCCTGAAGCGACGCGGGTCGCCATCGGTCCATCCGCAGAGACGAACGCAGGTAGGCAGGAGTCCCAATCTGCAGGCAGGCGTCTGTCGATGACTCTCTGAAACTCAGATGCAAGGTCAGGGTATTCTTGAGCAAAGGCTTTGAAGCGCGACTCCCATTCCACTTGCGTAGCGCTTCCGCGAGCAACCGCTCCTCGAAAGTGCGCGAGCGCCTCGTCGGGGATATAAAAGGACGGCGATACTGGCCAGTTCATCCCCTCCTTGGTAAGACGCACCTCGTCCACGCCAAGAGCTTCGCCATGGGCGGCGGCGGTGTCCTGTTTGTGTGGGCTGCCAAAGCCGATGTGTGTGCGTACGGCAATCAATGACGGGCGGTCTTTTTGCTTCTGGGCGTTCTTCAGGGCGAGCGCCACGGCGTCAACGTCGTTGCTCTGCTCCACTCTCTGCACGTGCCAGCCGAAAGCGGCAAACCGGGCCATACGATCTTCGGTGAACGTCAGCTCAGTGCTGCCTTCAATCGTAATGTGGTTGTCTGCGTAAAGAACGATCAGTTTTCCAAGATGCTGGTGGCCCGCAATCGATCCAGCCTCCGAGGAGATACCTTCCTCAAGATCGCCATCGCTGACCAGGACGTAAGTGTTGTGATCAACGATCTGATGTCCCGGCCGATTGAAACGCGCCCCAAGCGCAACCTCCGCAATGGCCATGCCCACGCCGTTGGCAAGTCCCTGGCCCAAAGGTCCCGTGGTAGCCTCGACGCCCGGAGTCTTGCCATACTCCGGATGACCCGGCGTGCGGCTGCCCCACTGGCGAAACATCTTCAGCTCTTCGAGAGGGAGATCGAACCCCGTGACGTGAAGCAGAGCATAAAGCAATGCGCATCCGTGGCCGGCCGACAAAATGAAACGGTCGCGGTCCGTCCAGTGAGGATCGCGCGGATTGAATTTGAGAGACCTATCCCAGAGAGCATACGCCATGGCAGCCGACCCCATGGGCAGTCCCGGATGGCCGGAGTTGGCCTTCTGCACCATGTCTACCGCCAGAAAGCGAAGCGTGTTGACGCATTGCTCATCCAATGCAGGCAGAGGGATTGCTGTTACCAATGTTGCAGAAGTTGCCATGGCGCGTCTTGCCTTTCACTATTCTGAAGCGGGTTGCACATCGCACGGTGATTCGAGACTCAAAGTCGAGTCACGATTCAAGCCAATCTACATCTTCAGACCAACATCCCCGATGCACTCCTGATGCTTGCATTGGCATGTTTTCTCTGGACTCTTCTTTGCGTCTGCACATGCTGTGCTGCAATGCTTTTTGCCGCTAGCGGCCTGACAGTTGCACCCCGGGGTTTCGCACTTTTGCGTGGTGGTCATAAAATCTCCTTCTGTCCGAACATGCCCTCTTTCTTTTGAAGGCTATGTTATCCAAGGACTATTCATAGTCCCTAAAACATGACGCGCCTTCTCATCCCGAGCAGCACAGTAATGTAGGTTATGCCTGCATAGGTGGGATGGTTTGTTACTTCTAAATCCGGTCCAAGGGCAACACTCTTCGTTAAGCCGCCGATTGCCGCAAAGATTGCGGCGATATTGACGTACCTCTGGATTCCCGCGGGAGCATTAGCGGAGGGATCGGCAACAATGAGTTCACCTGCAGTTGCATTCACTTTGTACCGCGCTTCTGCATACCCCGGTACTGTCTGATCAAAGCGTTGGTTGAGCTGTCGTGCTTGAGGGTCTCCTCTTTTGTGGACTCGAGTTCGGGAACGATGCGCTGGGCCAGGACTTTCCCCAACTCCACACCCCACTGATCGAAGGAATCGATCTTCCAGATGGCGCCCTGGGTAAAGACACTGTGCTCGTAAAGTGCGACGAGTTTCCCAAGCGCCTCCGGAGTCAACTGTTCCAGCAGGATGATGTTGGACGGCCGATTGCCTTCAAAGGTGCGATGAGGTGCAAGCCACGCTGGCGTGCCGTCCGACTCGACTTCCCGCGTGGTCTTGCCAAAGGCCAACGCTTCAGCCTGCGCGAAAACGTTGGCCAGAAGGATGTCGTGATGTCTGCCGATTGGGTTCAGCGCCTTCCCAAACGCAATAAAGTCGCACGGGATGAGCCTGGTTCCCTGGTGGATCAATTGATAGAAGGAATGCTGGCCGTTGGTGCCTGGCTCGCCCCAATAGATCGGGCCGGTCTGATATTCGACTTCCTTCCCATCCAGAGTTATGTACTTGCCGTTACTCTCCATCGTCAACTGCTGCAGATAGGCCGGAAAACGCTTCAGATATTGTTCATAAGGCAAAACAGCGACGCTTTGCGCGCCAAGAAAGTTGTTGTTGTAAATTGCCAGGAGACCCAAGAGAACAGGAAGATTGCGCTCGAATGGGGCGGTGCGAAAATGAACGTCCATCTCGTGGAAACCGTCGAGTAACCTGCGGAAATTGTCCGGACCAATCGCGATCATGGTGGAGAGCCCGATCGCCGAATCCATCGAGTAGCGCCCACCCACCCAATCCCAGAACCCGAACATGTTGGCCGTATCGATGCCGAACTTTCCAACTTCTTCGGCATTGGTTGAAACGGCAACGAAGTGTTTCGCGATGGCTGCGGAATGCTTGAGTGTCTCCAGTGCCCAGGCACGAGCCGTGTGCGCGTTAGTCATCGTTTCAAGAGTTGTAAAGGTCTTTGAGGAGATGATAAAGAGCGTCTCCTCGGCATCCAAGTCGCGCGTCGCCTCGGCGATGTCTGTGCCATCAACATTAGAAACAAACCGAAAAGTCAGATCGCGCTGAGAATAATGGCGTAGAGCTTCGTACGCCATGACGGGCCCAAGATCGGAGCCGCCAATACCGATGTTGATGATATTGCGGATCGGTTTTCCGGTATAACCTTTCCAGTCGCCGCTGCGCACACTGTTGGAGAACACGACCATTTTGTCGAGAACAGCATGCACCAGTGGGACAACGTCCACTCCATCGACGAGAATCTCGTCTCCGATTGGAGCGCGCAATGCCACATGAAGAACTGCCCGCTTCTCGGTGACATTGATCTTTTCTCCTCGAAACATCGCGTCGATTCGCGAATGCAATCCACACTCTTCGGCAAGCTGCAAAAGAAGCGCAAGTGTTTCGTCGGTGATGCGGTTCTTCGAATAGTCGAGGTAGATGCCTGCCGCTTCAGCCCTGAGACGTTCCCCTCGCATTGGGTCCTGAGCGAAGAGGGCTCTGAGATGGAGGTTGCGGTTCGCTGCGGCATGGGCCTCAAGGGCCTTCCAGATCCTTGTTCCGATGAGTGATGCGATAGCTTCTGTCATTTTCAATCCACCCTCGATCAATCGCTTTATTGAGACGCAGTCACATCGCGTACCTGTTCTGGCCTGATTGACTGTAACTTCGCAATCGCATGCACACACCGAGATGCACAAAATGGAGGATTGCTTTCATCTTGGCAATTTGCTCGTGCAACTGACGCGATCTTGGAGACTTCAATTCATATGCAAGACCAGCATTTCATTGGCACAGATCCCAATCTGCTCCGAATTGCTCATACATCTTGAGTGCCTAAGTCAGGGTGTACTTTGGTTGCTGACCGCCTTGCGAACGATTGTTACGGAGCATCCGGCTCGACGAGCGACCGACCCTGCTACGCTGCCCAGCAAGAGGTCATGTATACTCCTTCGTCCCTGCGAACCGAGCGTTATGAGATCGGCACGCCATTCGGCTGCCCTTTCGAGGATCGCCTCAGTTACGTCCCCAATCAGGACCTCGGACTGTGCCGTAAATCCAGCTCGGCGCAGTTCTACCGCAATCCGTTCAACCAATGCACGAGCAGGCTGCTTCTCATCTTCCAACTCTGGAGCATAACCTTGAGCCATCTCAGGTGGAGGCGCAGTGTCAACCGGTTGCAGCACATGTAGAACCAGTACCTCTGTATTTTCAGTCCGGATACCAACCATCACAGCTCGAAGCAGATCTCCAGCAAACCCCGAGTCGTCAACTGCCATTAGGATCTTCATGACTCCTCTTCCTTTACCTGCAACGAAAGGCACGAGCCTGAGCCAGCAAGCGACACTTGCAGCATTTGATGCGGAATCGACTGTCGAGGTGACTGCTTTCAAGGCCAAGGAAAATACTCTCGGACAGCGCCGCAAGCATCGAACGAAGGGGCTCCAGATTGCAGGTCACAATTGCTCACGAGAGAGACCCGCAATCCTCGTTTTGGGATTCAAGATGTAGGAAGAGAACGGTATTCGTGCTCTGCACCGGAATTGTGCAACCGAGCGTAGCCTTTGCTCTCCTCTCCCTGGCGGAGACAATAGTCACTCGACCGAAGCGCTGTTCCCGTGCAGAGAAAGTCCTGAAGAGCGTCATGCAGTGGAGTACATCTCGACAAAGACCTTGTCAAGGGGCACATCCGTGAAAGTAGGGCGCTTAGTGAACATCAAACTCCATACGTTGAAGTCGCCCTAGGTTTCGGCTCATGGAAGCCGGCACGGCTGCCCTCGGAACTGCGCAGCAGGAACCACTTCTTCATATACGGGCCTCGAATGGCCCTGCGACTCGGAGGGGGGAGCAAAACAGACCAGAACTTGATGGCAACCCGGTTCATCGTGATGAAAGGAGAGAGTGCCCATGCCGGAACAATTTGAGAATACAGATGTGGCAAAGCTCAAAAACGAGTCATTTTCTGACGAAGCAGCAACGAAGCGGACTGAGTACATTGCCGAAAAGGCAGCGGAGCGGGCTTCGCACGCGGGGCGGCGTTACGATCAAGACCACTCGATCATTGCCAAATAGAGATGATCTAGAACCCTCGATATTCAATCAAACCGTAGGGCCGAGTACGGTTCCTCGGCCCCAACCTCTTTCGCCGTCAATCCCATTGAGCATTAGGGTATCGATGTTTCACCGGGTTTTCCCGCCCGATGCCCTTCTTACCGATCAAATGGCTTCCACCAGAGTTGGGAGACCTGAATTGAGGCTACCGTGGCAGTCGGACTCCAGAATGAAGCGAAATCTCCGAATCTCGGATCGATCGTCTCTGTGCGCGGCGGCGTTGTCGATGTGAGATTTGATCGCCGCCTGCCCCCGATCTTCTCCGTTCTGCACGCTGGAACAGAAGGCAAGATCATCGTCGAAGTCATGGCCCAGCTCGACTCTACCCTGGTTCGAGGCATTGCGCTGACACCGACTGAGGGCCTTGCCAGAGGAATGCAGGTTGAAGATTCAGGCAAGCCGCTCGAGGTGCCGGTCGGCAAGGAAATCATGTCGCGGATGTTCGACGTATTCGGCTCCGCCATCGACCGCAAACCTCCGCCGCAGAATGTCCAATGGCGGACAATACATCGGAAGCCCCCCGCGCTGTCGGAGCGTTCGACAAAGTCCGAGATTTTCGAAACGGGTATCAAGGCAATCGATGTGCTCGTGCCACTGGAGCGCGGAGGCAAGGCTGGATTGTTCGGTGGCGCGGGTGTCGGGAAAACTGTACTTCTCACCGAGATGATCCACAACATGATCGGCCATCAACAGGGCATGAGCATTTTTTGTGGAATTGGCGAGCGTTGCCGCGAGGGCGAAGAACTCTATCGCGGCATGAAAGACGCCGGTGTTCTGAAAGATATGGTGATGGTCTACGGCCAGATGAACGAACCGCCAGGCAGCCGGTTTCGCGTCGGCGCAGCAGCCCTGACCATGGCCGAGTATTTCCGCGACGATGAACATCGCGACGTACTTCTGTTGGTCGACAACATCTTCCGCTTTATTCAAGCCGGCATGGAAGTCTCCGGCCTTCTGGGCGAAATGCCTTCAAGACTCGGCTACCAGTCAACCATGGGTACCGATCTATCGGGACTCGAGGAGCGCATCGCCAATACACATGCCGGAGCCATCACTTCGATCCAGGCTGTCTACGTGCCGGCGGACGATCTGACCGACCCTGCCGCGGTACATGTCTTCTCTCACCTTTCGGCATCTATTGTCCTGTCGCGCAAACGGGCGAGCGAAGGACTCTATCCCGCGATCGATCTGCTCCAGTCCAGTTCGAAAATGGCCACGCCAGGCATTGTTGGCGACCGGCACTACAACCTTGCGCAGGAGATTCGCCGCACTCTCGCACAGTACGAATCCCTCAAGGACATTGTAGCCATGCTTGGCATGGAACAGCTTTCTCTAGATGATCGCAATGCCGTTGCACGGGCTCGCCGGCTGGAACGCTTCCTGACACAACCGTTCTTCACCACGGAACAATTCAGCGGAATGAAGGGCAAGCTTGTGAGTCTGAAAGACTCACTGGATGGATGCGAACGCATTCTCCGTGACGAATTCAAGGACTACCCCGAGAGCGCACTCTATATGATCGGCGCAATTGGAGAGACCAAGAAGCCGGAGGTAAAGCAACAGGAGGAGAAGAAGCCTGAAGCGAAGCAGCCGGAGACAAAGAAGAACGAAGCGAACAAACCGGAAGCAAAGCGGCCCGAGACAAAGAGGTCCAACGAAAACGAGCCGGAAACTCAGAAAACCGATCCGCAATCAAAAGCCGCGAATGCGAGTCCTCATGAATCTTAGAATCCTGCTCCCTTTTGGTGTCTTCGCCGAGAAAGCCGATGTATTGCGCGTCGTTGCAGACACCACCGATGGGTCCTACGGTCTGCTGCCCAACCGGCTCGACTGCGTTGCCGCCCTGCTGCCCGGAATTCTCACGTACGAAGCGAAAGATAGTGGTACGGTCTATGTCGGGATTGATCAAGGTGTGCTAGTAAAGGCGGGCGCTCAAGTGACAGTATCCGTGCGTCGCGCCATCGGCGGATCTGATTTGGGACAACTCAAGGACGCCGTCGAGCGCGACTTCTTGAAGCTCGACGAACAGGAGCGCAACGTCCGCGCCGCGGTTGCGAAGATGGAGAGTGGTTTGATGGGGCGGCTGGCGGAGTTTGAAAATGACCGATAAGAAAGCGGAACAAACCTTTCCTGCGGACAAAGACTTTGTCCGGCAAGTCAGCTCAAAGGCTGTCCGCAAACTCCGCGCGCAGAAGGATGGTCAACAGACTGTCTGGTTCGGCCTGGGTATGTCAGGACTTATCGGTTGGTCTGTTGCTGTGCCAACCGTTGTCGGCGCAATGATCGGCTTGTGGTGGGACAACCATCATCCTGGAGCACATTCATGGACACTCATGTTGCTGACCATTGGCCTTTGCGTTGGTTGCGCAAACGCCTGGCATTGGGTGGATCAGGAGAACAAAGCAATGCAAAACGGGGAGGAGGACAAGCATGAATGAGGCACCGATTCTGGCTGGCAATCTTCTCGCCGGTATTTTGCTTGGGGGATTCTTCTTTGGCGGACTTTGGTGGACGATTCGATCGCGTTCCCCATCGCAGTGGTCCGGCCTGTTGTTCTCCGCAAGCTTCTTGCTCCGAATGACCGTAGCCGTTACCGGATTCTACGTCGTGTCTCATGGGGAATGGCGGAAGCTGCTGGCTTGCCTGGTTGGCTTCTTGCTTGCACGCATTGCCGTAACGCGGCTCATTCGCCTTCCGATTACCAAGAGCGCCCGCATCCTGCGAGAAGGTGGACAATGATTATCACCAGTGTGCATATCACGTCCGACCAGCAGATCTTCTGGCAATACGGCTTTGTCAAACTCAACGAAACCATCGTGACGACCTGGGCCATGATGATCGCGATGACATTGGGTTCCATGCTGATTACACGCAAGCTTGCCACTGAGCGAACCATTTCACGCTGGCAAAGCGCGCTTGAGATGATTGTGACCGGCATTGAGGGACAGATCAAAGAGGTTGGCCTGAGCGAGCCGAGAAAGTATCTCGCATTTTTGGGCACGCTTTTTCTATTTATCGGAACCTGCAGCGTGTGCATCGTGATTCCAGGTTTCACGCCGCCAACAGGTTCACTCTCAACCACGGCCGCTCTCGCACTATGCGTGTTCATTGCAGTCCCGCTGTTCGGCATCCGCGAACAAGGAATTGCCGGCTATCTCAGGACCTACATCAAGCCGACTGTGATCATGCTGCCATTCAATATCATCAGTGAGCTCTCGCGCACACTGGCCCTGGCCATTCGTCTCTTTGGCAACATGATGAGCGGTGTAATGATCGTCGGGATTCTTCTTACCATCACGCCCTTTATCTTCCCCATAGTCATGACGCTACTCGGTCTACTCACAGGTTCGGTGCAGGCCTATATTTTCAGCATTCTTGCTGCCGTCTATATTGCCGCCGCCACACAAATAACCAAACCCAGGCCTGCAGTTGAGGCTCAACCGGAGCCAAGTCATACGTAATGCTCCCACGACAAAGAGGATTTCCAATGGATAGCGCCACCATCATTGCAGTAGTATCCATCGCCACCGCCGGCATCACCACAGGTTTCGGCTGTATGGGACCGGCGCTCGGAGAAGGCCGTTCGGTTGCTTCCGCCATGACCTCCCTGGCGCAACAGCCTGACGCCGCGCCAACCATCACCCGCACACTCTTTGTAGGCCTCGCAATGATCGAGTCCACAGCGATTTACACCTTTGTCGTCTCCATGATTCTCATCTTCGCTAATCCGTTCTGGAATCATTTTCTATCGCAGGC
>Ga0302320_10025755_pt1 | contig 11420 bp, 13 predicted proteins | sample Bog_T0_3_FD_202130 | JGI IMG/M metagenome (GOLD analysis project Ga0302320, IMG submission 202130) | Peat permafrost microbial communities from Stordalen Mire near Abisko, Sweden - Bog_T0_3 | ecosystem: Environmental > Terrestrial > Soil > Wetlands > Peat | place: Sweden: Abisko, Stordalen Mire... | reverse complement strand
TAAAAGGATCAATTCGGGACTAGAGCGCCCAGCGGGATGCACCGTCCCCCGAGCAGTGACATGCCTATCTCGAAGATCCGACCGTCGCCGACGCCATCCTCGATCGGCTCATCCACAACGGTTATCGACCGCGCTTGCCACTACGTGGGCATATCTCGGATTCTCCGTCGACATTTGCGCTTGTCGCCCCTACTGCGGGCCCATCCGAGATGACCATCCCGCCCTCCAGCGGCGCCCGGTAGGCATTTGCGCATACCTCCAACCAGTCCTCCAGTAATAGGCATTCGTCAACGTCGGGTTTCTGGACATCAAACTGATGTATTGCGATCAATGGGGAGGCGCACCTACATCCTTTTCGAGTATCGCGTCCACATCCGAAACGAATCCGCGAATGAACGTGCTATGTTTTGCGCTGCGCCACCAGTTACCACCGCGCACCGTCCTGAGCAAGCCAGATAGGAGCGCTCCACCGGTCAATTCGAAAGTCCCTTTGGGAAAGATGCCGCGTTGCGTCCGATCCCAAATGTGAAACGCGGCCCAGGCATTTTCAGCCAGGAATTGTTCCAGTCTCAGCTGATCGCCGCGTCCAGGGCGACTTCGCCGTGAAGGCCCGCCGTCGCGGCCCCACCGTCGAAGTGATCAGGCGATCCCCGAAATTCGACCCAGCGTGCGGAACCGTCAGTTGGCAAACACTTCTTGGAGCGAATCCAGAGTCAACGTGAGCGTCTTGGCCGAAATTGACCCCATTTTCCTCGAGAGCCGAACCTTATCCACGGCGCGAACCTGATCAAGAAGGATCAAGCCCTTTTTTCCACCGTGCACCAAAGGAATCCGGAATGGCGCGGGCCGACTCTTAGTGGTCATCGGTGCGACAATGACTGTGCGAAGATAGTCGTGCATTTCGGGCGGTGAAACAATCACGCACGGGCGTGATTTCCTGATTTCACTGCCGACGGTAGGATCAAGCGTGACTAGCCAAATCTCTCCCCGCACTACCAAGCCAGCTCCTTGTCAACTTGGTTTCCAAATTCTCCCATCACTAGCTCGTCATCGCCCACATCAGCAACTTTCTTAGCCGCCGCCGCCCATCCGGCGCGTGATACTTTAGTGGGCCGTCGTAATACCAACGCGCCTCGTTCAACAGTCATATCAGCGTGACTATCGAGCCCCAATTGGGCCAGGAGCGGTTTGGGAATCACGATTCCCTGCGAATTACCGATCGGCCTTATTGTTACTTGCATGCGTTTCATGGTAATAACAATGTAGCACCGCATTGCCGCCGAATCAAGCGCAATATGGCCGCGGCCCGCGCGATCAATCTATGGCGTAAAACAAGCCACAGACCATCAGGCCAACCAAAAGCAACTCAAATCGATTTAGTCCAATTGGTTTCACGACGACACGTGCGAACGACTGGTATCGCGCACTAATCATGCGGTGGCCTGCGCTGACAAGTACTTTGCGATAAGGGTTGTCTGCATTGCCCAGCCACCATCGTTCGCCTTGAAGGCCGCTACGCGCCGCGACAGTGGTATTTGGTCGAACCCTGACTCGAAAATAGTCAGCAAGGTACCACCCGTAGCCTCATACAACTCGAATACTATGAGCGTAGTGGGTTCCTTGCTGTAGTCCACGTCCGGCTCAATTGCAAACGGATGCCAGCGGAATGAAATTCTCCACATAGGCTCAATTTGATCCACTGAAAATTCGAATGACTTTCCCGCATGAGGTTCTTGGAGCTTTGCAATACCCGAATCGACAGTGGTGGGCACGATTCTTCCAGTTAAGCGCGCCCCCGCTACAAAGGGGCCATCGAATGCGACTCCGAACCAAGCGCCGAACTGGTCGGCTTCGCTGATCGCCTTCCACACGCGCTCACGCGTTGCATGCAGAAGTATTTTCTTCTCAATACGATCGGTGTTCATAAGCAACCTCCAGGTTGCTTTTTATAACACTGGAGGAATTCAAATAGCAACCGGTGGGTTGCATGTGTAACAATCGATCGGCCGCCAAATAGGGTTATTCAGTGACTGAAAGTGACTGAACTCAAGCACCTGCGATGCTGAAGTTTCGCCCAGCCGCACTGTTCAAGGTGACATTGATATTGGACTTATTGCTCGCACGAGCGGCTCGAGAAGGGCACTCCAGGTCCGACCTTGGCCGGGCGCAGCCGATGGCCGACGCAGTAGTGCTGACCGCGGCGCAGAGTCCCTAACGATCCCGCGCAGCTCGCGCTGAAAAAATGTCGCCCATATGTACGGTCGAGCACCGAACTCGTGGGCGGACGTCTTTATCCTCATGCAATTAGAGATGTCTTCCTACAGATATTCAGGGCCTCATCGGTGTAGCGTCACCAGCCATTGCCAGTTTAGGAATCTATATGATCAGCGTGAGTTCGGAAGGGGTCATCAACCACCCCGTTAGCGGTACGGAAGATGATGACGATGACCGCGACGATGAACACCCGCGTGAAAACGAGGCACAAATCCGCGAGGTCGACGATCAGACCGAGGCGCCCGAGGAATTTGAGGTCGACGATGAGGATGAGGCGGATAATCTTGAAGATCACGACGCTGAGGATGAGGCGGACGAGGAATAGATGCGACTGCCAGACAAGTTCTGCGCGGCGCTTTCGGCAGGCTTTGGCTGCATTGAGCTAGTGCCCCAGGCGGAGAAAGGCTCGATGCGCATGCATAAATTCGGAGGATCCTAAATGAAGATCCTAGTCATCGGTGGCACCGGTCATGTTGGCTCCGAAGTCGTCAAAGAGCTGAAAAAGCGCGATGCCGACGTTCGGGTTCTCGTGCGCAAACCCGATGTGAAATCGCTACCCGGGGTTGAGACGGTCATTGGTGACTTGCTCGATCCTATATCGATCGACAAGGCGCTACAGGATGTCGACAAATTATATCTTCTCAACGCTGTCACACCAGATGAGTTGACCCAAGGGCTGATTGCCTACGATCTCGCCAAAAAGCGCAAGCTGTCGCACGTTGTTTACCACTCGGTGTTTCGCGTCGAGCATTTCAAGGATGTTCCGCACTTCGCCTCGAAACTCGCTATCGAGAGCGCGATCCGAGGGTTTGACGTGCCGTTTACGATCATTCGTCCGAACTATTTCTTCCAGAACGATGCGGCCATCAAAGACATGCTCACTAAAATGTCTGTGTATCCCAACCCACTTGGACTCATTGGAATTTCGGCGGTGGATATTCGCGACATTGCCGAAGCCACCGCGATCACCCTGACGTCCGACAGTCATTTTGGGAGGACTTACAACGTAAATGGCGCTGCCACTCTAAGCGGTCCAAAAGCCGCGTCGATCTGGAGCGAGGTACTCGGCAAGGAAATCAAATATGCAGGGGACAACCTGGATATCTTTGAGGAACAGATGCGCAAACACGCCCCCTCTTGGGCGGCGTTCGATATTCGCATGATGTTTCAAGCGTATCTCGAGCGGGGCTTTATTGCCGAGAACGGCGATGCTGCGACGCTGACAAAGCTCTTAGGCCATGAACCCCGCACCTATGAGGAATTTGCACATGAGACCATGCGCGAATGGCGGCAGCTCGACAATCCGCGAGCCGCTGCTTAGTGGCGAGCAGTTCGGCAGCGTCGGCACCCCTGGAACGTTATTGCGAAGAGGGCCATGAACGTGGATAGAGTGATTACACGGCGTGCGCTGGTGAAGGGCGGCCTGATTACAGGTGCCTTTGTTCCGGTTGTGGGCCTCTTTATCAGTGGCGCTGCCTATGCCGACTTGCCGGCGCTGGACCCAACTGACCCGGCTGCAAGAGGGCGCGATTACGTTGCAAAATCGGCTAAGTCCGATGCATATTGTGGGAACTGTTCGCTCTATAAGAAGACGGGAGATTCGATGGGTTCCTGCGCGCTCTTCGCGGGAAAGAGCGTAGCGTTCGCCGCGTGGTGCAGCGGGTGGGTCAAGATCGGAGTCCCCTGATGTGATTTTCTCGAGAGCTTACCCGATGCCGCGCCGCGGCTAAACCGGAACGCTCGGTGGAGGCTTGCGGAAAAACCGCGTGAGCCAGCATAAATAGCCCAAGCCCACCACAAACCAGACCGCACCCAGCAACAGCGCCGCCCGGTCCAGGCTTATCAGCAACCACAGGTCGGCCACGGCGCCGGTCAGCGGGAAGACCAGACCGCTCCAGGCACCAATCCGCTCGTCACCGCGACGGCCGGCGAGATACAGACGCACCACGCACAGGTTGACGGCAGTGAAGGCGAGGAAGGCGCCAAAATTGATGAATGAGGTCGAGGTCGCCACATCAAGCAGCAGCGCGATCATGCCCACCGCACCGGCGAGTGCGATGTTAAGCGCCGGCGTCTGAAAGCGCGGATGAATGAAGCCAAAGATCCGCTGTGGCAGGATCCGATCGCGACCCATCGCATAGAGCAGTCGTCCAACGCTAGCCTGCGCCGATATACCCGAGGCAAATTGCGCCAGGATCAGGCCGGTCAGGAACACCGTTACAAACACGTCGCCGCCGATAGTTTTGGCCACTTCGAAGGCTGCCGAATCGGTGTCGTGGAAGACAGTACCCGGGTGCGCTAGCTGCATCGAGTAGGAGGCCACGACGAAGATTGCACCACCGATCAGTGCGATCAGCAGAATCGCGCGCGGCATGACGCGCTGCGGATCGATGGTTTCCTCGGTCAGTGTCGAGACCGCGTCGAATCCCAGATAGGAATAGGCAGCGATCGCTGCGCCGGACATCGTCGCTGCAAGCGGCACATGAGGTTTGAAAAGCGGGGCGGCGAGCGCCAGGCCGCCAGGGCCGGCGGCCGCCAGCGCGTAGTGCCAGCACAGGATGACAAACAGTGCGACCACGATCAGCTGCACGACCATCAGCGCGATGTTGAACCGCGCCGCTAGTTCAATGCCGACGATATTCACCGCACTCGTCACCACGATGAAGGCGACGATCCAGATCCACACCGGTACCAGCGGAAAGGCTGCATTTAGATAGGCTGCGCCGATCAGCCAGATCACCATCGGTATGAAGAAGTAGTCCAGCAGCGTCGCCCAGCCAATCATGAAGCCGATGTGGGCGTTGAAATTGCGCCGCGTGTACGTGTAGGCGGAGCCGGCCACGGGATACCTACGGGCAAGCCGCCCATAACTCAATGCGGTGAATATGATCGCAAGCAGGGCCAGCAGGTAGGCGAGCGCCGCGGTGTCATCGCTCGCCTTTGCAAGCACGCCATAGGTGCCATAGACAATGAGCGGTGCCATGTAGGCCAGGCCGAACAGCAGCACGGCGGGCAGGCCGAGGGTGCGGTTCAGATGCGAGCCGTGGGATCCGGGGCTGCTCATGGATTTCCTCGTACTGGACTTTGGGACCCTGTGGCGCTCAGGGACCTGGCAGCTCGATCAGCAGAGCCATTGTTCCGCGCGGGCTCCCCACCGCCTGTAACTTAAGCGGTATGCGGGCCTCGTGCAGGTACTGGTAGTGCCGGCGGCTCGACTCGACGCGCGAAGGATCCAGCTGCACCGCCAGCTGGGTTTCGGCTGCTCCGGCCACGGCAAGGAATTCCCCGCTTGGATCGACGAGGGCCGATTGGCCTGGGAAACTCCGCTGCAGGTCTCCGTGTCCGCAGCGGTTGGTCATCAGCGCGAACACCTGGTTTTCCATGGCGCGCGCCGCAATGGCGCGCTGGTGGACCGGACCGTAGGGATTCATGTTGCCGTTGGTCACGATCAGCAGCTGAGCTCCGAGCCGGGCCAGCGCACGTGCGGTCTCCGGAAACTCGATGTCGTAGCAAATCAGCAAGCCGACTGTAAGTCCGTTCCAGGTGCACACCTCGAAGCGATCGCCTGGTGTGAACACGCCCGCATCCGAACTCCACAGGTGGGTCTTTCGGTAGCGCAGCGCAATGTCACCCGTGGCATCGATGAGCACGGTCGTATTATAGAATTCTGCGCCGTCGCGCTCGGCCAGGCCCACCGCGATGGCAACCCGTGCGCGCCGTGCCGCCTCGCGCACTATGCCGAGCGCCTGACCGTCGATCGGCTGGGCGATAGTGGCGATATTATCCCGCGTCGGGAAGCCCGACAGCGTGGTCTCAGGGAACACGATTAGCTGTGTGCCACTGGCAACATCGGCCCGGCCAATCGCCTCGAGCACTTTGTCCAGGTTGTGCTCAAGGTCCCCGTCCACGAGCGCCATCTGTGCAAGTTCAGCCTTAATTGGAGCCCCCTTTTTGGTACCTGTTCCCGTGGCGCCATCCTCGCACGCGTGGTGGCGATGGTGCATTGTACGGCTTACCTGTGCTCACGCCGCCGCTTTCATCGCGCACCCGCCGTCGCTGGGTCGCTTCATCCATCACGCTCCATCGCGCCGTGATTGCATACGGACTTGCAGCTTCCGGGGTAACGTGCTTCGATTGGTTTGATACTAAGAGTTTGGAGAATAGGCCGGGGGAGAGGCTTTTCATTTAGGGGAGCAACTGATCAATGCGTATAAAGAATCTCGCTGGCCTGGGAATGGGCCTGATGGTGCTTTGGTTCGTGACGGCGCACGTCCGCGCCGCCGACGCGGACAGCGGCGCGGCGGCGCCCGCAGAGGGGACAGTGCTCGAAGAAATCACCGTCACGGCCGAGAAGCGCGTTTCGACCGTTCAAGATACGCCCATCAGCATCACGGCGGTTTCGGGAGCGGCCCTGGCTGAGCGCGGCATTGTCGACTTCGCCACCCTCGCGGGCGAAACCCCCGGGATCTCTATGCGGCAAAACGGGCCCGGCCAGACAGAATTCGAAATGCGCGGCATGACGAGTTCGGGTGGCAACTCGCCCACTGTGGGATTTTATCTGGACGATGTGCCGATGACCTCACCCGCTCAGGCACAGAACGGGAAGGTGGTCATCGATCCGTCGTTGTATGACCTCAACCGGGTGGAAATGCTGCGCGGCCCGCAAGGCACGCTTTATGGCGCGGGATCAATGGGTGGTACGGTCAAGCTCGTCACCAACCAACCGGATACCCAGGCCTTCCACGCTTCCGGAGAGGCCATAACCTCGGACACCACAGGCGGAGGGTTCAACTACACCATCAACGCCATGCTCAACCTGCCATTGATTGACAGCAAGATGGCCCTGCGCCTGGTGGGCACGGACAGCCACACCTCCGGCTGGATCGATCGCATCGTACTCTCGGATTTTCCCCTCTCCGATCCCACCGGCTTCATCCGCGGCAATGTACTGGGGGCACACGTCCAGAATGATTACTCGCAATCGAACGCTGAGCATTTGTCGGGAGGCCGAGCCACGCTGTTGTGGCAGGTCACGGACGACTTCACGCTTACGCCCACGGTTTTCTACCAGCGCATAACGCAGGATGGGCCGAGCGCCTATGACTCGGTCCCGGGTACCATGGCGCATTACCAGCCCTTCGACATCGCCGAGCCATACTCGGACGAGTTTACGCTCGGAGCGCTGACCGCCAATTACCACGCTTCAGGTTTCGATCTCACTTCGGTTACCGCGCGATGGACGCGCACCTCGACGCAGACCCAGGACACCAGTGAGTCTTTCGAGAATCCCTACACCTGCATCACGGTCGCGCCTCACTGCGGTCAGCTGCCGTTCTACGGCCCCAACGGCGTCGGATCCGGGCCGGTGGTGGGCACAGAAACCGACCCCTCGAGCCAATTCAGCGAGGAGCTACGAATTGCTTCCACCGGGGACGGTCCGCTCAGGGGCGTAGCCGGCGTGTTCTATTCGGACTTCAAGTCCCAGTGGCAACTGAACACGCAGAGCCAGAATAACCTCTCCTACGTGGACTTCTCCAATTTCACGACCCCTGCTGCCACCACCACGGTGTGGGGCTTGAACGAGCCGGCGAATATTCGTCAGTGGGCTGTGTTCGGGGAGGGCACCTGGGCCATCACGCCCGCCTTTAAGGCGACCGCCGGTCTGCGTTTGTTCTCCTACACCAGCGATCTGTCGATGTACTTTGCCGGCTGGGGCTCACCCCTAGGTGGTGCGACGCCTTCAACCACCGACGTTTCACAGTCGTCGAAGGGCGTGGATCCGAAGTTCAACCTGTCCTATGAATTCAGCCAGGATCTGATGGTGTATGCCACGGCCGCGAAGGGATTTCGTCCCGGCGGCGGCAATCAGCCGTTGCCGAACTTCCCGCCCCCCAATGCTCCGGCAAACTTCGGCTACACCGCCTGGCCGAAGACCTATGATTCCGACTCCCTCTGGAGCTATGAGGTGGGCGAAAAGTCCCGCTTTTTCGACCGTCATCTGACCGTGAACGCCAGCGTCTACTACGAGGATTGGACGCAAATCCAGCTGGAGGAACTGCCCTTCGGGTATCCGCTGTTCGACAATTCTGGCAATGCCAAGATCTATGGTGGCGAGCTCGAGATCCAGACCTTGCTTGGCGGCGGATTCACGCTGTCGGCATCAGGCGCCTACACGCACGCGACCCTCGACCCAGGACCCCACTACACAATTGTTCTGCAGGGGCAGCCGGTTGGAGACCCGGCCTCGACAGTGGTGCCGGACGTGCCTAAGTACACGGCCAATGTTGGACTCGACTACTTCAATGCGCTGAACGGTCAACTGTCGCTGGTCGGCCACGCGGACTATACCTACACCGGACAGCGTTATGACCTGGTGGCCATCAACCAGGGGCAGTTGTGGAGTCTGCCGGGCTACGGCCTCGCCAATCTGCGCATCGGCGTCAAATCCGAGTTGGGTTGGAATGTCTCGCTGTTCTGCACGAATTTGGCCAACAATCACCCCGCCCTGGAAAACATGACGGCGCTCAATCTGGCCAACCCCGACTTCAACCGCGTCCTCACCAGTCAGCCGCGCACCATTGGACTGGACTTCAGTATCAAACACTAGCGCTCTTGATGGCAGGTCCCGCAGACGATGAGCCGCTCCGGCCCATTGTCTGCGGGCCTAGCCGAATTTGGCCTTCATCCGTTCAGCCAACCTGGATAGCTGCACTACTACGCGCTCGTGCGTCCCCGTTCCAATCTCCTCGTTTCCCTCGGTCGCGCGAATCGAAAACTCGATGCGTCGTCCATCAACATTGGTCACGGTCGCTTCGCCAGTGACGCGGCGACCCGCCGGCGTCGCCGCCAAATGGCGCACGTCGACGCGCGTGCCGAGCGCGCTTTCGCCGACGTCGAAATAAGGTTTGATGGCGTTCAGCGCCGCGTTCTCCATCACCATGATCATGACAGGCGTCGCCAGGACCGGCGGCAATGTCACATCCTTGAAACGGCTGGCGAGATGATCGGGCATGACGACAAGACTGAACGAACCCTTAGCCCCGATCGGTATCGATTGCATGGCTTTTCCTTGACGGTGAATGAGGTGAATGAGCTTGATGATTAGCGAATAGGAATTATAAGCCTCATGCCCACTTCAATTCGCTCCGTCGGGCGGCGGCGGGCTGCAGCTCTCGCAGTCAATCCGCGAACAGCGAGGACCTACCTCCAGCTGGCCGGGACAATGGCCGAAATCGTCGGTTTCTAGTCCTTGCGGACACCAGGGGGAACCCACATGCTCCTCGGGTGTGCGGAGAGTCTATGAAATCGAAACGAGTTGGATTCTTGGTCTACCCGGCGATGCAGGCACTGGACATTGCCGGTCCCATGGACGCCTTTGCAGCGGCTAGCGCAACCGACGCTGACGGCAGCTCCAGCCCTCGCTATGAATTGATTACGATCGGAATGCAGCGACGCGGCATAACGGCGGAGTGCGGACTGATGGTTAGGCCGCAGGTGCTACTCGCCGATGCGCCTTACCTGGATACGTTGGTCATACCCGGTGGGTGCGGAATGCGCGATCCGATGATGTATGCGGCGGTTGGTGCATGGGTCCGCCGAATCGCGCCAGCCACGCGACGAATTGCCGCCGTATGCACCGGCGCGTATGGCCTGGCGGCAACCGGACTGCTGGACGGGCGCCGTGTCACGACGCATTGGAAGTACGCGCGGGATTTTGCCCAGCGCTTTCCCGGTGTGCACGTTGATGCAGGGCGGTTGTACATAAAAGACGGAGCTTTTTATACCTCGGCAGGCATAACTGCAGGCATTGATCTATCGCTGGCGTTGATTGAAGAAGACTTTGGGCCTCGCTTGGCCTTATCGGTTGCTCGTGAACTCGTTGTCTACTTAAAGCGATCCGGCGGCCAAGACCAATATTCCGAACCGCTTCGCTTCCAAACGCACTCAACCGATCGGCTTTCCGGCATTGTCGGTTGGATGATGTCCAATCTGCAAGGCGACCTATCGATCGAGGCACTTGCGAAACGCTCAAGTCTGAGTCCAAGGCAATTTAGTCGCAGATTCAAGCAAGTATTCGGAGAGACGCCCGCGACATTCGTCGAAACGCGGCGGTTGGAGGAGGCAAGGCGCAGGATGGCCGGCCCGCACCGAACAATAAAGCACGTGGCGACGTCGGTCGGATTTCGCAGCGACGACGTCTTCCGGCGCACGTTTGAGCGGCGGTACGGAATTACGCCCGGCACGTATCGCAGTCGGTTCAATGCACATAACCTGCTGGCGGCGCCGGATCCGCAGATCTCTCCCTGACGCGCACCACGAGTCATGGTGCTCGAAACCTTTGTAATGAACACGAACCCGGAGGATGAATAATGAAGAGAAGGGACCTATTGCATCTTTCAGCAACCATTGGTTTGGCAGCATCGCTCCCGCCAGTGGTATTTGCAGAATCAAAACTGAATTCCGTCGCCATAGGCGCTGCCCCGATAACCGCGCTCCAGCCCCCGGCAGACGGAGCCATTCCGGTGGCGTTCCTGCTGTCGGACGATGCGGTCGTCATCGACTTCGCTGGACCGTGGGAAGTGTTCGAGAATGTCATGATTGGCCAGACACACCCATTTAATTTGTACACGGTAGCGGAAACGACTTCGCCCGTGCGCGCGAGCGGGGGCATGACGATAGTGCCAAATTACGCCCTCGCGGCAGCGCCGCTTCCAAAAGTCATCGTGATTCCAGCTCAGAGCGATCCGAGCGATGCGGTCATCGCTTGGGTGCGCAAGGCGACAAGGACCAGTGACGTCACGATGTCGGTATGCACAGGGGCATTCCTGCTCGCCAAGACCGGACTCCTGTCGGGCAAGTCCGCGACTACTCACCACGGCGCTTACGCCGAATTCGCAATGGCCTTTCCCGACGTGCAACTCAAGCGCGGAGCGCGATTCGTGGAGTCGGGCAACCTCGCGAGTTCCGGCGGTCTGTCCTCCGGGATCGACCTCGCACTCCACATTGTCGAGCGCTATTACGGCCACGCGGTGGCTTTGAGCACCGCAGACGACATGGAATACCAAGGACTGGGCTGGATGAATGCCAATTCAAACCAGGTTTACGCAAATAGGCGTGTTTCGAGCGCTGAGCACCCAATCTGTCCG
>Ga0302320_10025753_pt1 | contig 11420 bp, 9 predicted proteins | sample Bog_T0_3_FD_202130 | JGI IMG/M metagenome (GOLD analysis project Ga0302320, IMG submission 202130) | Peat permafrost microbial communities from Stordalen Mire near Abisko, Sweden - Bog_T0_3 | ecosystem: Environmental > Terrestrial > Soil > Wetlands > Peat | place: Sweden: Abisko, Stordalen Mire... | reverse complement strand
CCACCGGCAGATGGTTGAAGATGCCCCCGCCCCGGTTGTTGATCAGGACGATGGTCAGGCTCCCGCGGAACTTCTGGCGGAGCAGAAAGCCGTTGCTGTCGTGCAGCAGCGCCAGGTCGCCCGTCAGGAGCACCGCCGGCGGTCCGCCGTGCGCCACGCCCAGCGCCGTCGAAAGGGTGCCGTCGATCCCGTTGGCGCCCCGGTTGAAGAACGGGCGGATCTGCCGGTCATTGGCCGGCCAGACCGATTCCACATCCCGGACCGGCATGCTGCTGGCGATGAACAGGGGCGTGCCCGCCGGCAGATGCTTGGCCAGGAGCCAGGCCGCCTTGGGCTCGAAGAGCTGGCTGTCCACCTCCAGGCGCCGGTCGATGATCCGACGCGCGGGATCCTCGTAGCCCCGCCACATCCCCTCGTAGCCGTTGATCTCCGCATCGGGCGTCAGGCTGGCCGCGATGACCCGCAGGGAGATCCCCAGCTGCCGGGTGTTGCCATGCAATGCGTCCCGGTTGTCGGGCCGGGTGCTGACGAGCCAGATGGGCGCCCCGCTGGCCTCGAGCCAGGCCCGCAGCACCTTGCTGGTCGGCCAGCCGCCGAGGCAGAGGACCACCTCCGGCTTGAGCCGCTCGGCCGCGGAGGGGTTGCGCAGGATCGAGTCGTAGGTGGTGATCAGGTGCGGGATCTTACCGGCGTGGTTGCGGGCCGGCGAAAGCCCGTCGGCCAGGACCGGCCAGCAGAGCTTGCGGGCGATTTCGCCGACCGTGGCGACGAACGAGGCCGGGTCGCGAGGCTGGGCCGGCCCGAGGACGATCAGGCCGTGGGCGCTCGCGGTGAACGCGGGCACCCGGCCCACCGGCTCGATCGCCGGCGCGGGCGCCAGATGGGCGAAGAAGCGCTCCCAGGAGATCTCGGCGGCAAAGAGCGCGGTCTCGGCGTCGGCCACCGGGGCCAAGGGATCGCGGAAGGGCGCGTTCAAATGCACCGGTCCGCCGTACGGGGAAGCGGTGCGGCTGCAGGCGTGCGCCACGGTCTGGCGCAGGTACCGCAGGCGCGCTTCATTCAGCTCCGGCAGCGCGAGCTCATGGTAGAAATTGACGAAGTCGCCGTAGAACTTCTGCTGGTCGATGGTCTGGCCCGCGGCGCACTCCCGCAGTTCCGGGGGCCGGTCGGCCGTGATCGCGATCAGCGGCACGCCGCTCTCCCGCGCCTCGATGATCGCCGGGTAATAATTGGCGCCCGCCGTCCCGCTCGTGCAGACTAGGGCGACCGGTCGCAGCTGCTGCCGGGCGAGGCCGAGGGCGAAAAAGCCGGCCGAGCGTTCGTCGAGCACCGGGATCGCCTCCAGGCCGGAATGGCGGGCAAAGGCCACGGCCAGGGGGCCCGAGCGGGAGCCCGGCGAGATCACCGCCTGGCGCACCCCGCACCGGACCAACGTCTCCACGAGCACGCTGCTCCACAGCGTGTTGACATTGCGCGGATCGACCAGCGGCTCGGACGTCATACGGCGGCAATCATGGGGGGATTTTTTCGGCGGGCGCAACCAGTCTCGGCGGCCGCGGCTGGCATCCGGCCGGCCGCCGCCGGAGCTCAGCCCTGCAACGCCTCCAGCATGGCCCGAAATTTAAGCTCGGTCTCGGCCAGCTCCTTCCGCGGATCGGAGCCGCGCACGATGCCCGCCCCGGCGTAGACCCGGGCCCGCTCGCCGTCAATCAGGGCCGAGCGCAGGCCGACAAAGAGCTCCCCTCCCCCTCGGCAGTCGACCCAGCCGAGGGCCCCGGCGTAGAGCCCGCGGGCGAAGCCCTCGAGGCCGGCGATTTCCGCCACCGCCGCCTCGCGGGGTGAGCCGCCCACCGCCGGGGTCGGGTGCAGCCGGGCCGCCACGTCCAAGAGTCGCACTCCGCCGGGCAGCGCCACGCTGAGGGCGGTGTGCAGGTGCTGTACGTTGGCGAATCGCCGCACCCCGGGCTTGCCCGCGTGCTCGGCGGACAGGCCGAGTGTCGCCAGGCGCCGGACGATCGATTCAAGGACGACCCGGTGCTCGCGCAGCTCCTTTTCGTCCCGCTGGAGGGCGCTGGCGAAGGCCGCGTCCTCAGAAGCGGTGGCCCCGCGGCGGATCGATCCGGCGAGGGCCTCGGTCAGCAGCACCCCCTCGCGCACGCGCAGGAGGCGCTCGGGACTCGAGCCGATGAAACTCTGCCCCCGCCCGTTGGCGACCGAGAAGGCGTAGCAGTCGGCGAAGCGCTGGCGCAGGAGATTGAGGACCCGCAGGGGATGGAGTGTCGTGTCGGCCGCCAGATCCTTGGCCCGGGCCAGCACGATCTTCTGGTAGGCTCCCGCCTCGATCCGCGCCAGGGCCCGGGTGACCGCCGCCGCATAATGCTCCGCCCCGCCCCCCTCGGAGAGGGCGGCCGGCCGGGCGGCCGGCTCGGTGAAGGCGGGCTCGGCGTAGGCGAAGGCGCCGAACTTGGCGTGGGCCCGCCAGACCTTCTCGGCCAAGAGGTCGATCCGCGTGCCGGCCTCGACGACCAGGTTGGCGACCGCCGCCGTCCGCCCGTCGTGGAGCGCCACCTGCCAGCGGGGCACGAATACGCTGGCCGGCGGGAACGCCGCCCCCGGCTCCGCGCCGTCCAGAAAGGCAAAGGCCGCGAAGAAGTGCGGACCGGCGAACGGGACCGACAGGTTTCCGACCGCGATCGTGTTGTCCAGGGTCTCATCGATCCAGCGCTGGCAGGCCTCGAAGCGGCCGGGGCCGGCGGCCGCGAAGGAGAGCACCGCCTCGGCGCCCGCGAGCGCCAGGCGCTCGGCCGGGCGTTCGACGTAAAAATGGCGCTCGGTGGGCTCGAAGATCGACTCCAGGACGGCCAGGGGGTCGAGGGCGTCCACCTCCAGGGAGATGCTGACCAATTGGGCTCGCCCGGCCCGGACCGCCGCGGCCTGGCATTGCTCCAGGAATCCGCGCAGCGCCTCCGGATTGCGATTGGCCGCCGGGTCGAGCGGAAGGACGGTCATGACCCGCTCTTGGCCCCGCCCGCGGGCGGGGCCGGCCGGGGGAAGAGGACCAGGGCCGCGCTCACGCGGCTGCCCGTCAGGCTCTGGCCCCAGGCCAGGCGCTCGCTCCAGGCGCCCGCCTGCCGATGGCCCAAAACGCCCAGAATCTTCTCGGCGGTGCCGGGCATCACCGGCTCCAGGGCGGCGGCCGCCAGGCGGAGCGACTCGCCCATCGTGGCCAGGGCCGTGCGCAGGCGCGCCTGGTCGGCCGGGGCGTCCGACTTGCCCAGCTTCCAGGGCGCCAGCTTCTCGATGTAGGCGTTGATCGCCTTGACGAACCCAAAGAGGCGTTCCAACGCGGTGTGGAACTGGAAGCCCGCGCACAGCGGGATGAATTCACCGGCGGTCTTCGCCCAGAGGGCGTGCAGCTCCCGCTCCGGCTCCTCGGGAGCCTCCGGGGCGGGCAGGACCCCGCCGGCAAAGCGGGTCGTCATGTTCAAGGTGCGGTTGACCAGGTTGCCCAGATCGTTGGCCAGGTCGCCGTTGTAGCGGACCAGGAACTGCTCCCGGGTGAAATCGCTGTCCTGGCCGACGTTCATCTCCCGGATCAGGAAATAGCGAAAGGCGTCCGGCCCGAACTCGGCGACCAGATCGAGCGGATTGAGGGCGTTGCCCGTGCTCTTGGACATCTTCGCCCCGGCGGTCATCCACCAGCCGTGGACCACGATGCCGCCGGGCAGCGGCAGGCCCGCCGTCTTGAGGATGATGGGCCAGTAGACGGCGTGCGGGGGCACGAGGATGTCCTTGCCGATCACGTGCCAGGTGGCGGGCCAGAGGCCCGGACGGTCGGCGACCGCCGAGTAGTAGTTCACCAGGGCGTCGAACCACACGTAGGTCACGTACCGCTCGTCGAAGGGCAGCGGGATGCCCCAGGCCAGGCGCTCCCGCGGGCGGGAGATGCACAGGTCGTTGAGCGGCTCCTTGAGAAACTCAAGGACCTGCTTTTGGCGGTAGCGCGGGAAGATGAAGTCCTCGTGCTTCGAAAGGAAGTCGACCAGCCAGGCCTGGTGCGCGGCGAGCTTGAAGAAATAGTTGGGCTCCACGATCTCCGCCACCTCGCCGAAGATTTCCGGCCAGGAGCCGTCGGGATTGCGGTCCTTCTCCTGCAGGAACTGCTCCTGGCGGGTGCTGTACCAGCCGCGGTATTCGCCGAGGTAGATTTCGCCGCGGTCGAACAGGTCCTGCAGGATCGAGCGCACCACCCGTTTGTGCCGCTCCTCGGTCGTGCGGATGAAGTCGTCGTTCGAAATCTCCAGTTTTCCCAGCAGGGCCCGGAACTCGGCGCTCACCTGATCGACGAACTGCTGGGGCTCCACGCCGCGCTGGCGGGCGCTCATTTGCACCTTCTGGCCATGCTCGTCGGTGCCGGTCAGGAAATGGACCTCCTCGCCGCGCAGCCGGTGGAAGCGCGCGATCACGTCGGTCAAGACCTTCTCGTACGCGTGGCCCAGGTGCGGAGACCCGTTCGCGTAATCGATCGCGGTGGTGATGTAGAAGGGCTTCATGGCGGGATCGGCGACTCAAACCCATGCCCGGAGGATTGTCCAAGGTTTTGCATGGCCGGGAGCTGCTCGGCCAGCCGGGCCCAGGCGCGGGCGCGGTGGCTCAGCTGGTTCTTGCGCTCCTCGCCGAGCTCCGCCAGGGAGCGGGCCTCGCCGGCCGGCACGAACAGGGGATCGTAGCCAAAACCGGCCCGGCCGCGCGGCGCCCGCAGGAGCGTGCCCTCGCACCGGCCTTCGAACGTCCATTCGGCCCCCGCGGGGGCCAGGGCGACCAGGACGCAGACAAAGTGGGCGCCGCGCGCCCCCTCCGGCACCACTTGCAGCGCCGCCACCAGCTTCGCCAGATTGGCCGCCCCGTCCGCCTGCGGCCCGGCGTAGTATGCCGACTCGACCCCCGGCGCTCCCCCGAGCGCCTCCACGCAAAGGCCGCTGTCGTCCGCCAGGACCCAGGCCGCCGCCGGCGCCAGCGCCCGCAGGGCGTGCGCCTTCTTGCGCGCATTGCCGAGGAAGCTGCCGGCGTCCTCGGCGACCGTCGGCATGCCGCCGAGCTCGCGCGCGGAAAGGATTTCGGCGGGAGCCCCGCCGGCCCGGGCCAGCGCCTGCAGCTCCAGCGCCTTGTGGGCGTTGCCGGAGGCGAGGTAGAACCGGAGCGCCGCGCCCATGCCCGCCTCAGCCCAGACTGAAGGTCGCCTCGTCGACCTGCAGTTTTTCCGGATAGGCGACCGTCCCCCGGGTCAGCAGATTGTCGCCGAAGATCTCATGGCGCACTTGCGTCAGCCGCAGCGCCTGCGCCAGCCGCTCGGTGCGCAGGCCGCTCAGCATGGGCTTGGCCTTGTCGTCGGCCAGCAGCAGCGGGGCCGAATAGCAGAAGAAATAATCCAGCCGCCGCTCCTGGGCCAGCTCGCTCACCAGCTGCGAGCCGCCCTCGAAGTAGACTCCGCTGATCCCCGACTCGGCGCAGCGCCGGCTGAAGTCCCCGAAGCTCACCCGCTGGTGGGGTGAAGGCAGCACCCAGACCTGGGTTCCCAGGTCCCGGAGCTTGCGCACGTAACCCTCGCCCGCGTGGGGGGTGGTCACGACGATCGTGCGATCGCGGAATTCATCGGTGTAGAGCCGGGGCAGGTTGCGGTCGACCACGGTGCGCAGCTGCCCGTCGAAGACAAAGCGCCAGGGGCACCATTCCGCGGCTCCGGGCTCGCGGGCCGTCAGGCGCGGGTTGTCCAGCCGCACCGTGCCGGCCCCGACCGCGATCGCCGGAAACAGGCGCCGCCAGCGGTGCACGTCCGCCCGCGCGACCTCGCTGGTGATCCATTGGGAGTCGCCGGTGCGGCAGGCCATCCGGCCGTCGAGGGTGATGGCCGCCTTGGCCGCGAGCAGCGGCGAGCGGTGGACGGCCCAGTGGTTGAACACGAGGTTCAGATCCTGGCATTCGGCCTCGAGCACGCCGGTCACCACCTCCGCCCCGCCCTGGCGCAGGATCTCGAAGCCCCGGCCCCCATGCTCCGCAGAGGGATCGGTCGCCCCCACGACGACCCGCCGAATTCCGGCCTGGCGGATCGCCTCGGTGCAGGCGCCGGTGCGCCCCGGCGTGGAGCAGGGCTCCAGTGTGACGTAAAGGACGGCCGAGGCCCGCGGATTGCGCGCCAGCGCGGCCAACGCGACCCGCTCGGCGTGGGGACCGCCGTCCCGGGCGTGGAAGCCCTCCGCCACGATCGTCCCATCCTCGACGATCACCGCCCCGACCATGGGGTTGGGGTGGGTCAACCCCCAGCCCTGGCGCGCCAGCTCGAGGGCGCGCCGCATGTAGGTTTCGTCTTCGGGCGGGTGGGCCATTGTCGCCGGGTAGCCAAGCCAGTCGGCCGATCGCTGGGAAGCGCAATCGGCCGGACCTCAGGCGCCCGGAACGTAGGGATTGCCGGCCATTTCGGCGCCGACGGTGGTTTTGTCGCCATGGCCCGCGTAGACGACCGTGCCTGGCGGCAGCGTGTAAATCTGCTGGCGGATCGAGGACTCCAGCTGCTTGAAGTCGCCGCCGGGCAGATCCGAGCGGCCGACCGACCCCTGAAAAAGCGCATCGCCAACGAACACGATTTTCAGGTCGAAGAAGTAGAAGAGCACATTGCCCGGACAATGCCCAGGGACGTGCCGCACTTCGGCCGGGACGCCGAGCGCCCCCAAGCGCTCGCCCGGCAGCACCCAATGGTCCACCTTCACCGGCTCCAGCCGGATGCCCGGCCCGAGGAACGCGCTCATCACCCGCGGCGTCTCGATCAGGGCCTGATCGTCCCGATGGGCGAACACCTTCGCGCCGGTCTCCCGCACGATCTCGGCGGCTCCCTGGGTGTGGTCCCAATGCCCGTGGGTAATCCAGAGCTCGGCCAGCCGGCATTTTTCCGCCGCGAGGATCGGCTTCACCCGCTCCCAGATCCCTTCCGGGGCGTCGATCAGGACCGCCGCCCCGAGTTCAGGCGCGGCGAGGAGGTAGGCATTGGTCTGAATCGGCCCGGCGGGCAGGACATGCAGCTTCATGGCGTCAAGAGACCCGCTCCTCGGCGCGTTGCAAGAGCACAGAGCGGCCCGCGATCAGCTTGTAGAATTGTTCGCGTTGGATTTGCTCTGGGGCTTGCCCAGTCCGGCCGCACGACCCGGGCCTGGACTCGCCACCCCGGCGCCGCGCGGCCGCTTAATATTCCCAACCATGAAGACCCTCAAAACCGCAGTCCTGCTCCTCCTCCTCTGCAGCGTCCTCCCGGCCACCGAGACCCGCACTGAAGTCGTCCGCACAACTACCCCCGCCGAAGACTCCAAGCCCAATAGCCCCGAGGTTCCCGACGTCTACGCAGCCGAGGGGAAATTCGACCGGGTGGTCGTCCTGCGCTTCAAGTATCAGACCGATCTGCTCGCCGGCCTCGAACGCATGGTGAAGGAGCTCCATATCCGCAATGCGGTCATTTTGGCGGCGGTGGGCTCGGTGCGGAGCTATTCCCTGCACACGGTGAGCAACCGCACCCTGCCCTCGAAGAATGTCTTCTTCAAGGACCCGGAGGGATCCGCGGACATCATCGGCATGAGCGGCTACGTGATCGACGGCCAGCTCCATCCCCACATCACCCTCGCCGATCCGAACCATGCCTTCGGCGGCCACCTGGAGCCGGGGACGGAGGTCTTCACCTTCGCCGCCGTCACCCTCGGGATTTTTGCCGACGGCATCAATCTGGGGCGCCTGGACGACAAGAACTACCGCTGAGGCGGCGGGCGCCCGCCTACGCCGGCGGCGGCGCCGGTTTCCAGTTCGCCGGCTCGACCGGCCCGAGCGCAAACAGGTAGGCCGCTGCGCCGCAGAGCGTGACCAGGCCGGTCGCAAAGAAAGCCCACCGGAAATTTCCGGTCCATTGGACGACAAATCCGGTCAGGGCCGGGGCCACGACGCCGGCCAGGTTGCTGACAAAGTTCTGGACGCCCGACCAGCGTCCCACGGCGAGCGGACCGGCGATCGTCTGGGCGATCACCCAGTGGCTGGAGGCGAACACTCCGTAGGAGATGCTGGCGAAAAACAGCAGCCCCATCGACGTGCGCACCCCGGGGGCGAGCGGGACCAGGACGATCACCGTGGCAAAGGCCAGGCCCGTCACCGTGCAGGTCTTGCGCACGCGGGTGGGCGTGGCCCCCGCCCCCAGCGCGCGGTAGGAGCACCAGCCGGCGACGACCGTCGCCCCGGCGGAGAAGAGCGGGGGCAGCGCCCCCACGACAGCCATGGCCGACAGGGAGAAATGCCGCGCCTCGACCAGGTACGAGGGCAGCCAGGTCAGCAGGAAGTACCAGTAGTAATTGCCGCTGAAATGCCCGAGGCTGCTTGCGATCAGCGAGCGGTGCCGGAGGATCTCCCGGAAACCCGGCGCCCCGGCGGCCAGCCGATGGGAGTTGGGCGCCCCGCGCGGCATCCACTTGAGCCAGCCGGGCAGCCAGAGGAAGCCGCAGAAGCCGGTGACAATAAAGAGCAGCCGCCAGCCGTAGTGCGCCACGAGCATTCCGCCCACCAGGGTGCCGAAGGCCGGCCCGAACTTGGAGCCGGCGTCGATCAGCGAATTGGCCACCCCTCGCTGACGCTCGTTGAGGTGCTCGACGAAGATCTTGCCATAGGAGGGATACGCAACGGATTCGCCAAAGCCGAGCACCAGGCGCAAGGCCAGCAGCACGGCAAACCCGTTCGCCCAGGCGGTCACGGCGGTCGCACCCGACCAGAGGACAAAGCCGGTGATCAGCACCACGTTCACGTTGAAGCGGTCCACCAGCCAGCCGGACGCCAGCTGCATGACCGCGTAGCTCCAGAAAAACGCGGAAAGCAGGAGCCCCAGCTGGGAGGGGGAAAGCGCCATTTGGCGCTTCAGCAGCGGCGCGGCGATCGAAAGATTGGCCCGGTCGGTGTAGTTGATCGCGACGGAGACGACCAGCAGGCAGACCATCGGCCAAGGCGAACGCCGGGCCGGCGGACGCAGGGCGCTTGCCGGGTTGGGGTCGGGCGGCACCGCGGCATTGAAGCGGTAATGCCGCGCAAATCAACGCGTTCTTCAGGCCCACGGCCGGGCGGCGGCCAGAGTCCTCAGGCCGCTTCGGCGGCCCGCGGGAGAAACCGCGCCCGCCGGCCGAGCGCGACCGCCGCGACGACGACCACGGCCGCGACCACCGCCCGGCCGGTCACAGTCTCGTGCAGGAGGAGCCGCGCCCAGCCGAGCGTGAAAAAGACCTGGAAGAGCTGCACCTGGCCCACCCGCGCGATGCCTCCGAGCGCCAGGCCGTGGTACCAGGCCCAGAAGGCCAGGAACATGCTGAAGACCCCCGTGTAGCCGAAGGCCGCCCACGCCCGGAACGAGGCGTGGAGCGTCACCCCGCGCAGGCTCCAGCCCACGGCGGCCGCGATGGCCGGGGAAACCAGGATCAGGGCCCAGGAGATCGTCGCCAGGCCGCCCAGTTCCCGGGCAAGCCGCCCGCCTTCGGCATAGCTCAGGCCGCAGAGAATCGCCGCCAAAGCCAGCAGCCCGTCCGACGGGTGCAGACTCCAGCCGCTCTCGCTCAGGGCAAAGAGGATCACCGCCGCGCTGCCGGCGCCGGTCGCCAGCCAGAAGGCCGCCGAGGGCCGCTCGTGGGCCAGCAAGGCCCCGAAGAGCGCCGTCGCCAGCGGCAGCAATCCGACGACGATGGCCCCATGGCTGGCTGGAACGTGGCGCAGGGCCAGCGAGGAAAGCAGCGGGAAGCCGACGATCGCGCCGCTCGCCACGAGCAGCAGTCCGGGCAGGTGCCGGGCCTGCGGCCGCGGGATCCGCCGGCGCAGCAGGAGGATGGCTCCCAGGGCCCCGGCGATCAGAGCCCGCCCCAGCCCCACGGTCACTGGGGGCAATTCCAGGACGGCAAGGCGGGTCATCGGCAGGGTCAGGCTGAAGCCGAGCATTCCCAAGGCGCCGAACAGCCAGCCGCGCTGCCGGTCCGCCGCGGTCGGCCTATGAATCGGAGCATTCAATCCGGGCTACTTGGGATCGCCGGCGCCGCGGGTCAATCCGGAACAGCCCGGCCGCTCCGGGTCAGGCGCGGCAGCCGGCTCCGAGCTTCGCGGGAGCACGGGCGAGCAGGCGGCGCAGCCCGGATAACCCCGTCAGCCCAAAGCCAAGCAGCCAGAACGTGCCGGAAACCTCGGCCACGGAACTGCCGCCGCCCCGCGTCGTTACCTCCGGCGGGACCATAATTGAATCGTCAATCAAGGTGACGGCTCCGCTTTCGGCCAGCAGCCGGCCCTCCACGTTCACGCCCGCGTCCAATGTGATCGAGGCGCTGGCCAGGATATTTCCCTCGAAGGCCGTGCCGGAGCCGAGAGTGGCCGAGCTGCCGATCTGCCAGAAGACCCCGCCGCCCGGTGGGCCCGGGTCGTCGATCGACACGACCGCGCTGCCCGCCGCCGTCGTCAGGGTCGAGCCGATCTGAAAGACAAACAGCGCCGCGGGGTTTCCGAGATCATCGAGGGTCAAGGTGCCCGTGAGCTGGGCGGAGGAGGCAAAAGCGTAGACCCCGGGGGTCAGCGTCAGGCCGCCGAGGTCCTCGCCGGTGAGGTTCTGCGTCACGCCCAGGCCAGCGGCCGCCGTGAAGGCCGCGGCGAGGTCGTGTTGCGCGTCCGCCGCGGGCGCATCGCCCAGGTCGGCCGCATAGGGGGCGGCGAGGATCGCCGGCGGGAAGCCCGTCAGCGCGCTGCCCGGCGAGACGCCGAGGTCTCCGCCGTTCACCACCGTGGCTCCGGTGGACGTGATCGTCGAGCCGGCCAGGATGGAGAAATTGCCCGCGGAGCCGAGGTTGATTTCATCGGCGGCGGCGGGGCTCGGCAGCAGCGGCAGGGCCGCCGCGGCCGCAAGGCCGAGCGCAAGCAGCCGGGGAAGGGATGGTTTGGCGGCGGCGCAGTTCATCGGCTTGGGTTCGCGTTTTTTTCCGTTTCGACTCGCCGCCACGGTACTCCCGCTCCGGCGGCGCGGCCATGGGGTGTTTGCCGCCCACCTTCCGCCGTATCCAGCTCCTCGTGGCGAGGGGGTGATCGGCCGCCCGGGCGGGCGGCTCCGATCCGCCCGCGCCGCTCGCCGGGGTTCGATCGCCGGCGCGGCTCCCGGATCGGGCGCAGACTTGCCACGGCCCGGCGTTTCGTATCCGATTGGCCTCGCGTTCCTCACGCGAGCCAATCCCCCTGCATTGATTACGCTTAAACCCCCTCGTCTTGGACTGCTCCTGACGAGCCTGGCCTTGGCAGGTTTGGGCCACGCCGCGGCTCCGCCGCTGCGCGTCGGGATCGATCTGGACGGCGAGCCGATGACCTTCGTGGACGCCAAAGGCGTGCCG
>Ga0302320_10025752_pt1 | contig 11420 bp, 7 predicted proteins | sample Bog_T0_3_FD_202130 | JGI IMG/M metagenome (GOLD analysis project Ga0302320, IMG submission 202130) | Peat permafrost microbial communities from Stordalen Mire near Abisko, Sweden - Bog_T0_3 | ecosystem: Environmental > Terrestrial > Soil > Wetlands > Peat | place: Sweden: Abisko, Stordalen Mire... | reverse complement strand
TCCGGCAACAATGACATTCCGATCATACTCCCTTTGGAGTGAACTCCATGGCTGAGACAAGGTAATTAGGGACAGTTTACCATTCGCGGCAAAATCCTTGGCAATAAGAATCAACCCTGGCAAGCTGCCGCCGGCTGGTGAAGCGGAGGCGGGCACTGCTGGAGAGCAACCCGCCGAGGAATAGCCAGCCGGAAACTCATCGTTGCGATGAGCGAGGGCGTGGTCCGCAGGGACTGCGCCCTGACCGCTCCTACCCTCATCGAAATGATGGATTTCCCTCAACCGCTTACCTAAAGCGGGTGGCCACATTCACCTCGCTTCTGGCTGGGTGCCGGTCCCATTGTTGACACCGCAATCGAAATTGCCACGGTGGCCACGGACAGCGCGGTTCTGTCCGTGGGCTTTTCCCTTGATGTCCTACCGCCGCGCGATGATGGCTCCCATCGTGAGTTGCTTGAAGGCAGTGGGGAGAGGTGGTAATCTCCCCGCGTGTCCAGGGTTCACCGCCTCCGTCACACCGGCTGCATCTTCTTTGTCACGGTGAATCGGCGTGCGCGGTTCAAGCCGTTCAACGAGACGGAATACGGCCTGCTGCTTCGGGTCTTGGGGGGAACGGGGTTATGACAAAATAAACGCTCCTGACCCCGTTTGCTCCCTTGGGGGGAACGGGGTTATGACAAAATAAACGCTCCTGACCCCGTTTGCTCCCGTTTGCTCCAGCAACCGGGTCCATGATGGGTCGTTTCGATCGATTCGGATTGAATCCGTTCAAAAAGACTTACGGGTAAGGGCAAAGGCTGGGTATTTTGCCGCTTCGGATTGACTAGGGGGACGAGGGGACAGGAACATGTGAAAGAATTGGTTTTGCGTATGTTATTCACAATGTAAATCGTTGAAAATGCGTGGTACTGAAATCGGTAAAACCAATTTTTTCACATGTTCCCAGACACCTATTTTCCTATTTTCCAAAGTGTCACTTCGCGCCCAGTCACCTGCTCAGGGCCGGAACCGGTTCAATGTTCGCGCTGGACGATTTTCGAGGGCGACCGCGTCGTGCCGGAATGATCCGGCGCCCCATGCGATCCTCCAGCGTCCGCGGTCGTTCATGAAGAAAATAGGAAAATAGGTGTCTGTCCCGTGTCCCCCGAAAAGGATGCAAAGTAGAGAAATAACCGAGTGGCGGTGAGAGAGCGGGAGAATTCCGGACTCTGAATTCCGAATTCTGAAATCGGGAATTCGACCCGCGACTTCCGGAATTCGGAATTCCGAATCCACGCTCCAATCAGCGGCTTCCGGAATCCAGAATTCGGAATCCGGAAGCCAATCTGCTGCGTCCGGAATTCGGAATGCAGAATTCAGCATCCAATCTGTGGCGCATGGAATCCGGTTTGCGGCTTCCGGAATCAGGAATCCAGAATCCGGAATCACGGCAGCCTGCTTCCTGCGGAGAGGAGGAAGTTAAATCCCGTGGAGCGAATCTCTATCGGTGCGTCTCAATTTAAAATTCGTAATTCTCAATTCGTAATTCGTAATTTGCCAGGCTACGCCGTGGCGATCTGCGCAGCGTCTTCGAGTTGCATCTCTTTGATGGAGATTTCACGCATTTTGTATTTCTGGGTTTTGCCGTTGATGGTGGTGGGGAAGGAATCGACGAACTTGACGTAGCGGGGAACCTTGAAATGGGCAATGCGGCCTTTGCAGAACTCGCGAATGGCTTCGGTGCTTGAAGTGGTCCCGGGCTTGAGCTTGATCCAGGCCATCACCTGCTCACCCATTTTGCGGTCGGGGATGCCGATCACCTGCACTTCGCTGATGCCGGGGTGGGTGTAGAGAAACTCTTCGATGTCGCGGGGATAGATATTCTCACCGCCGCGGATGATCAGGTCCTTGGAGCGGCCCGTGATCTTGCAATAGTCGTTTTCGCTCATGGTGGCGAGATCGCCGGAGTGCAACCATCCATCGGCATCCAGCGTCTGGCGGGTGGCCTCGGGATTCTGGTAATAGCCCTTCATCACGGCGTAACCGCGGGCGCACAACTCTCCCGGAATTCCGCGCGGAACGATGCGGCCCGTGCGCGGATCAATAATCTTGATTTCAGTGTGCGCCATGGGCTTGCCAATGGTCGTCACTCGCAGCTCCAAAGGGTCGTCCGGCGTGGTTTGGGTGATGCCCGGTGAGGTTTCCGTGAGGCCGTAGACAATGGTCAGTTCGGAGCAGTGCATCTCTTGCACGACCCTGCGCATGACATTGATGGGGCAGGGCGAACCGGCCATAATGCCCGTTCTGAGGGATGTCAGGTCGAATTCGGCGAACCGCGGGTGCTCCAGCTCGGCAATGAACATGGTGGGGACGCCGTGGACGGCGGTGCACCGCTCCTCGGAAATCGCCTGGAGCGTCGCCAACGGGTCAAAATACTCCGCCGGAATCACCATCGCCGCGCCATGGGCAACACAGACCATGTTTCCCAGTATCATGCCGAAGCAGTGATAGAAGGGCACGGGAATGCACAATTTGTCCTTATCGGTGAATCGCATGCCCTGGCCGATCAGCACGCCATTATTCACAATGTTGTGGTGGCTCAGCACCGCGCCTTTGGGTGAACCCGTGGTGCCCGAGGTGTACTGAATGTTGATGGGGTCGTCAAACTCCAGCGTCGCGGCGCGGACGGCAAGCGCGTCATCAGGAACGCTTTCGCCCATCTGGAGAAGATCGTTCCAGGGCAGCATGCTGGGTGGCGCGGGCGTGTCGCCAATGAAAATCAGGTTGCGCAACTGGGGCAAATTGCCTGAATGCAGCTCGCCGGGGACGCTCTGTGCCGCCTCGGGGCAGATCTCAAACAGGATGGAAGGGTAGTCGCGATTGCGGAACCCCTTTGACATGAATAAGGTGGAGCATCCCGACTGCCGCAGGGCGTGCTGAAACTCAACCGTGCCGTAGGCGGGGTTCAGATTCACCAGCAAAGCGCCGGTTTTAGCCACGGCAAACTGGACAATGACCCATTCGGCGTAGTTGGTGCACCAGATCCCGACCTTTTCGCCCTTCAAAATGCCCAGACGCAGAAGCCCCCGCGCAACGCGCTCAACCTCGCGGAGGAACTCGCGGTACGCATAGCGTTTATTTTGTTGTTTCGCGATTAATGCCGGGTTATCCGGAAAGAGGGCGGCGGTGCGGTCAAGCAGCTCTCCAACCGTAAGGCCCACCAGCGGCGCCGTGCCAATCCCCTGGCTGTAACTCAGACTTGCCACTTCATGCCGCTCAATCGTCATTGCTCTCCGTCCGTCGTTGAGCACAAGCTCAAAGCGCCGTAGTATCGGAGCCAACCGGGGCAGATGTCAAGGAGATACGTTGAAGGTGCATAAATGTCGATTTGCTGTCGGAAACGCAGTCCCTGACGATGGCTCACTGTGACTCGATCTTCTATTAAGCGGACAAAATGTCTGGATTTTTGTGCCGGGTTGGGTTACATATGTCAGGGGATAGGACTTGAAGGCAAGATTCCCCAAGATCGATTTTTTGACCTCCAAAAAACGCGGAATATCAATTTTGAATCGAATTTTCCAAAGGTCCTCGGTGTTCGCAGTGCAAATTGCCAGCAGGTTATCGCGCCGGAGCAATCCATTCCATAGGCTGCGCCCTACTCGCTTGCCCGCGTTGACCTTCCTTGCTTGAAACAATATAATGACCCACGAAAGATGGGCTTACATCAGACTGGAACTACAGGCAGACCGAATCGTAAAACCAGATAGCCTCTAATTACGACGCCGAAGTTGACAGGGTTCGCGGTAGATCATATGCGAAAAATCAAGTCGCCAGGGCTGCTGACGCTCACCTTACTTGCGAGCTTGTGGAATTGGTCTGCCGGGGTTGTACCCGCCGAGACCAGCGATGAGACCAGCCGCGCCGCCCTGTCCGTCTTGGAAAAGAACTGCATGTCATGCCATGGCGCGGCGCAGATGTCCGGGCTCGACATGCGTCAGCGCGAAGGATTGCTGAAGGGCGGCAAGCGCGGTCCTGCCATCACTCCTGGAAAACCGGACCAGAGTCTGGTCTACCTATCGGCTGCGCACCAGGGAGAATTGAAGATGCCCCTGGGCAGCTCCAATCCTCTGCCTGCAGAAGATCTGGCTGCACTGAAGAAGTGGATTGAAGAAGGCGCGCTGTGGCCTGCTGGAAATGCCTCGGCAACACGTCAAGAGCCCAATTGGTGGTCGTTCAAAAAGCCCGTGCGCCCTGCGGTTCCCCAGCCGAAAGAATCCAACCTCGTCGCAAATCCCATCGATGCGTTTGTTCTCGCCAAGCTGGAGGAAAAGGGACTGACTCCCGCACCCAAAGCTGATCGCCTGACGCTGGTACGGCGTGCCTATTTTGATCTCGTGGGCCTTCCCCCGACTCCGGAGGAAGTGGACTGTTTCATGAAGGACACTTCCCCCAACGCGTGGGCAAATCTGATTGACACTTTGCTGGCCTCTCCGCGGTACGGCGAACGCTGGGGACGCCGCTGGCTGGATGTCGTGCGTTATGCGGACACGGCCGGGTATGAAGCCGACATGTATTATCCCAATGCCTGGCGATATCGTGATTACGTCATCAAATCGTTCAACGATGATAAGCCCTATGACCGTTTCGTGCAGGAGCAGGTTGCCGGCGACGAACTCTGGCCGGACACGCTGGAGCTCGAAGGCTTGTACGGCGTGCCTCCGCAGGAACTCGAACACATGGAAGCGAGGGTGGGAACCAGCCTTTACACCTTTGGACCCGAGATCAGAGAGGATAACCTGGAGTCCCGCAAGCTTCGTTACGAGTGGCTCACCGACACGGTTGACACCACCGGCTCAGCGTTCCTGGGGCTGACCTTCAAGTGCGCCCGCTGCCACGATCACAAATTCGATCCGATCGCAGAGAAGGATTACTACCGGCTTCAGGCAGTCTTTGCCGCAAGCCAACCCGGCGCCGTCCAGGTCATCCCGGACTTGTCCGCCACCTTGCACAACGGGGGAGAGGTCAGAGCCCTGGCGCTTGATGAGGCACGCACCGCTTATCAGAACTTTCAAAACCAGGTCCTTGACCGTGCCATAAAGGCGAAAGAAAAGGCGTATCCGCCCCAAGCCACCGCGGCGTATGAACTTAAGCCCATCTTCCGCACGCCGGAGCAATCGGCCCTGGCAAAACCGCTGGATGAATACGCGAAGACTCTGAAGGTGGAAGATCTGTTGACACCTGAGGAGCGGGTTACTCAACGAACCCTGACCGAAAATATTGCCAAGGCCGTGATGGAGGTCCCGGTTAACACGGGTTTCGACGGCAATATCAATTATGAAAATTTTTTCGAAGTGCCCTCGGCGACGGTGCTGAACGATCTTCCTGCGGAAGTAATCCCCACCACCTACATGTATAGTCGCGGCGATGTGAAGACGCCTTTGGAGAAGGTAACTCCGGGCCTGCCAGTTGCGCTGCTGGCTGACCACGACCCCTCCGACCTTCCGATGAGCCCTGGTGGGCCGCGATTCCGTAAGCAGCTGGCATTATGGTTGACAAAGGCTGATCATCCGCTCACAACCCGAGTGATTGTCAATCGAATTTGGGAAGGCCATTTTGGCCGCGGAATAGTGGCCACTGAAAACGATTTTGGTCATCAGGGCACACCCCCCACGCACCCCGAACTTCTGGACTGGCTTGCGACGGAATTCGTGCGCGATGGTTGGAGTATTAAGTCATTGACCCGCTTGATCATGCTGTCGAACACCTATCAGATGACCAGCCGGTATGCCAGCGCGGCCAACAGCCAGATTGACCCCGACAATGCCTATCTTTGGCGGATGAACCGCACCCGACTGGAGGGCGAGGCCATCTGGGACTCGATCCACACCGCTTCCGGTGACATCAACTTCAAGATGGGTGGAAGGGCTGTGATGCCCCCCCTGACCAAACCGGAGTTGAATGGCATCCGTAATGATGCCGAATGGGTGCCGCCCGCCGACCTGACCGAAGCCAACCGCCGCGGCGTTTACATCTTCATCCGGCGGGATTTTCCCTTCCCGCTCTTTGACCGTTACGACATGCCGTCAAATGCAGAGAGCTGCCCCCGGCGGGACATCACCACCGTGGCCCCTCAGGTGTTGTGGACGCTGAACAATCATGTCTCCTACGACGAGGCGCAGCGCTTTGCCGTCCGGCTGGTGAAGGAATCGGGTGACGACCCTTCGCTTTGGATCGACAGGGCGTGGCACATTGCCCTGGCCCGTGCTCCCAGCGCCCAGGAGAAGTCCGAGGCTCTCGGGATGATGGCAAAATTGGCGGAACTCCCCGCGGCAAAGGGGGATAAAGCTCCGATTCTGCCGGGGGAACTGGCAAAGTTGGGCGACGCACGGGCCGAAGCTTTGACCAAGCTCTGCCTGTCCATATTTAATCTGGACGAATTTGTTTACGTGGATTAGTAAGTCGGGCGGGACGGCGTGCCGCACCCTTCTGCATCGATCGGGCAATAAACGGTGAAAGGTTACGGCAAGCCGCACCCCCACAGTCGATGGGTCTTAAACGAGGATTACGGCCATGAGCCACACATTCTGCAACCAACGCGTTCCGGTGCGAAGCCGCCGCGAGTTTCTGCAAAAGTCATCGTACGGATTTGGCTCGCTGGCGCTGGCTTATCTGTTGGGGGGAGATGCAGCGTTCGCCTCCATGACTCCCGGTGACCCCCTGGCCCCCAAGCCCACCCAGTTTCCCGCCAAGGCCAAGCGGGTCATCTTCCTCTTTATGGAGGGCGGTCCCAGTCAGGTGGATACTTTTGACCCCAAGCCGACCTTGAACCGCCTGGAGGGACAGTTTCTTCCGCCCAGCTTCCTCAACAAAAATGTGCAGGTTGCGCAAATCAACGCCAGAGAGTCCAAGCTGATGGGGTCGCGACGGACTTTCAAGCGTTATGGGCAGTCGGGCATGGAGATCTCCGATGTGTGGCAGAACGTTGCGCGCTTTGCCGATGAGATGGCCGTGGTCAGGTCCTGCTATCACGAGTCGTTTATTCACGGGCCGGCGCTCAGCTTGCTGCACAGCGGCTCGATTCGCTTGGGCTACCCCAGCCTGGGAGCGTGGGTGCTCTATGGAATGGGGAGCGAATCGCAAAACCTGCCTGCCTACATGGTGATGTCCGACACTTACATCCGGGGAAGCAAATCGCTTTTTGGCTCGGGCTTTCTGCCGGCCACCTACCAGGGCACACTGGTGAATATGCAGGGCGCGCCCTTTGAAAACCTGGTTCCTCCCGAGCAGATGGACCCGCAAAGCCAGCGCATCGTTTTAGACCAGCTGAAGACGTGGAATGACCGCCACCTGGAAGAGCGCTCCGACGACACCACGTTGCAGGCTCGCATCAACAACTTTGAGCTGGCGTTTCGAATGCAGACGGCGGGCCCCGAGCTGAATGACATCAGCAAGGAGCCGGAATCCATCCGCAAGCTTTACGGCCTCGACTCCGAACCCACCGAGCACTTCGGGCGCATGTGCCTGCTGGCCCGCCGCATGGTGGAGCGCGGCGTCCGCTTTGTTCACCTTTACAACAACGATTGGGATGGCCACGCCGAGTGCGACAAAAACCATGTGGACAACTCCCGCAAGACTGACATTCCCATCGCCGGCTTGATGACTGATTTGAAGCAGAGGGGCTTGCTCGACTCCACGCTGATCGTCTGCGCGGGTGAATTCGGGCGTACGCCGGTGATGCAGGGAAATCTCGGGCGCGACCATCATCCTTATGGGTTCTCCATCTGGATGGCGGGTGGGGGAATCAAAGGCGGGAAGGTGATTGGCTCAACGGACGAAATCGGTTGGGATGCGGTTGAGGATCGCGTGCATGTGCACGATGTGCACGCCACCATTCTCGCTCTGCTGGGCTTCGACCACAAGAAGCTGACATTCTTCAATTCCGGCCGCGACATGCGGCTGAGCGGAGTGGGCGATGAGGGCAGCCATGCATTTGCGGACAGGCTGCTTGCGTAGGGTAGTGGCGGGGAGTAGGCGGAAGGCGAAAGCAGAAAGCGGAAAGCGGGAAGCGGGAAGCAAGCGGCTGCCGGCAAAAGCTCCCCTCCTTGAATAAGGAGGGGGGGCGCAAGAGCGCCGGGGTGGTTGTCAGTAGGTAGAAGTTGCACGTGCACCTCGCGGAGGCGAGAGAAAATTCATGGGTTCGTTCAGTTTGATCCTCTCAATGCTTTTGGCTGCGGGTTTGACTGCAAAGGCCGCCGGCGCGACGCCGCAGACTGTGGGCTCGGCCCTGTCGGCTTCGAGTTCTGCTCAGGCCGCAAAGGGAGGAACGCAGAAGCCTGCGCCTACGTTTAGCGGCCTTGTTAGGCTTCCGGTGGATCTTTACACGGCCGAGGGGACGCACTTGGAGAAGGGTGAGTATACCGTTCAAGTGAAGCTGGAGAATGGTCAATACTCCCTGCTGTTGGTCGAGAACGACAAAACGCAGAGCACAATCAAGGGCGAGCTTTTGAAGGGCGACGTTACTGACGAGCCAATTGCCATGCCGCTGATGGGGACGCAGTTTCTACGCTCCTCTGCCGACCCCGTGGGCAGCGAAGCGGAGCGCCACTTCAGCAAATCCGGCCTGCCCCAATACGAGGAAGAGAACCGGGATTGGAAAGCCGCCCTCCGTGCCTACTCCACCCGCGATGAAAAAGAGGCCCTCTGGTTTTTTGATGAGAGGCAGCCGGGTGGGAAGTGGTCGCATGTTGAATTTAAGGTTTATTTGAATCCCCGGTAGCTTCGGTCCCATCTTCCAGTAGCAACAGAAATCCAGCCCTGCTGAAATCATCGAACCGCTGAGAAAACGTTTTTACACTAAGGACGGATCACGACTTCCTGGGGACCGGTGGGCAGGCGGAAACGGGAGCCTTGTTGCTCGTTCAGCTTCAGGGTGGCGGTTACATCCAGATTAGCGATATCGATCTTCCGGGTCCATGCGCCGCTGACCCAGTAATCGGCTTTTGCAATGATTGTGCCGCCGATGATCGTGTAGCTTTTCACTTCCTCCTGATGTCCATCGCGGAACACCAGGATGGCGGGAGGAACTTTACTCGCGGCCACAGTGGCTGTCTTCTCCTCTGGTGCTACGGCGAGCGCATGGGCGGCTTCCGCTAGATTCACGGCTTCTGGATGCGTGGAAACAGTGGCCTCCTTATATCCCGAAACCTGAACCCACTCGTTCCCCTGCTGTTCAATCAAAATGGGCTGGATCACCTTTTCTGGCCGGGGGGCTTCGAACATTGCCATCTGGGGCCCGCCGAACGTTGCCGATTCGTAATCGCCCTGGGAATAACCTTCCGGGGACGGTAGGTAGCCCCATCCTGGTCTATATCCCCAAGCATTTCCGTGGTAGCGAAGGCTTCTGCGCAAAGAGTGGGCAAAGCGAACGCCGCCAGCAGAAGATCGTCCTGCCGCCGCGTGGCCGGAAGGCGCCGCTTTACCCCCAAAGCCTCTTTGTGCCCAAGCGGGAGATGCCAGAAGCAATGCTCCCAACATGACCGCCGGGATCGCAATGGAAATTTTCCGTTTCATGCTTTGACCCGCAACCACCGGCGAACCGCTACGGTTCAAGCTAAACGTAGTTCCAAAGGGACACAATGTCAAGCTAAGCAAGAGAGAGAGGGCCTCGGTGATAGTCTTTCCCTCCATCGTCAGCTAGTAAAACAGGTTAATCCAACTCGCAGGTCACTCTGCCAGTGTCGGGGTTAGTATGGCGATGCTGCCCGGCCGGACACGGCGCAGGCCTGCCCCGATCGCCCGTCTGGCCCTGTTGTCCTGTATCTCCCATATGTCCCTGTTGTCCTGTATCGCCCGTATGTCCCCGGTCGCCCCTCTGTCCTGCGTCACCGGTTTGTCCAATGTCGCCCGTTTGTCCTGTCTGGCCTTGTTGTCCGGTCTGCCCCTGGTCGCCTTGTGGTCCGGTTGGTCCCGCCGGGCCCTGCGCTGCAGGTGCGGGTTGTTGTGGAGCGGCGTTTGTGCAAGCGCCAAAAACTACCATCATCGAGATCAACACTATACCGAGCAATGTTTTCATTTAATTCTCCTTCACGAGTTTGGTTAACACAAAATGCTGCCAAAGCAGCTAAATTCACTGAGTCACAAGAATACCCATGGCGCACCAGCGGATGCTGTTCCGTATAGCTCAGTGATTGCGAAATATTTTCGGAGGGATGGCAGGATTCCTTCTGAAGAGGTTTGTCAACTTATCCAAAGCCATTGCCTTGGCTTGGGTTAGGACGTCACCTTGGGGCCAAGGTTTGGTGCGCGGGCCGGAAAAGCAGGAGATCAAGTGCGAAGGTGACCCGCATCGCTTCGGCGGGCTGGGGCCGGAGGGGACGGTAGATGGAATGTAGAACATCTTGAACTGCGGCGGCGTCAAGATCAGCGGTGGTTGTGGTGCGTCGCTCTTCGACGAGGGTAAAATTGGGCGCAAAGGTTTCTACCGTGCGGGCGGCGCGGTCGCGGCCTCGGCCCCGCAACTCAATCAGATCTTCCGGGGCGGGAATCGCCACGAGCAATCGTCCGTCATCGTGCAGGATGCGGCGGAATTCAGGCGCGTTCATTCGCGCCGTAATGGAGAGCACCATCGTAAAAGAGCGGTTCGCATAAGGAACCATGCGGTCGGCATTGGCCACCACCCACTCGCATTTCGGGTAGCGGCGGGCGGCGGCTTCAATGGCAGGAATCGAGATATCAACGCCATGCGCGTCAAAGCCGGTTTGTGTGGCGAGCGAGCCCAGGTAGAACCCGTCGCCACAGCCGGCGTCAAGAACAATATCGTTGGGGGATGGCGCCGTGATCTCTTTGATGGCTTGCAGCAGAGGTTCCGTGACTCCCAAATCATGCAATCGCCGCCGGCCGGCAACCGCCGCAACGGTGTCTCCCGGTTGCTTTGACCGCCGTTCCTGTGGCTGAAGCAGGTTGATGTAGCCCCGGCGCGAAATGTCAAACGAGTGCCCCAGCGCGCAGAGCAAGCGGCGCTCCTCGCGAACCAGCGCCAGATGGCAGCCGCGGACAGGGCAGGTGAGCATTTGTACAGTATAGCGAGAGGCGCTGGAGAATAAAGTCAAAAGGCATATGTCAAAGGGCAAAAGGGAAAGCGTCCACTCCCAATTCCCGATTCCCAGCTTTTTTAGATTTTCTAAATCCCCCATAGTTCAATTGAGCCTCGGCGTAGTAAACTGGTTGACTCGGTTCAGTGCCGGGCGGCAGGGCAGGGAATACACCCGCTACCTTTGGCCAGGGGGGTACCCCGCGCGGTTGGGCCATTCCCAGATCCGGCCAAACCAACTGCCTGCCGGTGGTCGGCATCGAAGCATTGAGCGAACGGGCTCAGAAGTGCGGCGCTGCCGTGCATCCCGGCGGACCGCCAGGCCGCGGCTTATCAGACCCGTGGCGAGAAT
>Ga0302320_10025751_pt1 | contig 11420 bp, 11 predicted proteins | sample Bog_T0_3_FD_202130 | JGI IMG/M metagenome (GOLD analysis project Ga0302320, IMG submission 202130) | Peat permafrost microbial communities from Stordalen Mire near Abisko, Sweden - Bog_T0_3 | ecosystem: Environmental > Terrestrial > Soil > Wetlands > Peat | place: Sweden: Abisko, Stordalen Mire... | reverse complement strand
AACTTTCCTCATTAATCAGGCTTCGAGGTATGAAATTGCAGAGTCCCCGAACTCCAGTCTTATTCTTATTCTCAATTTTCTTCCTAACGAGTTTTGCCACTCCCCCCGACGCCTTCGCCGAAGGCACGCGCACCTGGGAACAATCAAAATTTGATGAACTCATCAAAGGCACCGCCACCGGCGTGGCGATTCGCAACTCCGGCGTCCTCGAATTAGCCCCCACTTTCAAGAGCCTCTACGCCACTCCGTCCACGTACATCTGGGCCATCGCAGCCGACGATGCCGGCAATGTATTTGTCGCCGCGGGCGCGCCCGCGCGAGTCTACCGCATCACTCCCGACGGCAAAGCCAACATCATTTTCGAGCCCAAAGAACTTCAGGTGCAAGCTCTCCAGATCGGCCCCGCTGGCGTCATCTACGCCGCCACCGCTCCCGACGGCAAAGTCTACAAAATCGAACACAAGCCCGGAACCAAGCCGCCAGCCGCCGATTCATCCCAAGCCGCTTCTTCCGATAAAGATAAAGAAAAAGAGAAAGACTCCGCGAAACCAGCCGTCGATCCCTCCTGGACTTCTTCCACCTACTTCGAACCCGCCACCAAATACATCTGGGACCTCGCCCTCGATAAAGCCGGGAACCTCTACGTCGCCACCGGCGACCACGGTGAAATTTTCCGAGTCACCCCCAAAGGCGAGCATTCGCTCTTTTTCAAAAGCGACGAAACCCACATCCGCGTCCTCGCCTTCGATGCCCAGGGAAATCTCATCGCCGGCTCCGACGGCAGTGGATTGATCTACCGCATCTCTCCCGCGGGCGAAGGTTTCGTTCTCTACAGCGCCCCCAAAAAAGAAATCACCGCCCTCGCTCTCGATCGCGCCGGCAATATCTACGCAGCCGCTGTCGGCGAAAAAAAAGGTGGCAGCGGTTCCAACTCGTCCACCGTCTCCACCGCTTTCCTCAGTCTCGGCTCCAACCCATTCACCGGCGCCGGCCCACAAGTTCCCGGCATGACCATCACTACCGTCCCCAACAACAACCCAACCTCCGGACCTTTCCCCTTTCCCGGCGGCAGTGCCGGCGGCGGTTCCGACGTTTACCAGTTATCTCCTGACGGTTCTCCGACCAGGCTCTGGACGTCGCACGAAGATATCGTCTATGCCCTCGCCTTCGATTCCCATGGACATCTTCTCGCCGGAACCGGAAATCGCGGCCACGTTTTTGCCATCGCTGGCCTCGATGATTTTTCCGACCTCCTGAAGGCTCCCGCCTCGCAAGTCACTGCCTTCGCCAAAGCGCCCGGCGGTGGCATTTACGCCGCCACCAGCAATCTGGGAAAAATCTTCTTATTGGGACCGGGGCCAGAGGCCGAGGGCACCTACGAGAGCGACGTTTTCGATGCCAGGATTTTCTCTCGCTGGGGTCGCGCCGAGTTTCGCGGCGCCGGCAACGTCGACGTCTATGCTCGGAGCGGCAACGTCGACAATCCCGACCGAAACTGGAGCCCATGGAAGAGGATCGACGCTGGGAAAAACTTCGATAGCGAGAAGAAGATCGAACGATCCCCGAAGAACACTGCCAATAACGATGAAACCGCAATCCCCTCGGCTCGCTATGCCCAATGGAAAGCCGTGCTGCACAAGGGAGACCCTCCGCCAGCCGTGGACAGCGTCGCCCTGAATTATTTGCCCAAGAACGTCGCTCCCGAAATCGACGACCTCACCGTACAGGTCGGCACCAAGTATCAGCCACAGCCGAAGAGCACAGGCATCAGCATGGGTTCCGATTCGCTGAACTTAGCTTCGGGAACCCATTTCGACTCTCCCCCGCCCAGTTCCCACGATCGCGATTCCATCGGGGTAAAATGGAGCGCGCACGATGACAATGACGATCAGCTGGTGTACTCCCTCTACTACCGCGGTGACGGCCAGACGCGCTGGCTGTTGCTTAAAGATAATATTACCGACAAGGCCTATTCCTTCGATGCCAGCCTGCTGCCCGACGGGGGATATACCATCAAGCTCATCGCTTCCGACTCACCCTCGCATTCGCCGGGCGAATCGATGACCGCTTCCAAAGAAAGCCGCCGCTTCGAGGTCGACACCACCCCGCCCCGAATCGAAAATCTCTCCGCCACACTCGATGGCGACCGTATCCACGTCACGTTCCACGGGGAAGACGGTTTCTCTCCTATCAAACGCGCCGAATATTCCCTCGACGCAGGCGATTGGAAATACGTCGAGCCCGTAGGCCAACTCTCCGATTCCAAAATTGAAAACTACGATTTCACCGCTTCCCCGGAAGCCACGCCGTCATCGAAATCAGGAAGCACTTCTTCCGAGCACGTCGTCGTAGTCCGCGTCTACGACCGCTACGACAACATGGGCGCAGCTAAAATCCTGATCCAAAGTTCGAAGTAAAGAAACAAAACCTCGGAGCCACGTTTACCCGTTGATTCCTTCCCCCGCTTCCTGATCTCCCTCCACCAGCGCACTCTTGATCGCAGCCAGTTCGCCCGTACGCCGCAATTCCGGAAACATCCACGCCCACAGCGCAATCACCACCAGCGTTCCCACTCCACCCAGCACCACCGCCGGCACCGTGCCAAACCATTGCGCCGTCACTCCAGACTCGAATTGCCCGAACTCATTCGACGTCCCAATGAAGATCATATCGACCGCCGTCACCCGCCCCCGCATTTCATCCGGCGTGCGCAACTGCGTAAGCGTCGCGCGAATAATCACGCTGACCATATCCGACGCTCCCAAAAGAATCAGCGAAATCAGCGACAGCGTGAGGCTCTTTGAAACTCCGAAAATAATAGTGAACACTCCAAAGCCCGCCACCGACCAGAGCAGCGTCGGCCCCGCGCGCCCACGCAACGGCCGATGCGCCAGCGCCACCGCCATCGCCGCCGCACCCACTCCCGGAGCCGTCCGCAACAATCCCAGCCCCCACGGTCCGGTGTGCAAAATTTCGCGGGCATAAACCGGAAGCAGCGCCACCGCCCCGCCCAGCAACACCGCAAATAAATCCAGCGAAATCGCCCCCAAAATCAACTTCTCCCGCCATATAAAATGCAACCCCGCAAAAACCGTCTTGATCGTGGTCGGCTCGCGCCGCCGCGCCTGTGGCCGCGTCTTGATCCGGAACGTCGAAACCAGAGCACCAACCGCCGTCAGCATCGCCGCCGCATACACCGCCGACGGCCCATGAAACGCCGCGTAAAGTATCCCGCCCAAAGATGGCCCCAAAATCGTCGCCGCCTGAAACGTCGTCGCATTCCAGGCGACCGCATTCGGAAAATGTTCCTCCGGAACCAACTGCGGCAGAATCGAGCGGCTTGCCGTCCCGTTAAACGAGCGCACCACCCCCAGCACAATCAAAACCAAATAAATAGGACGCACTGCGTGCGCCCCCCGCTCCGCCAACACCAGCAAAAGTCCGGAGCACAACCCGAACCCCGCATAACAAACGCCCAAAACCTTCCGCCGCTCAAACCTGTCGGACGCATGCCCCGACACCAGAAACAACAAAATTCCCGGCAGAAATTGCGCCAGCCCCACCAACCCCAGGTCCAGCGCCCGATGCGTGATGTCATAAACCTGCCATCCCACCGCGACCGCCTGCATCTCGACCGCCGCCACAATCAAAAATCGCGCGATCTCGAACAGCACGAAATCCGGATGCGTAAAAGCAACAGTTCCAGCTTTGGAATCGACAGGTGCGGGCATTGATCCTAATAAGTACGATCTTCTAATGTGCCATAGAATCGAAGCCGACGTATGAGAACCCGGAACTCGTGTGGGGACAGCCGCCCTCGGCTGTCCATCGAGCGCAGCTCGATCGCTCTCGCGTCCGCCAGATCGAACACAACTCGGTTAAACTCGATCCGTGCGAGCGTTCCTAAACACCCTCGGCTGGATCGCCTGCATCATCTACTCCACCGTCCCCGCCTTCTGGCTCTTCATCCATCCCCACGCTGATTTCTGGCGCTCCCGCCGCACCTCACCCTACAAAATTCTTCTCCCTCTCTGGATCGCCATGTGGCTCCTCGTTGCCGCCATCACAGCGCGATGGCGGACAGCACAACTCTACAAAACCAACTTCACCTGGATCCCCTCAGTCGCACTTTTTGTGACCGGGTTCGTGATCTACAAACTCGCCCACCACAGATTCACCCTGGCCCAACTCGCCGGACTCCCCGAACTCTTACCCGGCCGCGAACGTCAGCCACTAGTCACAACCGGAATTCGCGCCCACATCCGCCATCCCGTCTACCTCGCCCACCTCTGCGAAATGCTAGCCTGGAGCCTCGGCTCGGGTTTGGCAGTCTGCTGGACACTAACCGCCTTCGCGGTGCTCACCGGATCGATCATGATCACCACGGAAGACAATGAACTAGAAGCACGCTTCGGCGACGAGTATCGCCAATACCGATCCAAAGTGCCCGCCCTCATACCCACAATCAAAGCAAACTCCCGCCGTCTATAATCCGATTCAGCTGAAAGCTGAGAGCCGACAGCTGACAGCCCTCATGCGCTTCGAACTCTTCATCGCCACTCGCTACCTGCGCGCAAAACGACGCCAGGCCTTCATCGGCATCATCACCACGATCTCCGTGATCGGCGTCGCCGCCGGAGTCGCCTCCCTCATCGTCGCCCTCGCCATCAACAACGGTTTCCGCCAGGACTTGCAACAGCGCCTCATCGGATCCACTTCCCACATCAGCCTGCTCCGCATCGCCGACGACGGCATCAAGAGCTGGCCCACGCTTCTCGATCGCCTCGCGAAACAACCCCACGTAGTCGCCGCCGCCCCCGCCATCTTCGAGCAAGTCCTGATTTCCCGCGGCCCCCGCGCCCGCGGCGCCGTCCTCAAAGGCATGATCCCCGCCGACGAACGTAGAGTCGGCGACCTCCTCAACTCAATCAAAGAAGGCTCCGCCGCGGCTCTCGAAGAACCTTCAGTTAAGGATGTAAATTCGGACAGGAATTTTGAAACCAACGATACTCATGTGGGGACAGCCGCTAAGCCTGCCCAGAGCGGAGCCGAAGGGGCTGTCCCGGGCGCGTCAGCGCCCGCGGCTTCCTCCCCCGAAGATTCCCCCGACGACCTCACTCAAGTCCACGCCCGCATCTCCGCCATGCCTCCCATCATCCTCGGCAAAGACATGGCCGATAACCTCGGAGCCACCGTCAACTCCATCGTCCTCGTTACCAGCCCCCAGGGAGAACTCACCCCCTTCGGCATGGTCCCAAAATACAGCCGCTTCCGCGTCGTCGGAATTTTCAACTCCGGCTTCTACGATTACGATTCGTCCTGGGCCTTCACTCGCCTCTCCGACGCGCAAGCCCTCTTCGGCCTCGGCGATCTCATCTCCGTCATCGAATTCAAAGTCGACGACATCTACCAAGCCGACAAAATCTCCCGCAACCTCGAATCCGCCGCCGGCCCCGGCTTCATGACCACCAACTGGATGGAACAAAATCAAGCCCTCTTCCACGCCCTGCGCCTCGAGCGCCTCGTCACCTTCATCACCATCGGCCTAATCGTCTTTGTCGCCGCCCTGAACATCCTCATCTCTCTAATCATGATGGTCATGGAAAAAACCCGCGACATCGCCGTCCTCATCTCCATGGGCACCCGCCAATCGCAAGTCAGAAATATTTTTATCGCCCAAGGAATGCTAATCGGCCTGATCGGCACCGCCATCGGCCTCATCCTCGGCTACGCCATCTCCTACGCCGGCGGCCACTACCACATCATCTCCCTCAGCCCCGAGGTCTACTCCATCGACTACGTCCCCTTCGCCCCCCGCGCCGCCGACGGATTCTTAGTGGCGGCGGTCGCCATCGGCGTCTCCTTCATCGCCACCCTCTACCCCTCCTGGTCCGCCTCAAGAACCCTCCCCGCCGAAGCCCTCCGCTACGAATAATCAATCCCGTGTGGCGCGGGCGCCCTCGCCCGCGACTGCGTCATCAAAAAGCAATCATCCTGATCGAGGATTGTGCCTCGCGGCAGCGACGCACTTTCGCAGTCGAAGGATCCCTGCCAGCCCGCACAACTGGAGCCACTCCGAGGCGTTCTCACGTTGAACTTTTCTCGTTCCGCCACCGTACAATGAACTGAAGAAAAGAAGGAGACCCATGTTCACATTCCTCCTGTGGTGCATCCTCTTCATACTCTGCTGGCCACTAGCCCTGCTGGCGCTGATCGCCTACCCCTTCATCTGGCTGCTACTCCTGCCCTTCCGCATCATCGGCATCGCAGTCAAGGGAGTTCTCGAAGTCGTCTTCCTAGCCATCACCCTACCCTTCCGCCTGCTGGCCGCGCCGTTTCGGGTTTAAGCAAAGGACAGCACAGATCATGAATCGAGCGCCCGAAACTATGAAACGGATGATTGAAAAGGATCACATTGATATTGGTTGGACCGCCACTTTCGACTACAATATCGTTATGCGAACGGAGTTAGAACAACGCATCGAGGAAGAACGCTTGCGCATACTGGCGCTGGATTCGAAACTGGACCCTGCGCGCACGCCTTATGCAAAAGGCCAACTGCAACTGGCCCTTCACTTTCTCGATGATACGAAAGGCGCCTTACATAATCTAAGCACCCATTCGGGCGCCTCGGATTGGTCAGCGTTCGCCTTAGACTGTCTCCGACGAGCCACCCAAAAGCGCCAAGAATTGGAGTCTGTCACGCAGGACGGAGATCCTCGCATCATCGAAATTGGCGGTTAAGACAGCGAACATCCCAAGTTCGCCGCTATGCCCTCCTATTGGCCAACTGGCAAACCGGACAAACCCGCCTATCGCCGACCAATCGACAGAATATTACACAGACTGTACCTGAGGCTTGGTCTCCGATCACGGTTCTTATCCCGGAAATGGAGACAGCACGAAGCTTACCGCGTGATGAAAACTCTAGCCAGGCAGCAAGTCTACGGATTCATCGCCGATCCCGAGGGCGGAAAGCCAATCTGGTACGTAGACGCTCCCGAGAACGTCCAAGAGAACAGGCTACCGCTGTGCACTTGCCTATTGCGAGGTTGGATAGAGGTATTCGAGACAGGAAATCAATCTTACTCAGGAGTACCAGTTGCACAGCCCCTTATCTCAAAGGGCGGATCGTTTGATGACTTCTCCAAGCCTCCATACTACAGAGTAACAACAGCTGGCTGGAATACTTTGCACAGACACTATTTGGTCGCAAAAATTGCACTCGCGCTAGGCGCGCTGGGCTTCGTACTCTCGGTGACAAATTCGCTGATCTTGAAGCCAGCGGTCCCACCCCTAAGAATTGTCTTCCCCGCGCCCGCGCCACCACGTGCCGGACTACCTCATCCCTGAGTTCTCGGCGCTGGGTCATTCGACCACACGAAAGCAAAACTTCAAACCCTACCCCTCCATCACCCTAACCCCATCCCCCACCACCAGCCTCGCCTCCGTCGCCCGCTGGACATCCTCCACCGTCAGCCCCGGAGCCACTTCCTCCAGCACCAGCCCCCACCCCGTCACCCGGATATAAGCCATCTCCGTCACAATCGTATCCACCACCTTCACTCCCGTCAGCGGCAGCGTGCACTTCTGCAAAATCTTCGGAGCCCCCTCGCGCGTCGTATGCTCCATCGCCACAATCACCCGCCGCGCCCCCGCCACCAGGTCCATCGCCCCGCCCATCCCCTTCACCATCTTCCCCGGGATCATCCAATTCGCCAGGCTCCCCGTCTCATCCACCTCCATCGCCCCCAGCACACTCAAATCAATGTGCCCGCCGCGAATCATGGCAAACGAATCCGCGCTCGAAAAATACGATGTCCCCGCCATCTCGCTCACCGTCTCCTTGCCCGCATTGATCAAATCCGCATCTTCCTGCCCCTCGACCGGATACGGCCCAATCCCCAGCATCCCATTCTCCGACTGCAACACCACCTCAATCCCCGCCGGCACATGATTCGCAATCAGCGTCGGCATCCCAATCCCCAGGTTCACATAAAACCCATCGCGCAACTCGCGCGCAATCCGCCGCACAATCCGCTCCCGCTTCTCGATATCTTTTTCAGATTTCATCATTTCTCTGAACTCCGTCGCTCCTTACTTCTGTCATCCTGAGCGAGGATTGTGCTTCGCGACAGCGAAGCACAACCGCAGTCGAAGGATCCCTACCTTACGCACTATCTTGAAGTTAGCCGCATGTTCCGCACCAAAAGTAGATATACAGTCCGAGAAAACACAAGAAAATGATCGCGTTCAGAATCTCCTCCGGCACACCTTCTCTGGGATAAGAAAGTACGTGGAGCACGAAAGCAGTACCATATACAGCGGCACCAACCAGCGCGATAAACCTCAACACACTTTTGAGCCACCGACCTTTAAGCACGTGCCGCCTTCCTCACCGTCCTTCTCTCAATCCTCTTCTCATAAACCTCACCCTTAATAACCCTCTTCACATAAATCGACGGCGTATGCACCGCATCCCCATCCAACTCCCCCACCTCCACCAACTCCTCCACCTCAGCAATCGTAACCTTCGCCGCCGTCGCCATCATGGGATTAAAATTCCGTGCGGTTTTTCTGTAAACCAGATTCCCTTCTTTATCGCCCTTCCACGCCTTCACAAACGCAAAGTCCGCCTTCAACCCATGCTCCATCAAATAAGTCCGCCCGTCGAACTCACGCGTCTCTTTTCCCTCCGCAACAATCGTCCCCACACCAGTAGGCGTAAAGAACGCCGGAATCCCCGCTCCCCCCGCGCGAATCCTCTCCGAGAACGTCCCCTGCGGCACCAGATCCAGCCGAATCTTCCCCGTCAACACCATCTCTTCCAGCAACTTGTTCTCGCCCACATACGTTCCAATGTGATGCACAATCTGCCCCGCCGCCAGCAGCAACCCATTGCCCAGCCCATCCACCCCAACGTTGTTGCTGATCGTTGTCAGATTCCTCGACCCCTTCTTCACCAGCGCCCGAATCAAATTCTCCGGAATCCCGCACAGCCCAAACCCCCCGATCATAATGACCGAGCCGTCCCCCACGTCGCGAATCGCCTCCTCCGCGCTAGCCACCACCTTATTCATAGCGTCCGCATTCTAACTCAAAAAATAAAATGTCATCCTGAGCGAAGAAATGCTTCGCGATAGCGAAGCATTTCGAAGTCGAAGGATCCCTCATCGCAAATTCATCGTAACCGCCCGAACCTCAAACACAAACATCCAACTCTTCTAGCCTTTCTCTCTGTGCCTCTGTGTTCTCTGTGGTGAAGCCTTACCCTTTCGTCTCCGAACTCTTCCTCAACCCGTGCGCCACTTCAAACTCCTCCGCCAACCCCCGCGTCGCCAGATTCTCCCGGATGTGCGCGATCCGCTGCTCCACTTTCCACAGCGCCTCCTCGATATTTTTCTTATTACTGATCGCCACATCCCGCCACATGGAATAAGGACTCGCCGAAATTCGCGTCATCTCCCGCAACGCCCGCCCCCCCGCCGGAAGCAACGGAGCCTCTTCTCCAAACTCCTCCACCAGCGCCGCCGCCAGCGCCGTCGAAATCATCTGCGGCACATGGCTGATCCACGCACACAGCCGGTCATGATCCCCCGGCGGCAGCATCGCCACCCGCGCCCCAATCTCATCGATCCACCCCACAAACTCCGCAAAAATATCTTCCTGCAAATTCTGCCCCGGCAACGGCGTCAAAAACCAAACCGCACCCTTAAAGAGATCCGGATCCGCAAATTCCACTCCCGAACTCTCCTTCCCCGCCATCGGATGCCCCGCCAGAAATCGATGCCGCGCATTTTTTCCAAACACATCGATCGCCTGCTGCGCCACCGCCGCCTTCGTGCTTCCCACGTCCGTCAGCAAAGTATGCACCGGCAGCGACGGTCCCAGCCGTCCAATCAAATCCACAATCGCCAGCACCGGAGTAGCCAGCACCACCAACTGACTTCCACGGACCGCGTCGAACGGCTCGCAAAATCCCTTATCGATCACCCCACACTTCTTAGCCCGCTCCAGCGCCGCCTCTCGATCGCACCCGATAATCCGCCCGGCAAATTTGCGTCTGCGCAGCGCCAGCGCAAACGATCCCCCAATCAAGCCAGTCCCAACAATCGTGATTTGCCGAATCGACATAAAAAGAATTGAGTAATTGGGGAATTTAGTAATTGGGTAATTGGAAATCACCTGCGCTTGATTCTTAAATTACTCAATTACTAAATTTCCCAATTACTCAATTTCACCCGATGGTCCGTCCCACCGCCGGCGCAATCATCCTTAACTCATCCATCAACTTCGCGAACTGCTCCGGAAACAACGACTGCGCCCCATCCGACCACGCCTTGTTCGGATCGTTATGCACCTCAATCAGCAACGCATCCGCGCCCGCCGCCACCGCCGCCCGCGCCATCGGAGGCACCTTATCCCGCCGTCCCGTCCCATGCGACGGATCGCCCGTCATCGGCAAATGCGACAACTTATGAATAATTGGAATCGCCGAAATATCCATCGTATTCCGCGTATAAGTTTCGAACGTCCGAATCCCGCGCTCGCACAAAATCAATTCGTAATTCCCGCCCGACAAAATATATTCCGCCGAAAGCAACAACTCTTCGAGAGTCGCTGCAATCCCCCGCTTCAGCAGCACCGGCTTCCGCACCTTCCCCAACTCGCGCAGCAGATTAAAATTCTGCATGTTGCGCGCCCCCACCTGCAAAATATCCACATAAGGCAACATCATCGGAATCTGCGAGATCTCCATCACCTCGCTGATCACCAGCAACTTAAATTTCTCCCCCGCCTCGCGCATCAACTTCAGCGCATCTTCCCCATGCCCCTGAAAAGAATAAGGAGAGCTCCTCGGCTTGAACGCCCCGCCCCGCAACACCTTCGCCCCCGCCTTCGATACCGCTTCCGCCGTCGCAAGAATCTGCTCTCGCGTCTCCACCGTGCACGGCCCCGCCATCACAATCACTTCTTTACCGCCCACTTCCACCCCATTCCCCAGCTTCACCACCGTCCCCTCAGGACGAAAACTCCTCCCCGCCAACTTATAAGGCGCGGTAATGCGGTGCACCTCCTGCACCCCCGGCAGCAACTCCAGGTTGCGGATATCAAACTCAATCCCCGCTCCCACCGCGCCCAGCACAGTCTGCCGCGCCCCCGACGACCGGTGCACCTCAAACCCCAGCTTCACCAGCTCCTCAATCACCTGCTGGATCTGCCCCTCATCCGCAATATCCTGCATCGCCACAATCATAGGAATCTCTTCGCTCTTACTTCAGCTCGAAAAATAAAAAGTTTGTCATTCCGAGCGCAGCGAGGAATCTGCTTTCGCCTGCACCCACAAACTCTCACCGCTTCAATCCCTCACATCCGCGTCCAACTCCGTCTCCCTCTTCGCCGGCTCTACCTTCGTCCCC
>Ga0302320_10025747_pt1 | contig 11422 bp, 8 predicted proteins | sample Bog_T0_3_FD_202130 | JGI IMG/M metagenome (GOLD analysis project Ga0302320, IMG submission 202130) | Peat permafrost microbial communities from Stordalen Mire near Abisko, Sweden - Bog_T0_3 | ecosystem: Environmental > Terrestrial > Soil > Wetlands > Peat | place: Sweden: Abisko, Stordalen Mire... | reverse complement strand
GATCCGGAGACCCCGTCGCCCTCGTAAGCGACGCGGGTCCAGCCAGAGGGGGGCGCAGCGCTACCGTTGATGTCGTCGGACGACAGAAGGGCTAGCAGGAGATCGCCTTCTCGCGCCCCGGGCGGCTGGTTCCCAGAGATCGACCCCGCGGTCGTCACGTCGTTCGAGGACGAATCGACGCAGGTTATGGGCGGGATCTCTCCAGCCTCGGCCCGCGTGCCGACGTCACGGGCGGCGTCGGTGCCCACCATTCCGTGAGACGCATCGTGTGCCATGGCGTCGTCCGCCGCGGCGTCGCTCCCTCCGCCCGTGAGGCCTCCGAGCGACGCGCAGGCGAGCATCGGAGCGCCGGCAGCGGCGACGATCGAGCCGCGGACGAAAGGCGCGAGGTTCACCGAGTCGAGATTATCGCATCAGGGTCCTTCCGCAACGCTCGCGGCGGGACGCCGCGGCCTGGAAAGTGACGTGAGCGCGTTTGGCCTATGCTGGAAATTCGATGCGACGCGATTGGATCTACCGCCTTCTGGTCGCAGCGGCCGCCGGATGCAGCCATGTCGACGGTACCAGGATGGGCACGAACGACGGAGAGGCGCCGGAGTCGGCGACGCGCCCCGACGCGAGCTTACCGTGCCCGGGAGGTAGCCCGCCGCCAGGAGTCGATATCAGCGTCGAGGCTTGCACGAGCCTCGGGCCTCTCGCGGTGGCCTACGGCACCCAGCAGGACCAGGCGCACGACACCTCGTCGTTCCCAGCCTCTGCGGACGCCCGACTCGCGAGCCTCGGGCCTGCCTGGTTTCGCATCCATGCGGGCGCAGACGACACGCCGGCCGTGCTCCCCGAGAGCCGCCCAGGCGTGTGGGACTTCACACAGATGGACCGGCTCGTCGGGAAGGCGTTCGAGTCGGGCGGCACGCCGATGATGAACATCCGCTACCCGCCCCCGTTCATGTGGAGTTGCTCGAATCCGTTCAACGGCGAGACGGGCACCGTGACCGACCCGACGTTCGCCACGTTCGCGGCATTCGTGGCGCGCGTCGTGAGCTACTACAACGCCGGGTCGATGACCGACGAGAACGGCACCGTGGTCATCAACCCGAGCGGCACTGCGCACGCAATCCAATACTGGGAGCTCTGGAATGAGCCGGACATCTCGAGTGAGACGCCGTGCACCCCTAGCGGAATGAACAACCCAGCGTTGAGCCCTGCGGACTACAACACCATGTGGAGCGCGGTGAGCGCGGCCATTCTCGACAAGGACCCCGCCGCCAAGCTTGCGGGCCCTGCCGTCTCGCAGCCCATCACGGGGGTTAGCCCCGAGTACGTCGGGAACGTGTTCAGGGTGTCTCACCCACCCGATGTCGTGACCGTGCATGGATACGCGGGCGACGACTCCACGAGCGACCACGACATGCTCGAGGGCTCCGTGGGGAGTGGGGTTGGCCTCGCGTGGATCCTGGCGAGCCTGTCGCAGGCTCAGGGTGTGATGGCGACAGCGCGCCACTCCGCGACACCCCTCTGGCTCGACGAAACCAACGTGAGCTACGACGTCGGCACCAGCACGGGCGGCCGCGAATGGACCGGATTCGCTGCGGCCTGGTTCGGCGCCGAGGTCATCGGACTTGCCGCATTGAAGGCGCCGTCTCCGATCGTGTACATGCCGTTCGAGTACGTGTCCCCACAGGACGACCAGTCGCTCGTCGACGAGAGCACCGGCGCTCCACTCCTTTCCTACTGGCGAGACCTCGTCTTCTCGAAGCACCTGACGCCGGGCATGCACGTAGCGAGGCTCACCGGGACTTCGAGCGTCCAGGCGATCGCCGCACGCGACCCCGCGAGCGGTCGCGTCGATGTCCTGCTGGCGAATACGGCGACAGCGAGCGGAAGCACGACGATCGGGGGGCCGGGCACGCCGATCACGGTCACGGTCGGCGTCGGAGGCCTCCCGAGTGTCTCTTCGGTGCACCTCTGGATGCTCGACAACTCGGTAGTCGAGGGCGGGCCCAATGGCAGCCTATCCGCGGGCCCAGTCGGGCACGTGCTCGCCGCAAGTGACACGGCCACCGTCTCGTTCGCGGGGTATGGGGCGGCGTTGCTCGAGCTGACGCCGTAGGTGGGAGGCGACTCCGGCGGGAGTCTCCTAGCCGACCAGCCGGACGTGCCGGCCCATTGCGAGAGAGCTTCGCGCTTGCGCGTCACTGGGAGCGAAGAAGCGCTTTCGTGACGGAATGCCGTCCACCACGAGGGCGAGCGTGTTCGGTGCGCCACGGTGTACCCACGCAACGGTGCACGGCAACGCGTATTCGACGCCGCTGACAGCGTCTGCGGCGCGTACCACGACGCGCGAGCCAACGTGCATCGTGTCCGCCGAAGTGACCAGCAGTCCGGAAGCCGACACGTCGCGCAGCTCGACGCTCAGGATCGTGCCGTCGCCGATGAGCTGTGCGGGGATCGCGTCGTCATTGCGCGCGGCGGGGCCGATGGGCGGAACCTGCGCGTCGGACGTGACCAGCTGCATGAGCGACAGGAGCTCCACCCGCTCCGTAGGGCCGAGGGGATGGCCCAACGTCGCGTGGCGCGCCTGGAGCTCCCAGAAGCGAACGAGAAAGTCGAGCTTGTCGATCACGATGAGGCCTCTTTCGACGTTGGACGAAGCAGACCCGCGAATCCTTGGGCGAGTCGTCGGGGATAATTGCATTCGATGTGCCAGCGGATGCAGACCTTCAGACGCGCGAGTCGCCCGGAAGGTCTTTCGTTATTCGGCCGAATGTCGCGGGTCGCAGACGCTCCCACAGCGAAAGCGCTATCGCGTTTGCCGCGTACCCGTGACCTTCGTGCCATGCTCGGCGCCGCTGGGATAAGCTGCAAAGAAGCGCCATGATTCTCGTGAACGTTCTCGCAGCCATCGGCAACACGCCGCTGGTGCGCCTGGGGCGAGTCGTCCCACCCGGATGCGCCGAGGTGGTTGCGAAGCTCGAGTACTTCGGCCCGGGTGGAAGCGTGAAAGATCGCGCGGCGCTCTCGATGATCGTCGACGCCGAGGCACGCGGTGCGCTGCGTCCCGGAGCGACGATCGTCGAAGCAAGCGCGGGCAACACGGGGGTAGGCCTCGCGGTCGTCTGCGCCGTGCGCGGCTACCGCTGCATCATCGTCGTGCCGGATACGATGTCGGCGGAGAAGCGCGGAGCGCTCGATGCGTTCGGCGCGGAGGTAGTCACCGCGCGCTCGGACGTGGAGCCTGCGCACCCCGAGGGCTACATCGGCAAGGCCGAATCGCTGGCGCGTGAGCTCGGGGCGTACGCCCCCGATCAGTTCGAAAATCCTGCCAACGCGCGGGCGCACTACGACACCACGGGGCTGGAGATCCTCGAGGCATGCGAGGGATCGGTGGACGCGTTCGTCGCGTGTGTCGGGTCAGGTGGGACGCTAAGCGGTGTCGCGAGGCTCCTTCGCGAGCGCATCCCCGCGGTCCTGCTCGTGGGAGCGGTTCCGGATCGGCAGCGTTGCGGAGGCGCACATGGACACACGCTGGTGGAAGGGGTCGTCGAGGACATCGTGGCGTGCGAAGGGCAGGGGGTCGTCGCGGACGAGGTCATCGCCGTGCCAGATCGCGAGGCGGTCGACATGACGCGCCGGCTCGCGCGTGAAGAGGCGATCCTCGCGGGGGGATCCGCCGGAGTCGCCGTGACGGCCTCGATCGAGATCGCGCGCCGACTTGGCCGGGGCAAACGAGTGGTCACGCTTCTGGCCGACACAGGACGTAACTATCTGTCGACCTATTTCAATCCCGCCTGGCGGAAGAATCATGGCATGGGTTGAGCCCGCCCGCGGTCACGGGCCTCGCCTCTCTCTGCGGGCCTCGTGGTATCAACGCGTCATGGCTCGGCACTGGCTCCCCTTGGTGCTCCTCTGCGCCTCGATCGGGTGCGCCGATCCGAAGGTGTCGATGCGCGTCGGGCCTCGCGAGTTCGTCGCGTCGGACTACCCCGAGGTCCTGACGCGCTGGACGCGTAGTCGCAGCCTCATCACGCTGAACGACCTCGACGATCTTCTCACAGTGACCTCGACGTACGAGTCGTGGGAGTTCCGCTGGGCCTACGTCATTCGCTACGCGCAGGATTTCCGTCTCACCGTCGAGCAGCGGCGCGTTCTCCTCGACAAAACGCTGGCCGAGTCTCAGGAGCGTCACAACTTCTACGTCGCGCTCTACGGTGCGAACCGCCGCTGGACGGACCTGTCGCGTCCGAATAGCGCCTGGATCGTGCGGCTCATCGACGCGCAAGGCAACGAGACGGCTCCGACGAAGATCGAGCTCATTCCCAAGCCGGGCGCGCTCGAGCGCACCTATTTTCCGTACACGACCTCGTGGCGCCAGGCGTTCCGCATCCAGTTCCCTCGCACGGCGCCCGATGGTCGCCCCTCGATCGCCCCCGACGCAGCCTGGTTTGGGCTGCGCTTTGCGGGGGCCGAAGGAAACGAAGAGCTCCACTGGGACCTCGATCGAGGCCACACGTCTGCGATCGCCGCGGCCGTCGCGTCCCCGGAGCTACATCCCGGCGAGTATTTCGAGTAGCAGCGGCTCGGTCGAGCAAAGCTCCTGGGTCGTCTTGCGGTCGCCCGTCAGCACGACGGCTCCCGCGGTTCCTGCGCGGGCGGAGGAGGACGCGCGCGCAGCCCCGAGGGTGGCCTCGGGGAAGACGAATTCGCCGGAGCGCAGGTCGGTTGGAGGCGCGCTGGCGACCGTGATGGCACCGGCTCCCACGAGGAAGATTCCGGGGACGGGCTCCCCCTCGGCGATGAGATCGTCCCCTGCGGACAGGGTCTTCACCTTCAACTTGCTGAAGAGGCGCAGCCGTACGTCCTCGTGGAGCCGCGCGGCCAGCGCGCTGTCCGCCACCTGGGCCCACGCCTGAAGGCGATCCCCCTCGGCGCATAGGTCTTCCTCCACCCAGGGCGACGTCGACAGCACCTCGGTGAGCGTCTCGGCGCTCCAGACGGCAAGCGTCGTGTCGTCGGACGCGACCGTGACGCGAAGGCCAACGGTGTCTTCGAGGGTCCCCCGGGCGTGGATCAGCGTCCCCTCCTTCTGCCGCGCGATCATGCGGGTGCCGGAGGCGTTAGAGATCGTGACCTCGCCTTCGAGCACCAGCGCCATGGCGAAGGAGGGAACGACGACCCCCGCCGCGCAAAGGATCACCGAAGCGGCTCGCGCGAGCCCTTCCCGCTGGTCATCCGAGACATTGGCCAGCGCTTCCAGGTTCGCGAGGTCCATCGGCGAGAGCGCGTCACTCCCCATCCGGGTGATTCCGGGAGTCTCCTCGGAAACGGCTGCGGGGACGGCCTCCGGCGCCGCCGCGGTGACAGCCTCAGGCAGCGCCTCGATGGACTCGGTCGCAGCCTCGGCGGCGGACTCTGGGATCGACTCGGGGGCGGCCTCGGTGAGGGCTGGGACAGGGTCCGAAGGGGTTACCTGCGGGATGACGCCAGCGTCGGATGGCTCGGGCGCGCGCGGCGCCGGGAACGGCGTTGGCGTCGGCAGCGTCAGGTCGCGGAGAACGGGGGCCGAATCGAGCTCGCGTGGGACGGTGTCCGAGAGCGCCGGCAGCGAAAGCTCGAGCTCGCCTGGTGCCCGGGCCGCCGCGGGAATGTCTTCGTCGTCCATGGGGCCCGGGCCTGCCGTCGGGCGATCGGAGGGGATCCTCGGATCGACAGCCAGCGGCTCGTCCCTGTGGACGGGTGCGGTCGAAGGCGCATGGCGCTTCAGGGGAGGGGGAGGAGGCCGGTGCTTTGCGGCATGTGCGGCCGGTGGGTAGTCCGATCCGGCCACGGGCGTCGGCGGAGGCACGCTGATGAGGTCCCCGTCGTCCAACTCCTCGGTCGCCTCGAGCAGCTCGTCGACGTCGCCGCCCGGGACGCTGACCGGGGGCACCGACCGCATTGGAGCCGAGTTGTGGCCGACCACCTCGGTCAAGGTTGCGGCCTCCCGCGTAAGCGATGCCGCGCGCTCGCCGTCTCCGGCGTCTGCGGCGGCCTGCGCGGCGCGTCGAACCCAAACGATCGCATCGATGCGCGCCTGGCGCTTCCAGAGCGACTCGGCAGTTTCCAGCGCCCAGATGACGTCCTCGGTGTCACCCTCGCGCGTGGGGGGGATCCCGTCCATGGGCCTGCCGAGATCTACCTGATCGTCGTGCATACAGCTACCTCGTACCAGGGGACGCGTCGCTTGTGTGGGCTGCGGTCTTGAGCGCGTAGACGTTCCCGTCATAGGAGCCGAAAATGACCTGACCCCCCTCCGTCAGCGTCACAGGGCTGTCGACGTCCATCGCCGTGGGAAAGCGCCAGACCTCGTTGCCTGAGAGGCCGACCGCGTGCACAGCGCCGTCCTCCGCGCCGAAGAGGAGCACGCCGTCCGCGTCCTCGACCGCCCCGCCGAAGACGCCCGTTTCACGGGTTCCGTTGATGGCCGCGGGGTAACTCCCGACGACCTCGCCACGGGGCGATATCCTGACGAGACGCGAAAGGGGGCCGTACACGCCCGCGAGAACATCTCCGTTTCGAGCGACCGAGAGCGGCCCCCGGACGTAACCGCCGACGTCCCTCGACCACGTGACGTGTCCGTCCGGCGTCAGTCGGACCACCTGGTTGCCGTCGGTCCCGACATAGATGGCGCCGTCGTCGGCGATGGCCGGGGCTCCGTCGATGTCGTGGCCAAGGTCCACCGACCAAATCAGCTCGCCTTTCGTGCTGACGGCGTAGACGTGATGGTCCTGCGAGCCGAACACGAGCAACGGCGGGGACGGCGCATCGCCCGCCGCCATGGCGATGGCGGGTGCCGTGAAGATCTTCCCCTTGGCCTGGAAGCGGAACGCGATGGCCCCGCTGGCGCCGACACCGTAGAGGCGCCGCCCGGCGGCGAACACGACCAGCCCGTCGTCCAGCCGCACGGGAGACGTGTCAGCGTCCCCATCGGTCTCGAGCCTCCAGATCACCCGACCGTCGGGACCGAGCGCCATGAGCGCCCCGCCGTCGATGCCGACGTACAGCGTCCCGTCGGGCGCGACGCACGGCGTGGCGTACGCTCGCGCACCGAGCGACACCTTGAAGCTGAGGTGCCCCTCGAGATCCAGCGCGAATAGCGTGCCTCCGAGTGTGACGGCGTACAGCGTCGCGCCGTCGTTCGATGCGACGACCTGCGCCTCGATGGGGCCGTCTGTCGTGAATGCCCAACCGACTTCCGCAGACGGGGGCGCGTGCCCGAGTGACCGGTGGGTATGTCGCCGGTCACCATGAAGCATGTGCGGGAGCGCCGTCCCCAGGGTGCTCCCCAGCGGGACTGGGATGGGCCCGGACGGGTCCGCGGTCGCCCGGGGCGGGACAGGAGCTGGGTTTGGCCGACCACGCGGCGCGGGCTTCGGCCGCGCGAGGATGGCTCCAGCGACGACCGCGAGCAGAATGGCGAGCGGGGCGGCTCGCAATCGAGCGTCGATCAGCGGGCCTTGCGACGCGCCGCGCGCTGCGCCTCGGCAACGCCGAGCGCATGGGCCGGCTCGCCAGGCATGCGCCGCGCGAGCCAACCAATCAGCTCGAGACCCGCAGATCGCGCGCTCTCGGGGATCGCCGGCTCACGGAGGAGGCAGCTGATGTCGCCGATGAGACGCGTGCGTGCCCCTTCGTCCGCAACACGGAACACCTGCGGGACGCTGGACGAGGGCACTCCGCCGCCCGTCACGCTGTCCCCCTTCTGAGGCAGACGGGTGACTCTCCGACTCATGTCGTGACCCTGGTACGCCATCGGATGCCTGAACCTCCGCCCAACGTCCTGAACATTGTAACGCCGCCGATTGTCAAGTCGAATTAACCGGATCTATCAGTGCAAGGCGGAGAACGGCGGATTAGCAGCTTTCTTGCCCCCCGCCAGGCTGTTTCTCCGACAATCTTCGTCCCGTCACTGGGGCTGGATCAGAACCTCGCGATCCTTCGCCCCATTCGCAGGGCCGACGAGCCCTCGCCGCTCCATGGTCTCCACGATGCGTGCGGCACGGTTGTAGCCGAGCGCCAGTTTTCGCTGGATCCAGGACGTGGAGCAGCGGCGCGTCTCCGCGACGAGCGCGACGGCCTGGTCGTACATGGCGTCGAGCTCGCCGTCGTCCTCCTGGGAGGCCCCCTCCTCGTCCTCTCGTGGCTTCAGGATGTTCTCGTCGTACACGGGCGTTCCTTGCGTGCGGAGGAAGTCGGTCACCAGCTGGACCTCCTCCTCGCTCACCATCGGACACTGTACCCGCTTCGTTTCATTGGTCCCGTTCAGCTTGATCAGCATGTCCCCGCGCCCGAGCAGATGCTCGGCGCCCTGCTCGTCGAGGATGGTCCGCGAGTCGACCTTCTGCGCCACCCGGTACGCAATTCGCGTGGGAAAGTTCGCCTTGATCATCCCGGTGATGACGTCGACGCTCGGACGCTGGGTCGCGAGGATGACGTGCATTCCGGCCGCGCGCGCCTTTTGCGCGAGCCGTGCCACCGCAACCTCGACTTCCTTGCCCTGCTGCATCATGAGGTCGGCGAACTCGTCCACGACGATCACGATGAGCGGCAGCTTCTCGGGCAGGGGTGCAACCCCTTCCTCGCCTTCGCCCGGCCTGATCGGCTCGGGGAGGCCATTGTGGTCCTTCGAGATGACCACCTTCGCCGCCGGGTTCTTGACGTCGCCGCGGATCACTCGCTGTACCCAGTTGTTGTAGGTGCCGATGTTCTTGGTGCCTGCGTCGGCGAACAGCTGGTAACGCCGCTCCATCTCGTCGACCGCCCATTTGAGCGCGGTCGCGGCCTGCTTCATGTCGGTCACGACCGGCAGCAGCATGTGCGGGATGCCATCGAACGGCGCGAGCTCGACGACCTTTGGGTCGATCATCAACAGCCGCAGCTCCGACGGGTCTCGCCTGTAGAGGAGGGAGGTCAGCATGACGTTGAGCCCGACGCTCTTGCCTGCACCGGTCGCGCCCGCGACGATTACGTGCGGCATGCTTGCGAGGTCTGCATAGAAGGGGTTCCCGAGGATGTCGCGGCCGAGCACCACGGGGAGTGGAGCGTCGAGCGTCTGGAATCGCCGATCCTCGACGAGGTCGCGCAGGGTGACCGGGACGCGCCGCGCATTGGGAAGCTCGAAGCCGATCCGGTTCTTGCCGGGGATCGGCGCAACGATGCGCACCTTCCGCGCCAGCGCCAGCGCGAGGTCGTCCGCGAGTGACGCGACCTTGGAGACCTTCGTCCCGGCCGCGGGGGAGACCTCGTAGGTCGTGACCGTGGGCCCAGGGAGGATGTCCTCGACCTTTCCGTTGACGCCGTAGTCCGCGAGCGTCTTCACGAGCAGCTCGGCGTTCTGGTAGAGCGCGTCTTTGTCGACCGAGAGGTTCGGGTCGACCTTCGCCGGCACGAGGAAGTCGATCGTCGGGAACCGGAAGGCCGGCGAGCTTGGGATGACGACCGCCGGTTCCTCCTTCTCGAGCGCCGCGGAGGTGTCGACGATGGTCGGCTCCTTGGGGACCCTGCGCGCGCGCCTCGGCTTCTCCGTCGCCGCCGCGGACTCTGCGGTGGGGACCGGTTCGGGTTCGGGAGGTGCGCCGATGCCTTCGAGCTTCTCCTCCAAGACGGGAGGCTCGTCCTTCGTCCGCCGCGCTCGCTTCGGCGGCTTGGGCGCTGGAATGTCCTCCTGCTCGCCCATGAGCTCGGCCAGGTCGGACGGTGGCGGGATTGACGTCTCGTCGTCGTCCTCGAGCGGAGAGACGGCGATGGTGGCCTCGCCCTTGGGATCCATGTCGATGTGCGGAAGGTTGGCTGCTCGCGCCGCTTCTTCCTTCTCGCGCTCGAGCTCCCGCGCCGTCTTCCACGCGTCTGCGACCGTCTTGGCGCCGGCAGCGGTTCCGAGGGCGCCCTTGGCGCTCCACTCCCCGAGCCAGCGGACCAGGAGAATGAACGAGAACGCCGCGCGGGCGATCAGGATCAGCCCGAGGCAGGCGAAGCCGACGAGGAAGGAGCCGATCGTCGAGAACAGGGACCGTCCAAGCTCCCCAAAGAGCTCTCCGACGAGCCCGGCGGCGCCGTGACGACCAAAGGCTTGCTGGGTGGGCCACCCCACCTGGATGAGCGCGGACGCGATGATCACCATCAGCACGTCCCCGGCGACCCGCGCCGGTGTGGCCGCGTTGGGCTTGCCGCGTACGAACGGGATGCCCAGGAGCATCACCTCGAACGGGACGACCCAGGAGACGAGCCCGATGAGGGTCACGATCCCGCGGGCGCAGGCGCTACCGACGGGTCCGACCCAGTCCGCGCCGTGGGGGACGTCCGCACCGACCTCCGTCGCGGGGGTGGGCGCACCCGAATAGGACGCGAGTGCCAGTCCAAGGAAGATGGCCGTCGTCCACAGGACAAGCGCTGCGACCTCGCGTCCCCGTGCCTTGGGTCCGTGCGTGCGAATGTTCGCTGGGAGCGGCTCCCGGGTGGGAACATCGGCCAGGGCCCGGCGGGGCGCGAAGAGCGGGAACGCCATTCCTACCTTGTCCTACCTGCACGGTACTGGCGACTCCTCCGCCCGGCCAAGTTTCGGCAAGGTTGCGCAAACGCTTTGGGATCCGGGCCGCCTCGGCGTAGCATCGGGCCGCCGCAGGCCGGGCACATGGAGCGGTGGAGGGATTCCGGGAGATGGGCACCAAGGCATGATGGGGCGCATGAAGGGACCGAGAGAGATCCTCGTGCTGACGCTTCTGGGGGGCGCGGTGCTGGGCACGTCCACGGGTTGTCGCGTCGATGATGCAGACGTTCACCGTTGGGAGCAGACCGAGCACGGGCCCGAGAAGCTCGTCGCCGTTCTTGAGCACGACAAGTATTCCAATGCGCTCCGGGTCGAGGCGGCGATGTCGCTCGTCCGTATGCGTCCCCGGAATGGTCGCCGCATCGGCACCGAGTTGATGACGGACGCCATGTCCACGCTCCCGACCGATGCCCGAACCAAGGTCATCGACGGACAGCCCCCGGACGTCGAGGGGATGGCCCCGCAGCTCATCAAGCAGATCCAGCTCCCCCCGCCCGTGCGCAAGGCGGACGGCACGATGCCGGAGGACAAGTCGATCCCGTTCAAGGACGCAGCGTTCGCGCTCCTCACGCACGATCCGCCGCTTGTGACCAACGAGTCCACCAAGGCGGCGCTCAGCGCAGCGTTGACGCAGTGGGCCCAGGCCGACTTCGAGACCCGGCTCGAGAACCCGTCTCAGCAGTTCGGCATCGAGCAGATCATGCGGTTCCTGGGCCCGAGCTCGGTCAAGGGCCTCCCGGCGCTCATCACCGAGCAATCGACCAAGGTCGACCGCATCGTCGGCCTGGTTGCGGACCTGGGCGATGACGCGACCAAGCTGGCAGCGTCGCACAACCTCGT
>Ga0302320_10025746_pt1 | contig 11422 bp, 8 predicted proteins | sample Bog_T0_3_FD_202130 | JGI IMG/M metagenome (GOLD analysis project Ga0302320, IMG submission 202130) | Peat permafrost microbial communities from Stordalen Mire near Abisko, Sweden - Bog_T0_3 | ecosystem: Environmental > Terrestrial > Soil > Wetlands > Peat | place: Sweden: Abisko, Stordalen Mire... | reverse complement strand
GGTCAGCACGCCGTTCAATCCCCATCCGCCGGTTAGCTTCTCCCACTTACCCTTGGGGCTCGGGAATTCATAAATAAAGTTGCCGGTAAACCGGTGGCGGATATCGAAGCTGGAGTTGCCCTTTTCGGCCCGGATATTGGTGCTATCGTTGGGCTGGGCCTGATTGGGCTCGAAATCCTCGCCATCGCTGGCATTGTCGATCGAGTGCGACCAGACGTAGTTTACCGTTCCTTGCAAGTGGTGCCACTCGTGGATGCGCAAACTGTTCTGGAGAGAGTTGTAATTCGACGCCGCGGCGGCCTGTTCCTGATAGATGTAATACAGCGCCGAATAACCGCGCGGCACGCCATAGCTAAGCGACGCGCCCGCGGCGATATCGGCGGCATCGATCTGAGCCTGCGAAGGTTGATTCAAATCGACAAAGCGGTACAGTTTTCGTCCCGCTGAACCTATAAAGCCCACCTGCAGCGTCGCATGGCTACCGAGCGATTGCTGAACATTGAAGTTGTAGTTCTCCATGTAGGGCGTACGCATGTGCGGATCCACACCAAACGCGTCGGGAACCGGACTGACGCCCCCATAGACGGGCGATCCCGGGGCGAATGGGGTGGAGTTGGCGCTTCCCACCGAAATCGGGTCGGCGCCGACACCGCTATAAGCCGGGCCCGGTGCATAGTACGAAGGGTAAGGCAGATGCCCCATGAGAAGGTCTTGCGACATAGCATCGTAGAAGACGCCGTATCCCGCGCGCAGCACCGTCTTTCCCTTACCCGTTAGATCGTAGGCAAAGCTGACGCGCGGACCAAAGTTGTTATAGTCCGGCTGGTAGAGCTGGTTGGTTTGGTAGAGACCCTGCGCAAAGCTGAAGTTTTCAAACAGCCCATGCTTCTCGCCAACAACGCCATAATAGTCCCAGCGAAGCCCCACGTTCACGGTAAGTTTGGAGGAGATGCGAATATTGTCCTGCACATACAAGCCGTGATTATTCTCGTAGGTGTTGCGGTTGCTGTATCCGGAGTACTGCGACCCTCCGTCCGGCGTTCCATCCAGGAAGTCGCCCAAGCTATCGAAACTGAGCTTTCCGCGATAGTTATGATCGAAGTTCTGCGATACAGTCGTGCGGCGGAATTCGTACCCAAACTTTAAATCGTGGCGGCCCGTCTTGAAGCTGACATTGTCGATGAAGTGCCAGTTGCTGTCAACACGATTCCGCGGATCCGAAGAGTTAGCTCCGATCTGGGCGAAACCACTGACATTGATCACCGGAAGGCCGAAATCGTAGGGCGAAGTAACACCGGTATCCAGCCCAATCGTGTTTGGATTAAAGGACTGATCCTGCGGATAGAAGCCTTCCGCAAATCGGATCCATCCGCCGCGCACTTCGTTTACCGTCCTGGGAGAGAGCACGGTGACCAGTGAAAGCGAGATCAGTTGCACGCGCGTCGGCGTCACAGTGTTGTAACCCGGCAGCAATCCGCCGCCTGTCAGCGCGAGCGGGAAACTCTGAGTGCTGTCGCCAATGTAATAGCGGCCGGTCAGAATATTGTTCGAGTTGAAATTGTGATCCAGCTTAACGATTCCGCTGCTGAGTTTATTCGTGAAATTCGTAGTCGCCGAGAGGTTGGGTCCGTTCGGACATCCAGTAGCGTCGGAGGCAACGGGAAGATTCGGCGCTGGCCAAGGATTGCGCTTCAACAGGTTGACGATTACGGGATTCGAGGCGGTCGCCAGCAGCGAAGGATCGGGAACGCATGCCAGACTGTTCAGACCGCCGCTTTCTTGTTGCCCTTCGTAATCGAGGAAGAAGAATGTCTTGTCTTTCACGATCGGGCCGCCCAGCGATCCGCCAAACTGGTTGTTGTGAAAGGGCGATTTCGGGGCCGGATCGAAATTGAAATAATTGCGGGCGTTTAAATCGGTATTACGGACAAACTCAGCCGCCGTCCCGTGAAAGGCATTCGTTCCGCTCTTGGTGACGATGTTGATCACGCCGCCCGCGCTTCGCCCATATTCTGGCTCGAAGTTTGAAAGTACGCGAATCTCAGCCACCGCATCGATGGGGAGAATCGTTGCCGGAGTGCCGAACACGCCCGCTTCGTTAATAGCGGGATCGTTCCGGTAGCCGTCGTTCATGTCGGTACCGTCGAGCAGGAAATTATTGGCTCGCCCTCGCGCGCCGTTTAACGAGAACGTTCCATAAGAACCGGGAGAATCGGAAATTTGGTCCGGCGATCCGGCGACGCCAGGTACCAGGTAGATCAGCTTTGTATAATCGCGGCCATTGACGGGGAGATTCGCGGCTACAGAGCTTTCGATGATGCCGCCTTGAGTATCGGAGGTGGTTTCCACCAGCGGTACGATCTCACCCGACACTTCCACCGTCGTCGAAACCTCGCCTGCCTGCAGGGTTGCGTCCACACGGGTCTCCGACGCCACATCCACTTTCACTTCGTTGGTTACGCTTCGTTTGAAGCCGGGTTTTTCCACAGTAACCGTGTAGCTGCCCAGCGAAAGTTCGGGAGCCACGTAGGTGCCGTCTCCGGTGGTGGTGGTCTCCCTGACTTGGCCAGTCCCAATATTTTTTACAGTAACTTTAGCCCCGCCCACGGCCGCTCCGCTCTGGTCCGAGACACTGCCGAGAATCGTGCCTCGAAATGTCTGGGCAGTCCCTAATCCAGCGAGCAGGCAGAGCAAGATAGCCGCCCGAACCAACAAAAAGCCTTTCATGTTTTCTCCCAGCACCATAAGTGACCTCTCCCCTCAAGCGATTTTATCTTTGGGTAGGGGAAGGCCCGATGGAGACACGAGGACCATCTGAACGAAAACCAAGCCCACTCCCGCCGAAGACGAATATGTACGATGGTAGGACCCGCCGAGGGAGCCTGTCAAGGCGCAGAAGCATTCGGAAGTACAAAGGCCCGTTTGATTGGAGGAATATGATGCTTAAAAACTACCGCACTGCTAGTACTATCCTGAGTTTAATTATCGCGGCCAGCGCCGCTCTCGCACAGGCCCAACAACAAATTCCCCCTGCACCTCCTTCGATTCTGGTAAAAGCCGGCAAAGTCTTGGACGTGCGGAAGGGCGTCTATGCGGAGAACCAGGGAATCTGGATTGAGGGCGAGCGGATCAAGGAAGTTGGGCCGATTTCGCAAGTGCAGGCGCACGTTCCCAGCACCGTCGAAGTCATCGATCTAAGCCAAGCCACCGTGCTGCCTGGACTAATCGATTGCCACACGCACCTGATGGCTCGCTTTTCCGATGGACCGGACGGGTACCTGTTAGGTCTGGCCAAGAAGTCGCAGGCCTTTCGCGCTCTGGAAGGCGCAGCCAATGCACGGATCACTCTGAACGCCGGCTTCACCTCGGTTCGGGACGTCGAGAACGAGGGCTCGGGGTACGCCGACGTGGCTCTTCGCGATGCCATCCAGCAGGGCTTGGTGGATGGTCCCAGGATGCAGGTGGCCACGCGCGGGATTGCTGCCGTGGGTCAATATAATCCGTTCGGCGTCTCTCCCGATTTGACTGACTTTCCCACCGGCGCACAGACGATTAGCGGAGCAGAGGAGGCCCGCCGCGCGGTCCGCGAGCAGATCGGTTATGGCGCCGACCTGATCAAGGTTTACGCGGATTGGTCCCATCCGACTCTGACTGTCGGGGAGATGCGCGTGATCGTAGAGGAAGCGCATAAGCAGGGGCTCAAGGTGGCCGCACATGCGACCACACCGGAAGGAATTGAGAACGCTATCAACGCCGGGGTGGATTCCATCGAGCATGGCCACCGCGCCGACCGGCAGTCGCTCGAGATGATCAAGGAGAAAGGGATTTTTCTCGTTCCCACGGTAGGCGTGATTGATGAAATGTTGGCGAAGTCCGCGGGTGAACCGCTGAGTCCCGCCGTGCAACACCGTCGTGACCAATTCCTCCTAGGGATACAAACTCAGATTCAGCAGGCCATGAGCCTGGGTATAAAGATCGCGTCGGGTTTCGATGCCAGCGGAGCCGGATCGCAAGGCAAAAACGCCGCAGAGTTGGCGGCCCTTGTGAAACGCGGCATGTCTCCCGCCGATGCCATCCGCGCCGCCACGGTAAACGCAGCGGATCTGTTGAGTTGGCCAGATCGTGTCGGAACGGTTGAGGAAGGCAAGTATGCGGATCTGATCGCCGTCGCGGGCGATCCACTGGCAGACATCAAGGTGCTACAGCAGGTCCAATTTGTGATGAAGGGTGGAACGGTAGTTAAGAACTACTTCGCCGCCGGCGGCACGGGCACGCGGCGATAGATGGTCTCGAAATCGGGCTTACCGCCAAAGCTCATATTGCTCGACGACGAAGTCCCCGGCACCTTGGCGTCCCGTTGCGGACCGACAGGCGCCTGCGTATTCGGGTCTTCCACTTTGTTATTTACTATCGTCGTGGGGCGGCTCACCTTCTGCGGACGATAGTCGATGCGCTCGATCTGGTCCTTCGGGATCGAGACTTCTTCGTCTTTCTTAAGCACCACAATCAAAGCGTCGTCGGTAACGTCAGCCAGTTTGGCGTTGATCGGTGGTCTGCCGTCTTTCTTGTACACGCGCAGTTCGGTTCCGCCCGGCAGATCGCGCACTTTGGGCCATGTGTCAGTCGCGCCAAAAGCGGCAAAGGTCAGGAGTAGAGTCAGTGCGATGCGTCGCATGACCAGGAGTCTACCAAATTTAACGGCGGCCGTTCACGATCCCATATCGCAAGCGCCACAGAGAAGCGCCCAGCACCAAAGCCCCGCAAGCTTCCACTTCGATCTTCTCGCCATCGAACAAATCGGCGGGCTGGTCTTTCAAATTCTGATCGATCAGAGTGCCATGAACGTATAAAAAAATCGCCGCCACATACGCCGAGTAGTGGAACGCTTTCCAGATCCGGTTTCTCAGTTGCGGACGGAAATAGGATGTGACCACCACCAACGTGACGAAGTACAAGGCTAGCGCGCCAAACCAGTTGTACAGCTTCTGATGCGGGGAACGCGCCGGCCACAAGATGTCCACCGATTTGAATCCGGCTGTGCTCGAGGACAACAGCAGCAGCGGGTGCAGGAACACCAGCGAAAGCGCGATATAAGCGGTCCAGTTATGAATTTCGAAAATCTTGACTCGGCGGTGCGGCCACTGCCGGACTGGATTGTACTTAGTCGAAAGCAATAGGCCGAGCAGGATGTTGAAGGTCAGCAGGAACATCGCGGCCAGGCCCGCGTAACTGGACAGGTCGACGGCGGTCATGATTCATCGCCGTTACAGCCGCGAACCCGCCGTGGTGGGAATTTTCGGCGCCTCCGGTTTCGGAGTTTCGGCATTCTCTCCCTCCGGCTTGGGCGGCTTGGGCATTTCATCCTTGCTAAAGCGCGGCAACTTCTGGTCGCGGTTCGCCAGATGCCAGACTCCCGCCGCGATCACGATCGACGATTTCACCGCATCGTCTGGAATAATGCGTTCATACGTATCCAGATTCGTGTGCCAGGTCGCGCTCTGATACTCGATCGGGTCTTGGCCCAATCCAATTCCCGCGAGGCCTGCTTGATTGAAGGAAGTGCTGTCGGTGCCCCCCAGGTTACGGCTCTTACTGGCGGTCGCGCCCATCACGCCCAGATCCTCGAACGGCGCCAGAGCTTCCCGCAGCGCCGTGGCTGCTGCGGGTGGTCCGAAGATGCCCGCGCCGCGAACTCGGCCCGTTCCGGAATCGATATTGAAATAGGCATCCAGCTTTTGGTATTCGGGCTTCGGATCTTCAAAAGTTCCGAAGTGCTGTTTTACATAGGCTTGCGAGCCAAGCAATCCTTCCTCTTCGCCCGACCACAAGCCGATCCGAATGGTCCGCCGCGGCTTCAATCCCAGCGATTGAATAGTCCGCACAGCCTCCATCATCATCGCCGAACCGATCGCGTTGTCGGTGGCTCCGGTGGCGGAATGCCAGGAATCGAAATGCGCGCCCAGCATCACGATCTCGTCGCTTTTGTCCGAGCCAGGGATCTCGGCTACCACGTTGTAGCTGGTCTTGCCCTCGGGATACCAGTGGTTCTGAATGTCGAACTGCAATTGCACGTTGTCGCCATCGGCCAGCAGGCGCTCGATGCGTCCGAAGTCTTCGTTGCGCAGCACCACCGTCGGAACGGCCTTGGCGCTATCGTATGTTTTGTTGTTGAACGCGCGGATCTGGCCCATCTCCCGTCCGGCATCGTTGATCCGCACCAGCGCGCCGTGCGCCACCAGCCAGGCGTCGATCGTTTCGGTGGCTTTGTTGGCCGTCAACTTACCGGGAGGCGGCGGCACGCGGGCCGGAAAATTAGGCCGAGACGGATTTACAGGATCGAAGCGCGCCCGCGCTTCCGTATCGTCCAACCGCTTGTTGGTGGGATTGAAGCTCACTCGGACCACCGCCGCTTTGCCCACCAGAACCATCTTGCCGGCGATCTTCGATTGATTGGCGTCCATCCATGCCGTTAGTTCTTCTTTCGTCGGTGCCTCGGGCGGGATTACCTGAACCGCCGGTCCTGTGACGGCGCCTTTGGTAGACGGAGTCCAGGCCAGCACTTCGAACGTCAGCGTGTCGGCGATCGGTCCGATCAGGTAACCGGCGGCCTTCTCGTTCAACCATCCGGGATGGCCGAAATCCCAGGGCTCCAGGTGCGCGTTCTTCAATCCCCACGATGTGAGTTCGGCTACGGCCCACTTGGCCGCCGCTTCATGGTTGGGCGAGCCAGTCAGGCGCGGACCGTAGCGATCGGTGAGCATATGCAGCGTATGCATCACGTGGGAATTCTCGGTGGCTTCGCGCCGGATTTTCCAATTCGCGTCAGAATCGATGTGCTCCTCACCGATCAGCAGCAGAGGAACCAAGGCGCCCGCGAGCAACTTTGTCATTGGAATAGGATAACTGGTTTATCGGGCCCGACGAATTATCCCGAAGCTCGCATGTCGAAACCGACATACTGCACTTCCTCTTCAAGCTCCAGCCCAAAGCGGTCCTGGACCCGCGATTTCAGCAGATCGATCACTTCCGTGAGTTCGCGCGCAGTGCCTTCCCCTACGTTGTAAATCAGATTAGCGTGATAGTCGGCGACGTGAATGTCGCCATTCTTCAACCCCTTCGCGCCCACCTGTTCGAGAAAATAAGCCGATGGAACCTTGCCTTCCCGTATCACTTTAGCCGGCACCGCTTCTCGAACGCTGGGCGGCAACTCCGCCAGGATCAGATTCTTGAAGATGCTGCCGGCGCACTTCATAGTGGGCGGATACTTCTGGTTGCGGATCTTCAAAATGCCATCCGCAATTTCGCGAAGTTCCGCCGCCGGCGCCGGTTGCAGACGCAATTCCGTAGAGAAGATAACCCATTCCTTATGGCGCTTGAAGACGCTCTCGCGATAGTGGAACTCGCATTGGGCGTTATCGAAACTGCGGACCGATTCACCATCGAAGAAGTGGACGGAGGAAACGCTTTCCATAATGGAGTGGCCGTAAGCTCCCGCGTTTCCGTAGACCGCCGCCCCGACCGAACCAGGAATGCCGGTCATTGTTTCGATGCCGCGGAGCCCGTGATCGATCGAATAGTCGACCAGTTCCTGCAGATCGGCACCCGCATCGGCATACACTGACGTCCCCTGATGCCGCAAAGAGTGCGCGGTGAATCGCAACACGATGCCGCTATACCCGTAGTCCGAGACGATCAAGTTGGTGCCGCCGCCGATCACGACATAGGGCAATGCTTCCGATTGGACCAGCCCCAGGGCTTCCACAAAGCTGTCCGAATCGGGCGTTTCGGCATACACCGCGGCTGGTCCGCCGATGCCGAACCGGGTATAATTCTTGAGCGGCGCGCCGGCAATCACTTTCATGTTCGGAAGCGCGGCGAGTTGCTGCGTCGTCTCTTCTGTAGCGAGCATTCTTACCTATTATGAAACCGGCCTTTCCCGGCTTTCCGCCGGAAGCAGTCAAATTCTTCAAGGATCTGGACAAGAACAACACGCGGGAGTGGTTTCAGCCCAGAAAAGAGCACTATGAGCAATACGTCAAGGCGCCGATGGAAGAGCTGGTTGCGGCCATCAATCTCGGCATGTCGAAGTTCGCGCCGGACCACGTGACCGATCCCAAGAAGGCGGTGTTTCGAATTTACCGCGATACCCGCTTCAGCAGCGACAAGACTCCCTACAAGAACCACATTGCGGCGTCGTTCGGGCGTCGCGGCATGGAGAAGATGGGCGCGGGCGGATTCTACTTTTCGCTCAATCACAAAGAGATCGAAGTGGCCGGCGGAGTCTATCATCCGGACCCGGCGGCTATGCTGACCATTCGCACCCACATTGCGGAAACCCACGCCGATTTTCGCAGGCTCCTGGCTAACCGTAAGTTGCGTACCCTGATGGGCGAGTTGCAGGGGAGCGGCCTGTCTCGCGTTGCGAAAGGATTCGACCCGGCTCATCCGGCAGTCGATTTACTGAAAAAGAAGGACTGGATCTTTTTCGTTATGCTGGATGCAAACCTGATTGGCACACCGAACCTGCTCCCGCAGATTCTATCGCGTTTTGAGGTGGTGGCCCCGGTGATTGAATACCTCAACGCGCCGCTGCGGTCGCGCAAGACGCGATCTATGGCTTATCAACCACTAGATCGTTCTTAACCGAGAAGATTCCAGGCACGCCTTGTGCAACAATTCCAGCTTGATTCTTATCGCCTTGGTTTGAAACCGAGCCCACCAGTGTAACGTGTCCATCTTTAACAACAATGTGAATTGTCGGCACGGATTGGTGAGCGTACATGTCCAAACCAGGTTTGTTAAAGATAGCTTTGTAGACGGCCCGGCGCAGCCGGTCGTCGCTGGGAGATACGGGTAACACCTCGATGTTGTTTGTAACCGTGCCGATACCTTCAATCCGCTTGACTGCCTTTTCGGCGTCTATCTTTGTTCCGGCGCGTGGCGTCTCACCTGACAACGTTACATTGGCGCCGTCCAGCGAGTATGCTAAATTGTCGAACACACTATAGAAGGGAAGCGTTACCAGCTTGTGACGTATCTCCTTCGTTAAGCGGGCTTGTTCACGGGAAGAAACTTGCGCAGACCCGATAAATGATACTCCCAGGATCGTGAGAATTACAATCGGCCATTTTGTCACTATCTTATGGTAAGGGATGTCCCCGTGCGGTGTTGGTTGTTGGGGAAAGGGTCGCCGCACGGGGACCAGCTGCTTTGCTATTTATGACGTAGCGAACCCTGCTTTCGTTCGCACAAAAGCGCGAAATTCTTTTAAATTCCTCTCTTATTGCAGCGCGCTTTTCCTTGCCAACTAGCGCATGATCATTACTTCTTCAACTGACTTTTTCCCGATATTGGGAATTCATGCATCGAGCGCCGGATAACCCGTTGGAATCAGTACGAACGGGCGTTCGTTTCTGGGACGGTCCAGGACTTCATTCAGGAACCCCATCGGACTGGGCGTATGCGTCAGCGTCGCCAAGCCGCTCAAGTGAAGCGCAGAGAACATAAATCCAACCGCGATGCCAACCGACTCCTGAACGTAATAGTGTCTATGCGCCGCTCACCCCCGGGAACTTGCGCCAAACCGTAATCGACCCGAAACACGACAATCACGTAGGGCGCGGTTTCGAAGCTCCCGCTTCGGGGATGTCCGGCAGGCCGGGAATGGGGAGACTGGGAATCAACCGGGGCAAACGCTCCAGCATTAGCGTCCGCAGGCGCGCCAATCCAGCACGGCGGATGGCGAGGGTTCCACGCTTGTATTTCACGATCCGATCCAATCCATGTAAGTGAACGGAGGCGGCGTGCGGATGCACTCCGATCTGAAAGCGGCCGGTGGATCGAGCAGGCATTTGGTCGCCATGCTGGAATCCACGATTGCGGAGCTCGCGGCTTAAGCCGGTGGTCCGTCGCCAGTAGGAACGCTCGCGACTGGCCGGATAGCAACCGGCGTGATAGCGGCCGTATTTGACGTGGGCCAGCTTGTCCACTTCGCGCATACCACTGGCGTTCGGAATCACGATCGGCGCGTCGATGCCGATCACGGTATCTTCGGTGCCATGGAATCGACCCAGTTCAAGATATCGGGCATAACTGTTAGCAATCGCAGATCGATCAACCGCAGCGATGTGCCGGTCCAATCGAGCGCGGCGAGTCCACTGGGTTTGCCCTCCCATCCGAAGTCGATCCCCAGGAAGCGAGCCATCTTATTCCCAGATGTCACTTATACCAGTATGGTTGTGATAGTTTGGTGGGTTAATCATGGATCGCCGTACGTTTGTTTTAGGCAGCGCGGGCGCGGCTGCCGTCGCTGGAGTTTTGCGAGCCCAGTCCACACCCGAAGTGGACCCCAATCTCCGCATCTATGAACTGAATCGAAATTGGCTCTTCACCACGAAACGCACCCACTCCGATCCTAAGGATTGGGAACGAGTGCAGCTACCGCACTCGAACGTAAGCCTTCCCTGGCACAGTTTCGACGAGAAGTCTTATGAGATCGTCTCGTTCTACCGGCGGCAGTTTCGCGCGCCGAAAGAGTGGGCTGCGAAGAGGGTGTTCGTCGATTTTGACGGAGCCATGACCGCGGCAAAAGTGAGCATTAACAATCATTCCTTCGAGGAGTACCGCGGCGGCTATACGCCGTTCTCCTTCGAACTCACGCCGCACCTGCGAGCCGGAAGCGCCAATGTACTGGAAGTGGAACTGGATTCCACCGAGCGCCCGGACATTCCCCCGTTCGGGGACAACGTCGACTATCTCACCTTCGGCGGAATCTACCGCGACGTTCGCTTGCGTGTCGTCCCCACTGGATTCATCGAGAACGTGTATGCCAAGCCGGTTCGCGTGCTGACCGACCAGCGCGCGCTGATGGTTCGTTCCTATCTGAACGGGGTGAAGCCCGGCGCCGCCTTGACCGCGAACCTGCGCCTGGGAACCCGCGTGATTCAGAGCGCAACCGCGAAGATCGACAGTCTTCCCGAGGGATACTGCGATCTCGCTCTCGAACGCCTGGGCGAGATTCAATTGTGGGACCTGCAACGGCCGGCCTTGTATCACGTGGATGTGACGCTCATGAACGAGGATGGCTCGGAGGACCGCTACGAGACACGAGTCGGATTCCGCGAAGGGCGATTCACGACGGCCGGATTTCTGCTCAACGGTCAACATGTGAAGTTGCGCGGCTTGAACCGTCATCAAACGTTCCCTTACGTCGGCGGTGCGATGCCTGCCCGTGTGCAACGGCGCGACGCGCAGATCCTGAAGCAGGAACTGAAGCTGAATCTGGTGCGGACCTCGCATTATCCGCAATCGCCGGCCTTTCTCGATGCTTGCGACGAACTCGGCCTGCTGGTGCTGGAAGAGATTCCGGGATGGCAGCATATCGGCGACGTCGCGTGGCAGGATGTGTCCGTTCGCAACGTCG
>Ga0302320_10025745_pt1 | contig 11422 bp, 8 predicted proteins | sample Bog_T0_3_FD_202130 | JGI IMG/M metagenome (GOLD analysis project Ga0302320, IMG submission 202130) | Peat permafrost microbial communities from Stordalen Mire near Abisko, Sweden - Bog_T0_3 | ecosystem: Environmental > Terrestrial > Soil > Wetlands > Peat | place: Sweden: Abisko, Stordalen Mire... | reverse complement strand
TTTCATAGGTCAAAGAAAGAATCCTTGAAATGGTGGCCGTCAACAAACTCAAACGTTCAGATAAAAAAGCCAAGGGTTTCGTGATTCTCCTTCATGGTCCTCCTGGCACAGGCAAGACTTCGATCGCCAAGAACATAGCTACCGCTTTGAAACGGACAGCACGCTTAATATCCTTCTCTGGAGTCACTGATTCCTACTTCATCAAAGGCCATCGTCGAACTTATGTTGATTCGCAACCTGGGATTTTCATCAAAGAAATCATCAAATCAGGTGTCATGAACCCTGTAATGATATTAGATGAAATTGACAAACTATCCCAAACACGTCATGGCTCAGACCCTTACAACGCATTACTGGAGATCTTGAATCCTGAAGAAAATGCCAATTTTGTGGACCATTACCTTGACATTAAGGTGGATTTTTCGCACGTCATTTTCATTTTAACTGCCAATGAGATCTTTCATATTTTGGAGCCATTGAAAAACAGGCTGGAAATCATCAGTATCCCAGGTTACATTGAGGAAGAGAAGCTGTCGATCGCTCAAAATTATATTTTGCCTCAGGTTTTGCAGGAATCGGGTGTCGAAAAACAATTGGTCAACTTTTCCGATGACGCCATCGTGCAAATCATCAAAGGCTGGTGCTTCTATGAAAACGGTGTCAGGGAATTAAGGCGTTGTCTCGAACGAATCACTAGAAAATACGTTACGGAGATTATGCAAAAGATACCTGAGACCCAAAATGAAGAGACTGAACTTTTGAAAGAAATGAAGGAAGAACTGCAAAAAACCGATGAAAAAGCCCAACCAAAATCAACTCCCGAAGTAAAAAAAGAGCCTCATCACATTATCAAAACACCCATCCTCGCAATCTTATCAAATGCCCCCCTCACCCAACCCCAAAAAGAACCATCAGAAGCTCCGATCAAACCAATAGACCAAAGGTTCGAAATAAAAGAAAAGACTGAGAACCAAAACCTCCACCCCACCCAAACTAGAGGGTCATTTTCAGAACTTGCCAACCCATTGAATTTTTCGAGTAAATCTTCAGAAGAAATCTATGATTTCCTTCGCAGATACTTAGGACCCCCTGAGTCAGATTATCAATTGGAAGAAAGGACGCATAAAATTTTCCCCCCAGGCATTTTGAACATCCTTTCAGTCGCGAATCATATAGGACAAGTCTTAAAGGTGGAATGCGTGTATGATAAATCCAAACCTGACAAAAAGGGGGAATTCACCTCAAGTGGAAACCTGAAAAATGTGGTTCAGGAATCGATTCAAATCGCAAAAATCAACGCCTATAGACATTTGACAAACGAACAAATTCAACAGGTCGCCGATAAAAACATCCATATTCATTTCATGTCCGGAGCTCAACCAAAGGACGGACCTTCGGCTGGCATAGCATTTTGCACAGCCTTTTTGAGCTTGATTCTGGAAAAACCAGTGCCTGCAAATTGGTCCATGACTGGAGAACTGAGTCTCAAAGGAGATATTTCAAGAATAGGAGGAGTTCATGCCAAGATCATCGCTAGCAAATCATTAAATATTGGTAACATTATAATGCCTTTCGCGAATTTGGAAGAAGTTGGGGACTTACCGAAGAGATTGCTTGAGGGATTGAACGTATATTTCGTGAAGGAGTATAAAGAAGTGTTTGATCTGATTTTCGAAGGGAAGGAAGATACAATTATCAGGTTCAAGAATGGGGAGATGTTGGGCGAGTCTGGGAGAGATGAAACCCATATAGTAGTTGACAAGGTATAAATTAATTATAAATTAATGAAAAAAATATTTTAAAAAATATTTCTAATGTTTTTTTTTTATAATTGCCAAAAAAATTAAAAAATATTTGGCGCTTTAAAAAAAAAAAAAAAAAAAAAAAATATTTTTAATATTATTTGTTCTCCAAAAACAAGCTTCCCCAAACAATAAAAATGTATTTTTTCAAAATGAATATAAAAATTCACCCAATCCAAATTGTCAGCACGTCAAAAAAAAATTTCAAAAAAAAAAATTTTCAAAAAATTTTTATTTGTTTCTTAACTGTTAAATTCCAAAAACCCCAAACATGAGATATCAAGGAGTACGTGCGCCATCCCAAAATGCACCCCCCCGGACTCGTCTTTCCTTCCATACATCCTCGCATTCCCACAACCCAATGCTAACCGCTGATCTACTGAACAACAGTTCCTCCTTTCTCAACATCTCTTTCCAGACCAATCAGCATGAAAAAACCACCCTTGGCTCAACCACAGTCACGACCATTGAGAACAAAGACACTTCAAGATCTAACACCACAGTGAAACATAAGGAAATTCTTGATAAGGAGAACATTTCGCCTATAAAGTATTACAATAATGTGAGGAATAGCATGAAATACCCCAAAAATCAACCACCTTTATGGTTTTTGAAGAAAAACGGTGTGAATACCAATAAGTCGTTATTGAAAAGTGAGGAAAATAGCTTCGTTTTGTTGAGTGAGGAAGAAAAGCTGGAAAACACGAGGAAGAAACTCGAAGAGGATTTGAAGAAAACGATCATGGATTATGAATCAAGCAATAAAACATTGAAAACGCAGAGAAATTATCTCGAAAAAAGACAAAATGAATTAATAGAAGAGCTTGAAAACACGTTGAAAAGCCAAACAAATGAAGAAAACAAAGGGCTTCCCTTTGAAAAAACGACCTTAATTCAAGAAAACGAAAGAGTTGTTGAATTTTTGAAGAAATTAGGTGTTTTTTTTAAGGAAAACGCCAATTTCCAAGCTTTTTATTCATATTTTACAGGACTGATAAATGAAAAGTCAACTATAATAGATAAAATCTATAAGGAGGAGGAAAATCTGGCTGAAAACATTGAGAGAAAGGCTATGATAAATGAAGAATTCATGAGTTATCAAGTGCAAATCGTTGAATTAGCCTTCGAATATGAGGAATTGGAGGGTTTATTGGAAAACTACCAGAGTTTGCATCCCAATGAGTTCACAGAAATCGTGACTGATGTGGATTTCGAGGAAAAGCACCTGAATTTCACAGATTCGATAACTAAGAAGAAGAAAATTATTGATTCTTTGAGTAAAAAGAAGGAAGATTATGAGCGGAACATCGAGTTTTTGAAGGAAAAAATCGAGATTTTCAATAAAAAGCTAATGGAGCTGAGGGTTTTGAAACAAGGATTCAAGAAACAAGAAGCCAGGCTTGAGCTTTTGAGGAAAAAAGTGGGGGAAAGCCTAGATGAAACAGGAAAATCGGCCTTGAGTCAATATTTGAAGGTATTTGAAGATCGAAACATCAATGAGAAGGCTTTATTGTTTCAGATCCAAGACCTAATCCTTGAGGAATTCCTTGAGCTTTCCAGCGAAAATCAATCCAAAACTTCAGAAATTTCACAGAGAAAAACTGAACTAATTGAAAAAAGCAGGCATTTCTCAAATCTCAAGCCATTTTTGACTCATTTGCTAATGAATGAACAAATATATCTGAATCTCCTCTCAGGTTTTCAAGAAACTCCTAATAACTCTGATATTTTGGCTCAAATAAAGAACCTATTGCAAGATACAAAATCGCTTTCCCAGGGCTTTTATGAGAATCTGCGTGATTTGCATCGAGTTTCCTCAGAATATGAGAAAGCCTCAACCATTTATCTTGAAAAGACAGGTCTTTTGAGCCAAATCAACAAGGACCTTTCGAATGAAATGAAGATTTTGGCGAATTTGAAGTTCCAATTGAAAGGATTGATAACCCAAAAAAGAGAAACCATGAGTTTCAATGATAAATTACTAATGAAAGGCACTGAAGATATGATAAATGAGTTCATGAAGGATAAAAATGATAATATGAAGGATCTAAAGTTCAAATATGGGAAGGAATATGTGAAAAAGGTGCAAAAAGACATGCAAAATGAGTTTCTGGAGAAAAACAAGGGGGAGATCTATAAGTTGAAGGCAAGGATCCGAAAGGCCTTATGGAGAAAAGAGGAAATCAAGAGGATTAGATTAGGTGTTTTGAAGAAGTTAGAAGAAGGATTGAAGCCAGAAATTATAAGACTTAATGAGGAAAAAGATGAGATTAAGGCTAGAATCATGAGTCTGAAGATGAAATTAAAGGAGGTGATTCAGAAAGAGAAGGCTTTGTTTCTGGAAAATAAAGAGATTTTCGAGAAAAGCGAGGACTTGAGGCCGGTTTTAAGAGAGGTTCTTAATGGGAATAAGAGAAGTTGTGAGATTTTAGCTTCGAGCTCTGAAATTCAAAGCAAAGAAATCTCATTTCTCATGAAAAGGAAGCTCTTTGAGGAGAAAACCCAAGGCTTGGAAAGGAATTTGAATGATTTAAAAAGCCTTGAATTAAAGGAATTAGAAGAAAATGAACGGAAATTACTTAGACAAAGGGAAGTCATAGAGGAAAAGAGAGAAAGGCTTAGGATATTAAGAGAATATATGAAGAAGAAAGGACTAAAGATTGGAGAAATGCCGGAGAAAAAGGAAAAATTTCAAAGGAGACATGGCAATTCGAAGAGTTTTGTGGGGGGCTTCCCTGCGAAATTCGGCCTAGTGACCATTGATTTGAAGGGGGAGGCGAGAAATAAGAAACCATAGGGTAGATATGTTTATTTGTCGGTTAATTTTATGAACAATACAATAAATCCTTAGTAAATATTATAATAAAACATGTTTTTTAAGAACATTGTTTGGAGTTTTTCTTGCATTTCATGAATTCCTTCAAATTCACCTTAAGAAGAGGGGTTTTTTTAGAGTCCATCTCTTCAGGAAAGGAAAAAGAAGCATTTTTACGGTGTTTTTGACAATTTTGGTTTTCTTTTTTATTGGTTTTATTGATGGTTGAGATGTTGATGGGATTTGGCTTATTGTTTGTATAAAAAGATCTACCTTTTGATCGATTAACTATAGAATTTTTCCCATTTTCAATGAAAAAACCTTGAATTCGCGGTAAACGAACGGGTTTACCTGGCTCATTATCTCTGTTTTTCTCTAAATAGATTTTATTTTCTTGATTATTGTTGAAATTGTTTTCTGTTAGAATCTTTTCCTCCTTATAACAATGGAATTCCTCTAAGAAATCCTCCTGTGTGGTGGGCAAAGTTCTCAATTCTGAATCGTTTTCAGCTGTTGGGAATTCTGGTATAGTATAAAGATTAGAGATTTTTTGATTGGACTCATTTTGTTGAGTTATGGTCAATTCAGAAAGTTTGGAAAGAATTCGTTGTTCAATTTCGAGCAATTCTTGATTAAATGAGGGGGGACCGATTGATTTTTGAAGGATTTTGGTTATTTTGGAGACAGTGCATTGAAGGAGAAAGAGTTGTTTTGGGACGAAATTATCGTTAAAGGACATTCCAAAGAATTTGTTAAAAAACCTATTCTTTTTATAGATAATTTCCCCCTCTAAAAAAATTTATTTCTCATTTTAAACATAAATCAATATCATAAAAATCACCACCATTCGATCAAAATTTTCGAAAAATGTTCTCTCGAAGATGGACTCAAATGCATTGGTGGCATTCCCTTCGTTATTTCCGTCAAAACGAATTGTTGCCCCCCACAAAATTGTCTGAAATATTGTTGACAATCGGTCCTCAAGAATCCGCTACCCCCAACATCAAATTCCCAAAGGACGCCTCCCTGAATCAATTTTCGCATCTTATCACAAAACTATTGCATAAATACCCTGAATTAAGGCATATTCCGGTCAACACCATCTCTGGGAAGCCTGAGATGTATCCTGAGAATTCGCATATTTTGTTAGATTTTGTGAAAAGACAACGTGACATGATGAAGAAAGGCTTTTCTGAGGAGAAATCCTTCGAGATGGTGGAAAAGCTCTATCAAGACCGTATGCAACGCAAAAAAGATGATTTCAGATTGACTTTGGGTGCTGCGGTCAATAATCAGGCCCGATCTCTCATGAATTTCTATCAACAACAAAGTGAATATGAGGCAAGACTCAAGGTTTTGAGATTGGAAAGAGATCTGCATAAGTTCAAATCAGAACAGGAGAAATTCAAGCAGGAAATCATGGCCAAAAGTAGTGATTTGGTCCCAGAAGATGAGGCTTTTTATAATGAATTAAAACAAGAGGACATCCCTAAACATAAGCATTATACTAAGGTGTTAGAGAAAGTGGTATCAAATCTAGAAAAGGGGGCTGATGCCTCAAAGATAGTACAATCTAGAGAAAACGTTCAGGAAAATGTGGGAAATTTTTTGCGCCGCTCCAAAAATGTATATGCGATGTTTTTGGATCTCTATTGCATGAAGGATAAGCTCAAAGGGCTCAAAGATGATGAGATCATGGGGATGTTAAGAGATTCTCCGAAGAAATTTAAGGACAGAAGCAAACTATTGAGGAAGAAACTAGATAAATATAATGTGAAACTTGATAAATATGGTGAAATCGACTTCTCACAGGCCTCGAACATGCCAGAAAATGTTAAAAAATCCATGATTTCTAACAAAAACGCGGTCAAAATGGCTCTGATGTCAGAGGATTTGGATTTCGAGTTCGAACATATGGAGAAGAAGCGCGAGAAGGCGATGGAATTGAAAAAAAGACTAGAGAAAGTGGAAAAAGAAGAGAAAGATAGTTTACAAAAGGATACCACTGTGGTTTTTGAAGAACGGAAGAATGAAAGTTATGAGCCAAAGGATCAAAAGCAAAGATATGTGCGAGAGGTCGGAGAATGGGAGAAAAGATTACGTATGAATGATCAATTCTTTATGAATGAAGACTCATATCGGTAAATTTGTTTTTAAAACATTATATTTTTTCTGAAAAATCTCATAAATTTCGCTATTTCCGCTTGTTATCTCTTAAGATTGATCGAGACCCAGGAGGAGAAGTTGTTCCGTTTGGAGAAAAAATGGCTGGCTTCAAAGATCCAAGAACTAGAAAATGAGACAAACCCTCAAAACCCAGATCAATCAGCCCCCTACATAGAGAGATTGGTTTCAGTCATTGATGATTTTAGAAGGCTCAAGTTCATGATTGATCAGGAAACAGCATTAAGAGCTGGCAAGGCACTCTTTGAAATGCAAGACTCAATTTTGCAATTCTCCAATCAGACGGCCGCTTTATATTATGAGGAATTGGAGGCATTTTTGAAGAAAAAGATCGATGAGAAGTTTAGTCCTAAACGAGATCTGATTGATAAAGCTAGGATCATGAAGATGATCCAACCCAGAGAATGGGACGAAAGGACATTGAAGCCGTATAGCTATTCAGAGGAATTCAAGCGAATTTTGACTAAGGAGGATTCTCTTGAAGTTGCTCAAGAGAAACAAAAGAAATTTTTGTTGGAATTATGGAAAATGGAAGAAGAAAAACAAATGTTCTTTGATAGGGTGGAGGATGAGCCTGAAGCCTCTGAAGTGGAGGAGGAGGAACATAAGGATGAGTTAGCTGCTGAATCTATAGAAAAAGGGAAAGGAGAGGAGGTATTTGAAGCGAGAGATGAAAAATGGAAGAATACAATGGAATTGGCAAAAGGCAAGGAAGGCGTCGGACTGAAAGAAAAGGAATTTGGTGAGGAAGAAGCTGAGGCCGTGAAAGGCGAAAGGGAAACGTTGGAAGAAGAAACAGGCAGAAAAAAAGAAGAGGAAGATACAGTCACAGAAGGTATGATGCAAGAGAGAACGGCGTTTGATCCAGAGGAAGAAAAGGAGAAATTGTTGAGATTCATTGACACAGAGAAGGGGAAGGGAAAAGGAAAAACGAAAGGAAAGGAGAAGAAGAGGAAAAAGTAATGAGATTTAAATAAAATTAAAATCAGACAGAAAATGTTTGGATTTTAGCAGGGACATTAAAGAATTTTGCAAAAATTTGTTTTTTTATCAATTTTTAGGTTTTTCAGGTCTTTAATAATTTTCACTAATAGCTGAATTTTCTCTTTTTGCATTTTCTTCCATATTTTGTTCTCATCGCTTCCTTAATTATTTCTAATTTTTGATTCTATAAATTTTTCTAATTTTCTTTTGTTTTTAGTTCTTGCTCTAATCGATCCAACATGTCCTCAGCATTTTCTTTGTTCCTTTCTCATATTTTTCCTTTTTCCTCTTTTCCTCTTCTTGAATTTTGTTTCGCTCTTCTTCTTTATTGCATTGATTCTGTAAATGCTTTATGCTTCCAGATCCCCTTGTTTTGCGAAAAAATCTTGGACTTTACTATTTTCTTGATTGAGAGCAATTTTTAGTTGATGAATTTGATTTTTATTTTTTCATCAAAATACACAAAAAGTAACCCAAGTATTTCAAAACTTAATGAAAGTAGGAAAAAAATTTCCCGACGTAATTTTATTAATGATAATTTTATAATAGTGACGTTTTGTGTAAGTGATCAGAATATCCACAGAAATATCTAGAATTCTTTTCAAAAGTTCCTTTTTAAGGACTACCATGTTTTTAAAATTTTTAGAAGATTAATCTTTAAATTTATAAATTAAGCCTCAGATTAATAAATACTCACATACAAAAAAAAACAATTGTTTTTTATTTTTCAATTTTTTTCCCAATCTTTCGAAATACCAAAAAGATAAAGTATTTCTATTAAAAAAATTAGGTTACAGCTAAAATTTATGTTTATTATTTTTCGAATTTCTCTCCTCGAATCCAAATAAGCCATGTGAATCATTTTTTGACTTTATCTCTTCAGACCCACCTAATTTAGAGATCACAAAATGATCGGTCATCGTTGAAATGAGGGTTTTTGAATCATGGCTAGGAATGTAATTTTCTTTTCTTTGATTATTCTTCCCAATTTTTTCGTTATATTCCTCTATAATTCTTTCATAATGATTCTGAGGGAAATAATTTTCTTTGAGCTTCCAATTAATTTGATCGATTTCAAATGATTTCCCTTCCAAATTCTCAGAAGTACTACTCAACAAATGCAATTCCTCCTCACTGATTTCATCATAATCTTGAAATTGCGATGATTTTGGCCCTTTTTTGTGAAAAACAGCAAATTTTCTTTTCTCATGCTTTCTGAAACAACATATCATTCTCCTATTGAAATCCAAACGCAAGGATAATTTTTGAATATGAAACCGTCGATTGAAATTGCGAAAAACCAAGGGACAATTGATTTCATAATGTCTTTTGGAAAAACATATTTTGCAAAAGACATTCAAATCTTCGAAATTCTCCTCAAATTGAATTTTGTCCCTAATTTCGCAAAATTTATCATAATCTTCAGGTTTTTCCTTCAATACGTTCAAAAAATCCTCTTGTGACAATTTCAAAACCTTCACTTTTTTCGTTAAGGCTTTGACAGTGAATGCCCTTGGTTGATTACCGAAAAAGCTCTCAAGACCAATGATATCATTAGGTCCCTTGATATTATATTGATCATCTTTGAATGGTAAACATATACGAGCTTTTCCCTTAATGAAGAAATATAATGATTTATCAATTTCTCCAGAAGAGAAGATATTTTCTCCTTGGCAAAAACGATGTTCTGAAAGAAAACCAGGTAGTTTTTTAAGAGAGGCCTCAGTAAAGTTTTTTGCAAAAATTGGCATTTTTATTAGTTTCACACGATCTGGAAATTCTAATAACACTTGATTCCTTATTGCTTCCGGAAGTTGCGCTTGGACTTCCTGATGTTTTTCTACTTTTATAGTGTTTTTCTTGCTTTTCAGGGAATTTTCCCAAAAATTCATGATTTTAGCTTTTGTCATGGGTGAAATTTTGTTTTTTCTCATAAAATCATTCAAAATTTTGAAATTTTCTCTATCTATGTGATCCTTTCTATAAACATCAATGAAAAGAAAGGCCACCTTTATTATCACATAGAAAGCATTCAAAATAGCGATAAGTTTAAATAGAAAAGAGATGATTACCTCTAATTCATTTGAAGGTTGGATCAAAATGTTACCATCCAAAACCAGGATTTGAAAACAATAATAAAAAGAATATAAGAATTTATTATAGGAGAGCTTATTGTTTAAAATCCATGAATCAGAAAAATTCAAAGAGCAGTACTCTCCAATCCAACACCATAAACAAGCCATATAAAATGTGATAATTAGAACTTTAGCCAAAATTATTAATATCTCGAAAATTATTCTAAATTTATCCAAATGGCCATTAGCAAAATTTATTATGAATCGGTTCAAATCTGAGATTTTCACAAGAAAAATAAAAGAAAAAAGAGGCAATATTCTCCAAAAAAATAGAGAGAAAATAACTACAAAATCAATTGCAAATAGAGTGTGAAGGTAATTTTTTATTATGAGCTTTCTAGCATTTACTGAAACTCCATTTTCTTGAAAAGACTTATTGAATTTCATAATCATATCAAATAAAAAGAAAATTTGGAAGCTAAGTAAAATATTCTTAACGAGGCCTTCATCTGTTTCGAGCCAATCCAACAAGAAAACATTTATCGGAATCAGAAAAATTGTAGCCAAAATGAAAACAAATTGAAGAATTTGCCAAATTTTCATAAAAGTCAAAAACTCATTGAAAATGGGAATTTTGTTAAGGCATCGATTCAAAGCTTTTATTAAAAATCCACCGATCATAAAACTGAAATAACCCAAGACTGAATAATGAATTTTCTGGTTTTTTTCTTTATAAACTCCTTCCTTGAAAAACGTTTGATCATTCATTAAAATGAGTTTTTTATCTATTGTTTCTTTCCCAAAATTAGTTGGAAAAATGATGGCGTTTTTTAGTTTCCGAGCAAATTTTATTATCAAATATCCCAAAAAAAGTGTTCGAATTATTTTGGCTTTCAGATTTAAAGTCGGAGGCTTTTTCTCGATTGCGATTGTAAATGAGCATGGATCTTTCTTCCAATTAGTGTTTGGATGGGTTTCCAAGACATGCATCTTCGTTTCTAATTGAAGACATGGAAGAAAATCGATTTCAGTCAGATCTGTATTCATCTTCACAAAAATGGTACTGTACTGTAATAGGAAAGAAAAATCTTTGATTAAATATTATATGTATACCTATAAAAAATAATTAAATGTTGTAAATTACAAATTAATTTTTATATGCCTATAAAAATTATTAAATGCCGTAAATTACAGCAAATAATTTTTATATTTGCCAAAAAAAAAATTTGCCGTATTTTGCAAATGCATCTACACATGGTGCATTTTGGTTTAGAGAAAAAAAGGAAACAGAAGGGAAAAATTAATTTAGTTTTTAAAATTAAAATTAAAATCAAATATAATTAGATCTCTTATTAATTTTTTGTATAAAACATATTCCAAAATTCCAACCCAAGCATCTATGACCTAATGGGCAACAAATGTGTTTCTGAAGACCTATCACTTTAAAAGAAGAAATTGTCCTATCCAAAAAATTAAACGCAATTGATCTTGATCCAATGATTTCCTACCATGAGCTAAAAAAAGATCAAGATAAAACTTTCAGCATATGAATACCAGAAATT
>Ga0302320_10025744_pt1 | contig 11422 bp, 5 predicted proteins | sample Bog_T0_3_FD_202130 | JGI IMG/M metagenome (GOLD analysis project Ga0302320, IMG submission 202130) | Peat permafrost microbial communities from Stordalen Mire near Abisko, Sweden - Bog_T0_3 | ecosystem: Environmental > Terrestrial > Soil > Wetlands > Peat | place: Sweden: Abisko, Stordalen Mire... | reverse complement strand
CTGACCAACCCTGCAACGGGCACTTACTACGCCAGCATCGACACCATGGACGATGGCGCGGTTGCGCACTACGAGGGGCTGATCCTCTCTTTGCAGCACACCTTCAGCCATAACTTCTCGATGAACGCCAACTTCACCGATTCCTACTGCATCTCCGACTACGACTTTGGAGCGGCGCTCGCCGGCTCGACCAATTCACAGCCCTTCAACCGCCATGCGGACTGGGGTCCCTGCATTTCCGATACTCGCTCGATCTTCAATCTCTCGGGCGTCGCTCAGAGCGGCTTTCACTTCGGCAATAAGTTTCTGAACTCGATCGTGAATAACTGGCAGTTGTCTCCAATTATTCATGCCGCGAGCGGCCAGACCCTGAACATCACTTCGGGCAAAGACAATTCGCTGACGGGGCTTGGCAACGATCGGCCCAATCAGGTGCTTCAGAATGTCTATGCCACCACCCCGAACTGCTCCACCCAGGCAATCTGCGTTCAGTTCCTGAACCCGGCGGCTTTCGTGCAGAATCCCACCGGCACATACGGCAATGTTGGCCGGAATTCGGTCCGCGGTCCCGGTAACTTCTCGTTCGACATGTCGCTCGTCCGAAGTTTCGTTTACAGGGAACGCTATAAGCTGCAGTTCCGCGCCGAAGCGTTCAACATCCTGAATCACACTAACTTCGTGGGAGCCTTCGCGCCCGCCGGACAACCGGCCGGGACTTCGTATGGAACGGCCAGCACCAACTTTAGTTCATCGAACTTCGGGCAGATTACCGGCGCTTACGATCCTCGTATTCTGCAGTTTGCGATGAAGATGTTCTTCTAAACGGGAGCAGAGAAAGGGCAGGCTCGTCGAACCGCCTGCCCTTTCTAATCTGTTTCTATTATTGGAGCGGCGGAGCTTTTCCGATAGTCTAACCGAATACCTTGTTCTGGTTACTGGTCCTCGCCCTCATTAATGCTGCCTGGGTGGCAGGCCTGCCATCTCCCACCGTTCTCTACGTAGCAAACGTCCTGCTGCATCTGATCCTTGGCACCGCTGTGACTGTCTTGCTTTGCTGGGAGTGGCGCAGATCTCCTAAGGTCATCCCGCTCGCCGCCGCCGGGCTTTTAGGCGTTTACCTGGCGGTTCGAGGCGCCACCAGCGACCATCGCACCGCCCTCGCGATTCATATCGCCCTGGCCGTCATTGGGCTCCTGATGCTGGTTCCGCGAGCGCGCACGCTGCTGGTGACACTTGCTCTGGCCGCGATTGTATTCCGGTTCGGGCGTCCCGATACGGATCGAATTCGCAACCCCAAATCGCCTCCGCTCTCGATGGCCGAAGAAGGCGCTGGCCCCAAATCTCCTTTCTGGCCCTCCTCCTCCAATACCAACACCGGAGGACTGATCCCCTCGGATTTCTTCATGGATTCTAAGCTCTGCGGCGAATGCCACAAGGACATCTACGACCAGTGGAAAGGCTCCATGCACCACTGGGCCTCATTCAACAACAAGGTCTACAAAGCCTCCATCCTGCACATGCAGGAACTCAGCGGCACGCAGGGCAGTAAGTGGTGCGCCGCCTGTCACGACCATGCCGTCTTCTTCAACGGCCGCTTCGAAAAGCCCATCAAAGAGCAACTCGAAACCCCCGAAGCGCAGAACGGCCTCGGCTGTGTCTCGTGCCATTCGATCGTGCACGTGAACGGCACCATGGGAAACAGCGGCTTTACGATGATGTATCCGCCGCTCCACCGCCTCGCCTCGAGTCCCAATCCGCTCATCCGCAAAGTCGGCGACTACCTCACCTATCTCAATCCCGAGCCGCACAAACGTACCTTCATGAAGCCCTTCATCCGCGAGGATGAATCCGAATACTGCGCGGTCTGCCACAAGGTTCACCTCGACCGGCCGGTCAATCATTACCGCTGGCTGCGCGGTTTTAACGAATACGACAACTGGCAGGCCAGCGGTGTTTCCGGGCAGGGCGCGCGGTCCTTCTACTATCCGCCGAAATCGCAGGGCTGCGCCGATTGCCATATGACGATGGTGAAATCGAACGACCCCGGAAATGTCGGCGGCCTGATCCACTCGCATCGTTTCCCCGGCGCTAACACTGCCATTCCTTATGTCAATAACGATGTCGTCCAGCTCGCCGAAGTGGAGAAGTTCCTCAAGTCCGGCTTCATGACCGTCGACCTTTTCGCTGCCTCGCCTGTCGAAGAAACGAAGAACCAGGTGGAGATGCGCCGCCGCGCTTCAGACGCTCCGGTACAGGCCTCTACCTTCGGGGTGGGTGAAGAATCCGACCAGACCGGCCCCGTAACCATCCGCGACGTGGGAAAAGTAATGGCCCCGCTCAATGCTCCCGGAGTCGCGCTCCAGCCGGGCTCGACCGTTCGAATCGATGCTGTCGTTCGCACCAAAAAGATCGGACACTTTTTCCCCGGCGGCACCGTTGACGCTTACGACACGTGGCTGGAATTCAAAGCCCAGGATGCCACCGGCCGCATCCTCGCCTGGAGCGGCAGCGTTCAGGACGATGGCAAAGGACCCGTCGATCCCGGTGCGCACTTCTATAAGTCCTACCAGCTCGATGGCGAAGGCAATCCCATCGACAAGCGGAATGCCTGGCAAACGCGCAGCGTGCTTTACGTGCATCTCATCCCTCCGGGCGCCGACGACACGGTACATTTCCGTCTAATCATCCCCAAAGACGCTGTGGGTCCCATCAGGCTCGAAGCCAATCTCAAGTACCGCAAGTTCTCCAATTACCTGACGAAGTTCGCTTTTGCCGGCAAGCCGATCTCGGGCGAAGCCGGTATCGACTTCGACAGTCGCCAGTACGCATTCGATTCCGAGCCCGTGCCTGACATGCCCATCGTTACCATTGCCAGTGCTTCCGCTCAAATCGCGCTCGGCGAGCCGCACTGGGAGCCGGTAGTTAAGAAAACCGATCGGGAACGCTGGAACGACTGGGGGATCGGTCTGCTCCTGCAGGGCGATATCAAAGGCGCCGAATTCGCCTTCACAAGGGTTACCGAAGCCGATCCGTCCTATGCCGATGGCTGGCTCAACATCGGCCGCGCTCTGATCCAGGAAGGCGAAACCGAACGCGCCCGCCCGCTGGTGATGAAGGCCCTGAAGCTTCAGCCCAACCTGCCGCGGGCCGAGTTCTTTCTCTCGCAGATTCAGAAGACCGCAGGCGATTACGAGGGCGCTTACCGCAGCCTGGTCGCATGCACGGAGCAATACCCGCGCGATCGCGTTGCCCTGAACCAGATGGGTCGGGTTCTGTTCCTCGAGCGCCGTTACGCCGATGCGATTTCCGCATTCCAGCGAACCCTCGCCGTCGATCCCGAAGACGTGCAGGCTCACTACAACCTCATGCTTTCGTACCGAGGTCTCGGGAACAACGATCGGGCCGCTCGTGAACAGCAGTTGTTCCTGCGTTTTAAGGCCGACGAATCCGCGCAGTCCATCACCGCAAAGCCCCGTTTGCTCAGCCCGGAGGATAACAATGAAAGACAATCGATACACGACCACATCACTGCTCTGCCTGCTGGTTCCGGCGCTCACGGCACTCCTCGCGTGGGCGGCTGACAGTCCTGCGCCGGCCGTTAAATTCACCGACGTCACAGCCGCCGCCGGCATCCACTTTACGCACAATGCGGGTCGAACCGGCAACAAGTGGCTCCCCGAAACCATGGGATCGGGTGTTGCCTTCATCGACGCCGATGGCGATGGCCGTCCCGACATCCTGCTCATCAACGGAGCCGACTTCACGCCCAAAGGCCGCCACACTACCGCTGCTCTCTACCACAACAACGGCAACGGCACATTTGCAGACGTTACGAGGGGCAGCGGGCTCGATATCGAAATCCACGGAATGGGCGTGGCCGTCGGCGACTACGACAACGACGGCCGCGACGACCTTTACATCACCGCCCTCAATGGCGACCACCTCTTCCACAACGAAGGTAATAACCATTTTCGCGACGTCACCATAGACAGCGGGCTGACGAACAGAGCCTTCGGTTCGAGCGCCGCGTGGGTCGATTACGACCGCGATGGCAAGCTCGACCTGTTCGTCGGCAACTACGTTCAGTGGACCCCGCAGGGCGATCTCTGGTGTTCGCTCGACGGAGCCGCCAAGTCCTACTGCACGCCTGAGTCCTACAAAGGGACTTCTTCAAAGCTCTACCACAATGCGGGCAACGGGAAGTTCGAAGATGTAACCAGCAAGGCGGGATTGGGAGAGCCAACCAGCAAGGCGCTGGGAGTGGTGGTCCTCGATTACAACAACGATGGCTGGCCCGACATTTTTGTCTCCAACGACACTCAGCCCAATAAGCTCTACCGCAACACCGGCAAAGGAACCTTTGTCGAAGAAGGCCTGGCCGCCGGAGTGGCTTTCGGCGAAGACGGCGTGGCGCGCGGAGCCATGGGAGCCGATGCCGCCGACTACGACCGCTCAGGCCGCCCGCATCTTGCTGTCGGCAACTTCGCCAATCAAATGATGGGGCTCTATCACAACGAAGGCAATGGGCTTTTCGTGGACGAAGCGCCCCGTTCGTCGATCGGCCGCTCCACCCTGCTCAGCCTTACCTTCGGGCTCTTCTTTTTCGATTACGATCTGGACGGTTTGCCGGACATCTTCACCGCCAACGGACACCTTGAAGAAGAAATCGGACGGGTGCAGCCAAAGATACAGTACGCGGAACTGCCTCTGCTCTTCCACAACAACGGCGGTGGAAAATTCGAGTCTGTCAACGCATTCACCAAACCGCTGGTAGCCCGGGGCGCCGCTTATGCCGACTTCGATGGCGACGGCGACCTCGACATCCTGATCAACAACAACAACGGTCCGGCCGTGCTTTACCGCAACGACGGCGGGAATCGGAATCACTGGCTGCAACTGAAACTGGTGGGGACGAAGAGCAACAAGGACGGCATCGGCGCCAACGTAAGAGTCACCGCGGCTCACGGCAAACAGGGGCAGACAGTGCACAGCGGATCGAGCTACTGTTCCTCAAGCGATCTGGCGCTGACCTTCGGCCTGGGCGCCGAAACGATGGCGAGCAGTGTTGAAATCGACTGGCCGAGCGGAAAGCATCAGAAGCTCGAGCAGGTGAAAGCGAACCAGCGGCTGACAGTAACGGAGCAGTGATGGCTGAAGGAATCGATACGCTCCCCGCTCATCGCGGCGTTGACGCTATCGTCGAAAGCATTAAGTTAAGGCCAGTCTGCGGGCGAGAAAGCTGCTCACGCGGCTGGCAAAGCGGTTTTTGGCGGCTTAACCCCGCAGAGTCGTTGGAATCTCGGGATCATGCTCGATAGGCGGAGTGGATCCTGAGATCTGCGACTGCAGGATCTCCTTTGGGCCCGCGTCGATTGGGCAATCCAGTCGTCGCAGGATGCAAAGGTAGTTTAGCGGTCGCCGCGCCCGCCCTGGCCTGCCGGAGGAACGGGCTTGCGCGGCAGCAACTCGGGCCGTGCCGCGGTGTTGTAGACGAACCACGCCTCGACGGCAGAGGCCTGCTCGAGATCGTTCGCCTGCAGGCGGTCGTAGAGATCCATGTTGGAATGATGCGTCCGGCTGCCGTATTCGAGGGGATCCTGAATGAACTGGAAGCCCGGCAGGCCGACGCGGTCGAAGTTCACGTGGTCGGTGCTGCCGGTGGCGCGGATCGTCAGAGTGGTCGCGCCCATGTCTTTAAACGGGGCGACCCAGGCTCGGAAAATCGGCTCCACCATGTCGTTGTCCTGCATGTAGATTCCGCGGATGGCGCCGCTGCCGTTGTCGAGGTTGTAATAAGCGGAAAGCTTCGACCACTCGGGCTTCGCTTTCATATCAGCGGCATCCATGAAATGCTCTTTTACGTAAGCGGCCGAACCGCGCGAACCCTGCTCTTCGCCGGTCCAAAGCGCCAGTCGAACGGTGCGCGCCATTTTGAGGTCGAGCTTCTTCAGAATCCGCATGACTTCCATCGAGACCGCGGAGCCGGCACCGTTATCGGTCGCGCCGGTGCCGCCGGTCCAGGAATCGAAGTGCGCGCCCAGCATGACGACGCCGGCATCCGGATTGGTACCGGGGATCTCCGCCGTCACATTGAACGAATCGCCCGGTTCGGTGAATTTGGCTGCGATATCGAATTCGAGGTTGACCGGAATGCCTTTCTCGATGAGCCGCGCCATGCGGTTGTAATGTTCGTTGGTCACCAGAACGGAGGGCGGCGGAAGTTGATCGTCGGTGGAGGTGGGCTGGCCGGCGGCGCTGCCCATAACCGTGCCGCCATCCGGACCCGTGCCGGGCCTGATCACCACCAGCACACCTTCATCTTTGAGGAACTTATTGAGATCAGTGGCGAAGTTCCTGCCACCGGCTCCGCGCCCGCCGCCTGCCGCTACTGCTCCGCGGCCCCCGACGGGAGCAGGAACCGGTGCGCCCGGTACGGGAATGATGGGCCCTTTGGAAAAGCCGAGAGGCAGGATTGAGGGGTTGCCGCTGGTGGGGTCGGGTGCCTGTGCGGCCCAGGCCAGTTCTTCATCGGTCAGGCGGTGTTCGTACGGCACATTCACCATTTCGGAAGGATGCGGCGCGGCGGCCAGCAGCATCTTGCCTTTGAGTTTGCCCTTCCATTTGTCGAAATCCTCCGGGCCGGCGATGACGGCCAGAACTGCTTCGCCGCTGACCGGTCCGTTGGTGCCGGGCGACCATGGCTGCGCGAATCCGATCAGCGGCTGAAACTCGGGTTCCTTCATCATGGCGGCGAAGCGCGTGCAACTCCACCCGCGGCCGAACGGTCCCCACGTTTCCATTTTCACGTTGGCGAGGCCCCATTCCTTCAGCTTGCCGACGGCCCACACTCCGGCGGCCTTCGCAGCGGGCGAACCGGTGAGGCGTGGCCCATGAACATCGGTAATGTAGAACGCCGTATCCATAACCTTCGAATTTTGGCCGAAGGCTTCGTGTCGGATTTTCTGAACCACGCTGAGGTCGACCTTCTCTTCCGACGCTACCTGCGCCGTCAGGCAGGCGCTGACCGCCAGAGCAAGAACCAGCCGAGATGGGAACATTCCGAGAATGTAGCACGTTAGCGTTAACCTTTGGCAGGATGGATTTGTGCGGCAGTCGGTGACAGCATGAAATCACGATGAAAGTCGCGGATCCTGTCGTGAAGCTCTGCCGAGCCCGCGGTTCGGAAAGAACCTCGATCCAGCCTAAAGCGGCACTGGATTCAGTCCTGAGGCTGGGTTCCGGACTCCATAAGTATCGTTGTCTAGACTGTGGGCATACGTTGCGGGCAGCGGACCGGCGCCGATTTAAACGACCCCACCGCTGAGGGAGGCGTGCTGCTAAGGAACATATGCGCACGTTCTGGCCGTCGGGCGCGGCTGAACGGGTTGTTCTACGACCTTTTGGCGCTGCACCCGTCGGCCCTTGCGCTTTTCTGCAATTATCGAGTCATTGAATCGTGATGTGAAAAGCGCAAAGTGCCGCCTTTGCTATATCCTCCTATGCGAGAGTAGAGAAAGGGCTTTCTTCGTTTTCGCTGATGACGAGCAGACTATTGATCCTGGGTGTTGCAATCGGCATTGCTTCCTGCGGCGCGGCCACGTGGTTTCCTACCGGCCCGTTTGGTGGCGACGCTGAAATCGTGCGCACAGTCCCGAAGGTCCGAGGACTGGTGATTGCCGCGACTCATAACGGCCTTCTCTACCGATCGATTGACGGGGGAGCGGCCTGGCGGAACTTGGCGTTTCCGGGACAGTTTGCCGGCGTTCTGCACGCGCTCGAAGTGGATCCGCGGTCTGAATCCACCTGGTACGTCGGAATGGAAAGCCAGAGCGAATGGATGGCGGGGGTCTATAAGACGACCGATTCCGGCGCCACCTGGACCCTCCTGCAGGCCACGAAGGGATTGCCGGTCTGGTCTTTAGCTCTCTGGCCCGAAGATCCGAATACCATCGCGGCAGGAACCGGCAAGGGCGTGTACCTCAGCCACGACGCCGGCCTGAGCTGGAAGCAGATCTCGCCCCCTGACGATCCCGAGATCCGTCCTGTGGTGTCGCTTGCCTTCCATCCATCGAAGCCCGACATGCTCTACGCCGGCACCACGCATTTGCCGTGGCGCACATTGGACGGCGGTAAGACCTGGCACTCGATTCACGAAGGCATGATGGACGATTCCGACGTATTCAGCATTCAGGTGGATGCCCGGCATCCGGAACGGGTCTTTGCCAGCGCCTGCAGCGGCGTCTACAGCAGCCTGAACGGTGCCGAAAAGTGGGCGCACCTGGATACTCCGCAGGGAGCATTCCGCACGCATTTCGTGGCGCTCGACCCTCAGCATGAAGGCGTAGTCTTCGCCGGTACGACGGGAGGACTGCTGCGATCTTCCGACGGCGGCCATTCCTGGAAGCACGTGAGCGGGGAATCGGTGAAGTCGATAGCCTTCGATCCGTTCGTCTCCGGGCGAATTTTCTTCGCTTCGACTACGGCGGGCCTGATGGTGAGCACCGATGGGGGCGCAACCCTGCGGGATTGTAATGTCGGGTTCACCAATCGGAACTTCACGGCGATCACGGGGGCCGGGAACGATTTGTACGCGAACAGCGTTTTTGAGGGCCCGGGGGGAGGCGTTTACCGGTCTGACACGTGGGGTCTGCGCTGGGTCCGCGAAGGAGCTCCGGGGCAGGACTCCATACTGGCTCTGTCCGCCTCGCCGGAGCATCCCCAGGTGGTCTGGGGCGCTACTTATCACGGCCTTGTTTCATCGGGGGACGGTGGCAGGACCTGGAAGCCGCAGAAGGGTCCACCGGGCGAAAGAACCCTTTCGTTGCTTACAATTAACGACAAAAGTGTACTGGCCGGGACATCCGATGGGATATTCCGCACATTGGACGGGCTTACCTGGATACAATCGGGCATGGAGGGAGCTGTGTCGCTGCACCGCTCTGCCGTCAAAAGTTCTTCGTCTGCTATGATTTCGGCTCTCACGGCGCATGGCGCGATCGCCAGCGCTGACAATGGCGCAACCTGGAGTGAATGTGGCCCGGTGCAATCCGCGACCGCGTGGTACGCCCTGGACTTCGATGCTTCGTCACCGAGGACGGCACTCGCGGCCACCTCGGCGGGATTGTTCCGCTCGGCAGACGGCTGCCGCACATGGGCCGCCGTGCTGGGTGGTTTGCGAGCCGAGACCGCAGGCATGGTTGTATTTCATCCGACTCGTTCCGGTGAAGCTTACGCTTCGCAGGGCGGACGGCTTTTTCGCTCGACGGACGGTGGCCAGCGCTGGTCGCCGCTCGATGACGGAGGCCTGGGCAGTTCCGGGCCGACGTCACTCGTAGTGCTCCCCGCGATTCCGGACAAGTTATTTGCCTTGTTCCCGAGGCGCGGCGTCTTTTCCATTTCTATTAAGGAGAATCAATGATGAAGAGGTTCAATTTCAGCGCGGGATCATGGCGTTCCAGTGCCGTAGGCATGGCCGCCGCGCTCATCTTAACCGGGGCAGCGGTAGCCCAGACCAGCGCCCCTAAGTCGAAGAACGCGGTACCCGCCGAGGGAGGTTACTCGATGCTGGACCTGGACATTTTCGGGGGCTATCAGTGGTTCCAGTTCGGCCAGGGCACCAGCGCGGCGATCCACCAGTACAAGGGCGCCTTCGCCTGGGGCGAGCGGCTCACTGAAGAGTTCTCAAACTACATCGCGGCTGAAGAAGGCTTTCAGGCCGGCTACAACGCGTTCCAGTTCCGCCCGTTCGGAGCGTCTTCGCTTTCACAGGCTCCCGCCGGTAATACACAGATCTATGTGGCCGGCGTCCTGAACCTTACAAAACGGCAGGCAAAGTATCGGCCCTTCCTGTTGATCGGTCCCGAGTATGTGTTCTATAAACCGCCAAACTTCGGCAGCACCACGATTGCTCCGGGGTCGCCTGGGATTGTCTTCCCGGGAGTAGCTCTCAGGGAGCAGGGCCGCACGGCTCTTACGTATGGCATCGGTTTGAAGATCAACGAAAGTCCGCGGTTTGCGGTGCGCTTCGACCTTCGGGGCACGCGTTCAGGTACGCCGCACTATGGCTTGCCTGGCTTTCCGTCCGGGATCGGCTCGATTTACTCGCCTGGCGGTTATGTTCACGAGAGCTCGCTTACCGCGAGCGTCGGTCTGACATTCCGTTTCCTTTATCGGGAACCGATTGTCAATGCTCCTCCGCCGCCGCCTCCGCCGCCGCCGCCAGCTCCGAAGGCTAACGTTACCGTGGGCGCCATTTCCGGCGGCCCCGCCAGCGTTTGCGCAGGCGATAACGTTCGCCTCACCGTTACCGCGAGCGGCTGGCTCCCCGACCAGACACCGAGCTATCAGTGGATGATCGACGGCAGCGCGGCTCCTGGCGGAACTTCCAGCTCGTTCAGCGTTCCCACCGCGGGCGCCTCGGGCTCGAAGAGCATTACGGTCAAAGTCAGCGCGGGCGACAGCAGCGCGACGTCGAATCCTTTCCAGGTTACGATCCAGCCGCTCACGCCTCCGACCGTCACCTTCGGCATTTCGCCCTCGACGGTTCCCTACGGCACCAAAGTTACCCTGGCTGCCAACGGAACCGGCTCGTCCTGCGGCGGTCCCGTGACCATTCGCTATGCGGGTCAGGGCGTCACAGGCAACGTGTTCGATTCGACGGCTCTCAGCTTCGATCAGAGCAATCGCCTGAAACAGCAGTCGCAGTCGGTTACCATCACGGCCACCGCGACCGATCAGAAGAACCAGACCGCCAGTGCGACAGCACCCGTAACGGTTACGCTGACCGCCGCCGCACGCCGTCTGGACGATATCGTCTTCCCGCTGAACAGCGCCCGCGTGAACAACTGCGCCAAGCGTCTGTTGCTCGAGGAACTTACGCCCATGCTGAAGAACGATCCCGACGCAAAAGTCATTCTCACCGGCCATAAAGACACCGGCGAGAAGGGCAAGATCATTGACGAGGAGCGCGTTCTCAATGCGACCGCCGTTCTCAGCGCCGGCAAGGGCATTTGTCCTTCGCTCGACTTGAGCCGCGTCATGGTCAACTGGGTCGGCACGGATCAGAACGACGAGACCCGTCCGGCACTTTGCGGAACCTCGACCAACGTGAAGGAAAAGGGCGGCCAGGGAGTGAAAGAATCCGACAAGCGCGCGCAATATCGCCGCGTGGAGATCTGGATCGTCCCCGGCGGCGCCGAAACGCCTGCCAACCTGACCGGCCTGAAACCTGTGCCGGAAAAGGAAGTCAAAGCCAAAGGCTGCCCGAAGTAAGTTGAACGGGTAGTTGTAATGAAAAAGGGGCTCGCTTCGGCGGGCCCTTTTTTGTGTGTGCCGAGCATGTTCGACAGCTCGAAGGTGAAAGTCCTTTTCACAACCTGATGGAGGTGAAGTGACAGCGAAGCGCAAGGGCTTCGTCGTGAGG
>Ga0302320_10025743_pt1 | contig 11423 bp, 9 predicted proteins | sample Bog_T0_3_FD_202130 | JGI IMG/M metagenome (GOLD analysis project Ga0302320, IMG submission 202130) | Peat permafrost microbial communities from Stordalen Mire near Abisko, Sweden - Bog_T0_3 | ecosystem: Environmental > Terrestrial > Soil > Wetlands > Peat | place: Sweden: Abisko, Stordalen Mire... | reverse complement strand
ACTATACACATCATTTTTAAAATAGTTGATTTTCGATTTATTTGAGTTCGCTATGAAGGCTTTATAAAGTTCAGGACTCATATACGCAGTTGTCCCCACGATTGAGTTCGTCTTGGTTTCTGCATCCAATTGTTTCACCTCTCCAAAGTCTGATAATTTGAATAAATATTGCTTGTTTTCCTTGGAGAAATAAAGGATGTTTCCAGGTTTGATGTCGCGATGACCAATCCCCATAATTTCCAAATATAGCAAGGGAGAGAGAAGTGATTCGAATAAAATGAGAAATTGTGGAAATGTGGAAATTAAATTCGCTTTTATAAGGTCAGCAAGAGAACCATCAGCCAATTCCAAAAAAAGCATATGCAGTTTAATTTTTTTCTTCATCTTATTGGTGTACTCATGTACCCGATGCCCGAAAAACTTCAAAATTTTGTCATGTTTCAAGAGAGATGCAGTTTCTTCCATAAATTCGATTTCTTTGGCACTCAAATCGGGATTGTTGGGATCTTCTTGAATGACTTTAACTGCAAATTTTTGGCCATTGGTAGTGTCCTCATAAAAGTACACAGTCGCGTAAGTGCCTTTCCCCAATATGTTATCTGGGACTAAAAAAGCATGGTCGATTGGCTTTGAGAAGAAATTATTTTTTTGGGGGAGGTTGTGATCAATATCCATTTTCTTATAGAAATTTATTTTTTTCTATGAAAAAATACTAAATTTTACTTTTAAATTCAAGAACAGATTTTCTTGAATTTGGTATAATTTTTTTTTTGAAAATAAAATAAAAAATATTTAAAAATTTTTTTTTTTACTAACCGTTTTTTTTTTTAAATTAGACTAGGAACCCAAAAATAAAATTTTAAAAAATATTTTACTTTAAAATTTTTGTTTTTAATTTTCTAAAATTAGTCTTGTTTTGAACTTTTTGTACATGTATATTTTTTTATATTTATGAAATAACAAAAATTTATTTATTTTTTCAAATGTCTCAGAAAATCCTGCAGACCCCAGTAAATGTACATGTTAGTAGGCCACTCCTTTAATTTTTCCTTTCGGATTTTTAAAAATTTTATGAAATTTGGTTAATTTTTCAGGTTTTATAGATCAATTCACCATTATTATTAGTTAAAGAACGTGTTTTTCATTTCCCCCAATAAAGACTTAAAATTCCTCACTTCCTTTCCCTTCAATAATAGGAATGCCAAATCATATTTTATCTCGATTTCCTCTTGTTCATCAACAGCATTTGCTGAATCTTTGATGATTTTCGAGTTCATTTCCAATAATTTAGAAAACAATGATATTTGGTCATCACCGAAAATGGCGAGTCTGATTTTTTTCAGGTTCATGAGAATTTCTACCAATGAGGAAAAGTTCTTAGCGCCATATTTCTCACATTGCTCCATCAGGAATTTCTCCAAATCGCTGATTTCCTTAGTTAAGCCTTGCCATTTTTCATTTAATTTGTGCTTTAACACAAAATTAGTCGCTAATTTTTGTCGCAATAACGTGAAATTGCTTAGACTCAAGTCAGTATTCTGTTCTTGACAAAAGGGGTCCATTTCCCCACATGGCGCTGTATTAAAATAAGGAAATGACGGATTTCTAATCCGTATCGCATAATGCAATAGCATATAATTGAGGAAAAAAATCAACAATGCCCGATCAGCATCATTTCTAAACTTCATATAAACTGTGTTGTTTTGGGCTGCATCGATCATTTCGGAATATGAGTGGTCGATAAATGAATAGAGGGTATTATAATCATTATTATCATATGTCCCGTTAAAATTAATAACAGTTACAATATTTTGAAAGCTTTTTTGACAGCCCTCATGAGTCACTATACGTCTATATTTCTCAAAGAGAGTGCTGTTGATTTTACCCATTATATAGTAGAAATTCGAGGCATCCCATTTTTTTTTCCCTAGAATTTCCAGCACAATCAACTTTAATTGATTTTCATGGTCTGCGATTTCATTAATGTTGTTATTTTTTATGCTCAAATAATAATTTTTGCACAAAAATATCAAATCTAAACTTAGTTGCAATCGGGAATATTTGCCCTTATCTTCAAGCATTGCCCTTTCAACCTGATTTTTCTCCCTTGAGAGATTTTCCAGCTTCTGCATCGAATCTCTAATCGAATCAACTCCTGATGTGACCTCGATGATTTTGGCCTTTAGATTATTCTCAACCAAGCTGAAATTATCCTTTTTCATGCAGAGCGTCAAGGAATTAATGGCAGCATTCAAATAACAAACGAATATGTTATTCGTGAAATTCTCATTATATTGGGCATTAGCATTTCTAAGTTTAATAAGTTTAGAAAACTCAGATTCTATTGAAATCACGCAGGTTTCTGATGATTTTAAACTTTCCATCAAAATGAACAGAATTTCCTTCAATTTCTGTAGCAAAATCTTCAAAATCTCAACGAATTCCCTCATATAACTCGAGCACGTCTGAATGGACTCTAATAGCTGTATGCTAGTGACTTTAGTATGGTATAAATACAACAAAAGCGGGATTATCTGATGGAAATCAGAAAACCAGCCATCATCTTTCTGAAGGAGAATTTCCATTGGGTTTTTTTGTTCATATTGTTTAACAGAGTGGTCTAATTGTTTTTGATTGCGATTTTCTAAGGTTTCTTCAATTTTTATTGATTCTTTTGAAATTTGCTCTAATTTGTTCTCGATCAAATCTTCGGTTTGTTTGACCATCTTTGTTAAATGTTTGTGATTCCAAGAGTCATTTAACTCAATTGAGGATTTTCCCTTTAACATAAGACATCGATCTTCGTTCTGTTCCCAATGCATGTCTTGACAAAAGAAATTTAGATCTGTTGAATTCACAAGAAATTTATATTCAAAATATTTATAGCGTTTTTTAGGCACTTTTAATTCACCGACCCAAATATCACCGGGAGTCCATTGTAAACGAAAACCCTTTTTAGGGTCCCAATTGCCTAATTCTTCAAGATCTCCGCAGATATAGAGTGAATCCCCGAAATGGCAATGATAATTTATTTGAAATGATATGGTAATTTCTTGCATTAAGTCTTAAAGAAAACAATGAAAAATGATTTTGATGGATTATTATATATAGATAAAAATGTTTTTAGAAAATTCATTTTATATTAAAAAAAATTTCTATTAATTTTCTACACAATTTCTTCATTTTTCCTAGAGATTAAAAATAATTTCTATTTATTTTCTACATTAAAGAAATTAATTAAAAAAAAAAATTCTATATTAAATTCTTTATGGAAGATTAATGAAATTAATTCTTAAAAAAAAAATTCTATTTAAATTCTTTAAAAACTTTCCTATAAATTCTAAATTCAAGCTCTCAAAAAAACAATATAATTTAATCATTCAACTTCTCTTAATCAGTTTATGGAACCGAATCAACCACTTATTTTGCATCCAAACCCAAAATCAATCAAGTTCTAGCCAAATTCATTCCCTCTCCTGAGGCCTTAAGACAAAGTGAGGAGACTTTGCAGGAATTTATGTTATCAGTGGATTACACTTTAAAACTATATGCAGTGACTCAAAAAACCATCGATTTGATAACATTTGGAGAGAAAAACAAAGACTTGAAGAACATCATTGATCAATTGTCAATAACAACAAAGGAAGCCAAAGAGAAATTTGTCGAGATTTTTACAAGTATTGTTAGTTTTGTCAAAAATATACAAGCTCAAAAGGCAATTATGAAGGTGGCACTAAAACATGGGAAGAATCTTCAGACGAAATTCGTGGAAAAGTCCAAGATTCAACCAATGATCGGTTATATGGGAGTCCTTCAGACGTTCAAATTTATGAAAACAAAGGAGTTTACTGATTTGGCCATCAAACAAATCAATGATTGGTGTTCTGGAAAAGAAGGATTGCGAGAAGATTTTAAATATCTCGAACAATTAAAAGAGGATATCGAGAAAGTGGAGGATCAAATCAAGCCTCTTCTAAAGGAAATCTTTAATAAGAATTACCAATTAAAGTCCTATGAAGGCCAAATCAATGGAATTAGTGGTCAATTATCCAACAAACAGTTCCAAAGCGATCAAATCAAAGACAAAATGAAGGACATTAATTCAATGTTATCGACTGTAATGGATAGAAAATCGCGAACTCCTGCTCAATTAGAAGATTGTTATGTCCATACAAAAAGCTCATGGAATTGGTATAGGGGTTATTCCTATTCCAAAACCTACTCTTATGAAACACGAGATAACATAGAATACAATAGATTAAGCAACCTCCAAAGCGAAATGCAAAGCATGAACAGTAGCACAACCTATGATCTGATCGAGTTAATGAGGTTCTGTCAAATTTGAAATCCCAACTGGGGGAGTTGCAGGGGAGATGCTCAAAACTCAATGGTGATATTGATGAATTGTCTCAACAAGTAGACAAAAAAAGAGAAGAGATCAGAAAACTTCGAGTGAAACTAGAAGAACAAGAAACTCAATTAAAAGAAAGGATGGAAAAATCAAGTGTTGCCCTAAATTACAAAGGCAATTTGGTGTTCTATATCATCAAAAGTCTGGACTGTGTCGGTAAGTTGAATAAAGCAATGACTGGAGGGGAGTTGCTCTTTAAAAAGTTTGCTGGTCTATTGGTTACTGATTTAGAGATTATGTCAGAGCAGTTGAAATTGGTGGATAGTGCAGATACTCCGGAGGATAAAACGATTTTTTGGAAAGACTTTTTCGAAAGTAATTCATGATTTTTAAATATTTTTTTAATCAAAATATGTAATAATTTAGGTCCTGATGATCCTGATATGGTGGCAGGAATTTACTATGCCAAAATGCATTATTTGGCAAATACTTTGAATCCGGTTATTAATCGCATGGTTCAAATGACTTTGACCCCAGAAGCGATTCTGAACGATGATAAGGATGACATGAAGGCGATTGGAAATTAATATTAGGGATTCAAATTACGAAAAAAAACATTAAATTCAAATAGAAAATTTTTTTTTTAATTTTTTTATATTAATATTATTTTTCCATTTTTTCAATTTTTCTTCATAAAAACATATTTGTTACGTAATTAAAAAATGACATTCATTTTGCATTCAAACATGAAACTATCTCTATATATTATAATAAAAGAAAGAAAAAAATGTTTAAGAACATGTTTTGGAAATATTAAAAATTTATTAAAATTAAAAATTTTTTTATTCATTCTAAATTTTCATTCTTGTTCAAATTTTTTTCAAAACTCAATTATTCATATATAATGAGGTATCAATGCTTTCCGGTAGTTCATTGATTTGTACCACGAATCTGCTCTGAATTTCTCCCAAAATTTTCTTTTCCTCTGGATTTGACACAAAGGTTATTGCCAAGCCTTTTGTTCCGAATCTTCCAGCTCTTCCAACCTAGTTGATTTAGTAATTCTCAGGATCTATTCTTTGATTCTTACTCTATGAAGATAGGTGTCTGAGTTTTCTGGCATATCATAGTTGATGACAATGTTGACTCTTTCTATATCAATGCCTCGACCAAAAACGTCGGTTGCGACCATGATTCTTTTTTGGAAGTCTTTGAATTGGGTATATTTTTGAATTCTAAAGAAATTAATTTTGTTAATAAAGAAACAAGAGTAAAAATAATGCACCTTTCTTCCTGTTTCAGGCCTGCATGAATGGCAATAGAAGGAAAATTGCATTCAACCAAGATTTTGTTGAGATGGACGGCTCTTGGTATAGATTTTACAAATATAATTACTTGATTAAACAACAGGGCGTCTAACAAATCATTTAACTTCCTGCTTTTTTCGTTCTCAGGAATATCAATGTAATATTGCTGCAGGCCATGCAGGGTCAACTTTGATTCATCATCAATGAAGACCTCCACTTGCTAAATATTAAACATTTTTTACAATTTCTTTAAAAATAATGTGTTACCTTTTGCATGAACCGTCTGCAAACGTTCCTGATTTCTTTGCTTAAAGTAGCAGAGAACATCATGACTTGCTTGTCATGAGGAGTTTTTTTGAAAATATTCTGGACGTCACCTCTCATATCTTCAAAAAATTTTTAAAATTTAGCAAAAAAAAAAATTAATTTTTTTGAATTTTTTAAAATTTCGTTAATTTCAAAGTGTTTAAACGAAATTAACCTAATTGTTCCAGCATCTTGTCGCATTCATCCAGGACGAAATACCTCAAATTGTCCAGTTTCAAATATCCCTTCTGAATCAAATCGAGGATTCTGCCAGGAGTTCCAACGACAATCTGAGGTGGTTCGGCTTTGAGGACTTTCTGTTGATCAGCAATGGGTTCTCCTCCATAGAAGACCTTGGACTTGACCTCCAAGAATTTGCCCAATCTGACGAATTCTTTGTTGATCTGGTAGGCGAGTTCTCTGGTGTGGCACAGGATCAAAGCCGAAACAGGGTCTGGTTTCTTTTGGAGTTGCTGCAAAATGGCAATCACAAAGACGGCCGTTTTGCCCATCCCAGACTTGGCCTGACACAGCACATCATTGCCCAGAATGGCGTTAGGAATACATTCATTTTGGACTGTTGGGAGGAAGGAAAAGGATGAAAATCAGGAGGTTTGGAAAATTTTACCTTCGGATGGATGCTCAAAACCAGCATCGGCTATTGATCTTCGGATCTCAGGCTTGAGAATGAAATCGTTGAATCCACTGGAATGCAAAGCAACGTAGGTTCTAAAAGAAATTTTTTGAGGGATGGTGAGGATTATTTATTTGTAATGGTGAATAAAATTAGGTCAACGATTTCAGCGCATTCCCCTCGTTGTTCTTTGTGCCGTTGTAGCCTTGCTCTTCGGGCTCTGAGGCGTTGTAATCTTCGAGCTCATTTTCGTCTTTGTCGACCATGTTTGAATTTGATGGTGAAGGAACTTAAGGTTTTTGGGATTTTTTTATTTTTTTTTTTATTATTGTTTTTGGGCGTGAATTTTGAGATAAATCTTAATTTTTTTTTGAATTTTTAATCTATTATAAATCTTTCTTTTATTTGTAAAATTTTGAAAATTTGTAATTTTTTCCTCAAAAATAAAATTTTCAAAAATTATGATCAAACAAATTAGAAGAATCAAGAAAAGAAAAAAAAATCGATTTTTTACAAAGAAATTCATTTTTTTCATTTACACAAAAAATGCTTCATATTTTTCAAAAAAAACCCAAAAATTAATTATTATAACTTCTTTTTATCTGTTCGTAATTATTGAGCATCTAAGAAAAACAAAAAAAAATGCTTTCTCAATCTACCTATTCAAAAGTCCCGTGGCTTTCGGGTACCAACACTCTTTTGGTCAAGGATGACGTGGGACATGCCAAGCCTTCAACTTACGATTTGCCCCAAAATCGTTTTGTCTATGGAAGACCTTTGGATCGTGACCCTGAAAATGCCAAAGAGGGTAAAACCCATCGTTTATTTTTTTTTTTAATGTTATAACTGAAAAGTTACCATGATTTGGAAGTTCCATGATGAAACAAGAGACCCGACTGCGAATTCTGATTTTAAAAAATTGAATAAATTGTCTGTTAGGTCTGGATTACATACTTCAAAGGCGTACAGTGAATTCAGAAGGAGCAAAGAAGCACCTTTGAGCATTTACAAAGGGAAGAACCAATATGATATCAAAATCCCTGATAAGGATTTCATCTATGGCAGACCTAATCGGTAAAGAAACAAATAAATTTTTTTATTTTTAATATTTTTTCGTTAAAAACTAAACTTTTTTTGCTTGTTCTGGGTTTCCTGCAAAGACCATCCACTCCCATCAAGCATGTCATTGGAAATTTATATGGATTGGAGTCTGAAAGTGTTTTGGCTGAAATTTATAACACAAGATTGACACAGGTTCAATTTAACTTAAAGTAAAAGGTTTTTTAATAAAGGAAACAATAGTACAGCAAAAAACAAAAATATCGTCCCAAATCTAATAACTCCACTTATCTCAACAAAATGACAGTCCAGAACAAGCTCCAACAAATGAAACAAAATGATTCCAAAAACCTCTTCAAGCTGAAAAAATTCCAAACTGTTGGACCGAGGACCAATAGTTATTCAAGACAAGGCATTTTTTCAGAGAAATCAAAAATTGTCGAGTCTAAAATACAAGATGAAAAAGCCAAATTTCCTCCTTTGGAAGAAAATAAACCAATGGAATAATAAAATAAATATTAAAGCAAAAATAAGAAAAAAAAGAACCAATTCAAAAAAATATCATTAAATATGCATTGGCGTTCATGCCTCATCTTAAAATAAAATTATATAAACATAAAAAGAAAAAAGACCATTCATGAAAATGTTTCCAACTTTTTTTGTTAGAAAAATGCCTTTATTTATTTTTTTAATTTTTTAGAAAGTCTATGCAAATAAATTTTTTATTTTTTAACGAATTTCTTGGACTCTTCATCAACATTCACCACGCATCTAAATCTTGGTTTTCCATGTTCTAACTTGTCCAGCGCCTTTGGGAAATCTTCCCAAGAGAACATCTCAATCAAGCATTCTACCTTGTGCTTGGCTGCAAATTCCAGCATCTTTTCAGTTTGATACACTCCACCGACTTGAGATCCAATGATCGAAAGGTCTCCATTGACTAAATTGAACTGTTGAACAATCAATTTATCCTTGATATCAGACAGTCCAACATTAATGAATTTGCCATAAGGTTTTAAGCAATTCAAGAGTTGGCCCAACTCTTCTTCTTTCATCACAACCGGAAGACAATTCAAAAGAATATCATATTGATGAGCATAATTTGATAGTTTCTCCTTCTTCCAATTCACGCTCTTGACAATGCCTAAACTCTTGAAGAAATCGTCATTCCCATCAGAAGTTGAAAAGGCATGGACTTCCATTCCCATCTTGGCAGCGAATTGAGCACCCAAATGTCCTAAGCCTCCAATTCCCAAAATTCCAACTTTCATGCCTTTTGCTCCATACTGATCAAGAGGAGTGAAGGTGGTGACACCTGCACACATCAATGGTGCTAAACTTTCCAACTTTAAGCCTTCAGGAGCTTTAAAGCAATGGCTCTCGGGTTGTTGGATATGGGTAGCGTAACCACCGAAATATAAGCCGTAGAGCCATTTTTCAACAGGATCAACTTGGAAGCATGCGTGAGTCCAGCCTTTGAGGCACCATTCACATTTGCCACAACTCTGTCTTAGTGGACCCCAAAGAACCTTATCTCCAACTTTGATTCGGGTCACTTCACTGCCTACTTTTACGACTTCAGCCAAGACCTCATGACCTTAAATTTTTTTTTATTCATATTGATATTAAAATTAAATCTACCTGTGCAGGTTGGGTAATTGCATTGACCCCATTGTCCACGACCATGATGGACATCAGAAAAACAGAGAGAAGCGTAAAGAACACGGGCACGTACCTCCTTTGCATCCACCTCAGGGAACTTGAAGTAATACTTTTCGAAGGTCTTGGGATTTGAGAAAACCCAAGCACAGGCGTCGGCGACCTTAGGATCAGCGGCTGGGTACATGAAATGGTCGACTGGTTCAGGTTTAGAGTCTGCTTGCATAGGATATTTTGAAGTTTTGTTTATGATTTTAAATAAAGGTTTATTTTTGAGTTTAAATATAGATATTTCATTTCTGCAATTTTTAATTTGGTTTTAAAATTCCCTGTTTTTTTTTAAAAACAAAAAATTCGAAGAGAAATTTTTAAAGTTTTAAGAGAAGATGGATAAAGATCTATCTATATTAAAAAAAGGAACTTTTGAAAAAAAAATTAGAAAAAATGGAATAATAAAATAAAAATTAAAACAAAAATAAGAAAAAAAAGAACCAATTCAAAAAAATATCATTAAATATGCCTAAATGTTTTCAACGTTTTTTCTTATTAAAATGTCATTTTATTTATTTTTTAAATTTTTTTAGAGTCTCTGAATTTTTGTTCAAATAAATTTTTATTTTTTAACGAATTTCTTGGACTCTTCATCCACATTCACCACACATCTAAATCTTGGTTTTCCATGTTCTAACTTGTCCAGCGCCTTTGGGAAATCTTCCCAAGAGAACACCTCAATCAAGCATTCTACCTTGTGCTTGGCTGCAAATTCCAGCATCTTTTCAGTTTGATACACTCCTCCGACTAGAGAACCAATGATCGAAAGGTTTTTTAAAACTAAATTGAACTGTTGAAGAACCAATTTCTCCTTGATATCAGACAATCCAACATTAATGAATTTGCCATAAGGTTTTAAGCAATTCAAGAGTTGGCCCAACTCTTCTTCTTTCATCACAACCGGAAGACAATTCAAAAGAATATCATATTGATGAGCATAATTTGATAGTTTCTCCTTCTTCCAATTCACGCTCTTGACAATGCCTAAACTCTTGAAGAAATCGTCATTCACATCAGAAGTTGAAAAGGCATGGACTTCCATTCCCATCTTGGCAGCGAATTGAGCACCCAAATGTCCTAAGCCTCCAACTCCCAAAATTCCAACTTTCATACCTTTGGCTCCATACTGATCAAGAGGAGTGAAGGTGGTGACTCCTGCACACATCAACGGTGATAAGGTTTCCAACTTTACACCTTCAGGAGCTTTAAAGCAATGGCTCTCGGATTGTTGGATATGAGTGGCATAACCACCAAAATATAAGCCGTACAGCAATTTTTCATTAGGATCGACTTCGACGCATGCGTGAGTCCAGCCTTTGAGGCACCATTCACATTTGCCACAACTCTGCCTTATTGTACCCCAAAGAACCTTATCTCCAACTTTGAATCGGATCACTTCACTGCCTAGGATCAGCGGCTGGGTAAATTAGATGGTCAACTGGTTTGGGCTTAGATTCTGCTTGCATGGGAGATTTTGAAGTTTTTAAATAAAATTTTTATTTTGAGTTAAATATCGATATTTCATTTTATTTGGTTTTAAAGATTTCGGAAAAAAAATTTGATTGTTTTTGTGTTATGACACAAGGATGACAAATTCTGATATAAATTTTTTAATTAATAATTTTTTTTTTATTTTAATTAAAAATTTTTTTTTAACAAAACTTTTGCCCATGCCGGCAAAAGTGGTTTAGGTAAGAACTTATAGTCCATTATGAAGTATTTCCCACAAAGTTTATATTTAATATTCTGATAATCATAAACTCTTGACTCTTCAACATCTCGATACCTCGAAATTCTTTCAATGAAAGGAATCCAATTAAGTCTAGCATTCATGAATGTTGCAGTATAGTATTTGAAACTACAAAGAGAAGCAGTCTTTTCAAGATAGAGCAAGAATGTCTCAAAGATGAGATGAGCACCAGCAAGACCGATGGAAGAACCCAAAGCTAATGGAGTTACACCCAGGTCCTGTAAATAGATCATCATAAGAATCTGAATGATAAGTTGAGGAACACTCTCGAAGATCATTTGAGTGATCGTCCTCAATCTACGCAAT
>Ga0302320_10025742_pt1 | contig 11423 bp, 6 predicted proteins | sample Bog_T0_3_FD_202130 | JGI IMG/M metagenome (GOLD analysis project Ga0302320, IMG submission 202130) | Peat permafrost microbial communities from Stordalen Mire near Abisko, Sweden - Bog_T0_3 | ecosystem: Environmental > Terrestrial > Soil > Wetlands > Peat | place: Sweden: Abisko, Stordalen Mire... | reverse complement strand
CCAGTCCGGCGCTGAGGAAGGCCTCGAAGGCCTCCGGGCAGAACTCGGCGAACAGGCCCCGGCCCTCGAGGTGCGACCTGGCCTCGTCCAGGGAAGCAAAGTGGGAGCGGCGCCGGAGCGCCCTTTGCGCCAACTCGGAGCTGCGTTGGCGTCGCAGGCTGCTCCCGGGCACGGCGACGATCGGTTCCCAGGCCCATATCCGAGAGAAGCTGCCCGGCCTTGCCGCCTCGGCCAGCAGCAGGGCAGTGGCCCCGGCGGAATGGCCCACGCCGGTGACCCCTCCCGGCTGGTCGGCCAGGCCCAGGCCGTCGACGACGGAGAGGACGTCGGCCGCGAACAGCTCCCACCCGTAGCGGCCGTTAGGGGAACGGTCCGACGCGCCGTGGCCCCTCATGTCGAGCGCAAGCGGACGGGGCCCTTTGTTAGCCAGGCCGTCCGCCACGACAAGATCGGCCACCGGCCCCCAGCAGCGGCCGTGCAGGCTCACACCGTGCACCATGAGCAGAGCTTGGCCCGCCCCGGCGAAGTCCCAGCAGGCCAAGCGCGCACCGTCAGCCGCGGCGACGGTCAGTTGCTCCACAGGCGGCGGTCTCAGCGAGGCGACAACCTGCTCAGCGAGCCAGCAACGACAGCATCGTGGCCGCGTTGTCGACGGCGTTGGCCCGCCAGCAGTTGTCCAGGATGATGTGGACCTGAGAAGTGCCCGACGCCAGGTCGCGGATGGCCGGTGCCCACTCCGCCAGTTCGTCGTCGCTGTAGCGGTAGGCGTAGGGAGGCTCCCAATCGGGGCCGTCCGGCACCGGGCCGTCCGGCACCGGGCCGTACGCCGCCGGGCCCTCGCCCGAGGATGGCGGTAGCGCCGGCCAGCTCCGCACGGAGCGCCCGGGCAGGCGGACCACCGCTATGTCGGCCGTAGCGGCCACGACGGGCGAGCCCGGACCGGGCCTGTCCCGGCAGACGAAGCCGAGACCGAGGGCCTCCAGGACGCCGAGCGTCTGGTCGCAGGCGTCGCCCTCGTACCAGCGCCGGTTGGTGAGCTCTACGGCCGTGCGCAGCCCGGGCAGCCGGGCCGTCAGGGCGGCGAGCTCGTCCCAGGCCGCCGGCCGGGGGCTGAACCACGACGGGAAGCGGACGGTCACGACCCCCAACTTTCCGGCTGCGGCCAGGGGGGCAAGGGCGTGGTTGAAGCGCTCCCAGCATTCGTCGACCACGGCGGCGGGCAAGCGCTGGCGGTAGAGCTTGGCGCCTTCGCGCCGCGAAGGACGCACGTAGCCCTGCAGGTCGGCCCATAGTGACTCGGGCCAAGTGGGGGCGCCGCAGAGCAGAGACCAGGCCCGTACGTCGATGGTGAAGCCGGCGGGGGTGGAGCTGGCCCAACGCTGGGCGACTTCGGGGGTGGGAGGGAAGCGGTACGTGGTTGCCACTTCCGCCAGAGGGAGCCGCCCGGCGTAGTAGGCCAGCCGCTGCGCGGCACTGAGCGAGCGGGAGGGGTAGAAAGTGCCGTCCCGGACGAGGGAGCGGTCGGCCCAGGAACTGCTCCCGGCTAGCACCCGGCACTCCCCGACGAGCACTCCCTGGGAAAGGCAGGGCCCGCTTGGGGCCACGGGGACGCCAGCCGCCGGTGCTCCGCTCACCAGTGCCAGCGTAGGCGCCCCGCCGCCCGGCTGGAGGGATGGGGCCGGAGATCGGCGGGCCCCTTCCGCCAGGACGGGCCAGGGGACGGCCGGGGACCGGCGAGGGGCGGTGGGGGATCGACCGGAGCAGGGGCCGCACGTGAAAAACTGCGTTTATGGGTACCAGAGGCGGATGAGGAAAAACGGGTGAACAGCGCGGAGCTCGAGGCTTGGGGGATCGGTCCCGGTTATTGGGACGTGGCGGGTCAGTGGAAGGAAATCTCCGAGGCCACGGCGCAGGCTGTCTTGGAGGCGATGGGCGCCGGGACGCGTCAGCCCGGGGGGCCGGCCCCCCTCGTGACAATTGAACAGGCCGTAGTCGACCATGACGGAGGCGGGGGCAGGACCTGGCCTGGCGACCTGCCCGCCGGGACCTTGGTCTTGGAGGGCGGGGGGACGGTCCCGGTTTGGCCGGGAGGGCCCCAACCGTCCGACGTCCCGGCCGGTTACCACCGCTTGGAACCCGGGTCGGGCAGCACGCCCCTAACCGTGGCCGTGTGCCCGCCCCGCTGTCCCTCGCCGCCGCCGGGGCGCACGTGGGGATGGTCGTCGCAGCTGTATGCCACCCGTTCGCAGGCGAGCTGGGGCATCGGCGACTTTGCCGACCTGCGCCGCCTGGTGGGCTGGGCCGGGGAGCATGGAGCCGGTTTCGTACTGCTCAACCCCCTGCATGCCCCGGCGACGGGGCCGGTACCCGAACCGAGCCCCTATTTCCCGAGCTCCCGCTGCTTCCTCAACCCGCTGTACATCCGCATCGAGGAGGTCCCGGGGGCAGCCGACGTGCCCGATATGGCGTCGCTGGCCGAAAAGGCGAGGGCGCTCAACGGGCAAAGGAGAATCGACCGCTCCCAGGTGTGGGCGCTCAAGTCCCATGCACTGGAAACACTTTTTGCCCGGTCCGAGGAACTTGGGCCCGATGAACGGACCGAGGCCTACGTACGCGAGCGGGGGCCGGTCCTCGATGGCTACACGTCCTTCTGCGCCTTGGGCGAGCGTTACGGGCTGCCGTGGCAGAACTGGCCTGAGCAGTACCGCCACCCGTCGCGCCCCGAGGTCGGTGAGTTCGCCGCCGGCGAAGGACGTGCCCGCAAGCGTTTTCACGCCTGGCTGCAATGGTTGTGCGACGTCCAGCTGGCGGGGGCAACGGAGGTGAAGGGCGCCGGCCTCATCTGCGACGTGGCCGTCGGGGTCGACGGTGGCGGCGCGGACGCGTGGCTGTGGCAGGACACTCTCGCCCTGGGCATGCGCGTGGGCGCACCTCCCGACGAGTTCAACACCAAGGGCCAGGACTGGGCCCTGCCGCCATGGGACCCGTGGAAGCTGCGGGCGGCTGCCTACGAGCCCTACATCCAGGTGCTCCGGGCCGTCCTGCGGCACGCCCGGGGTCTTCGGGCCGACCATGTAATGGGCCTTTTCCGCCTTTTTTGGGTCCCGCTCGGGTCGGAGCCGTCGCAGGGCGTCTATGTCCGTTATGTCTGGCAGGACATGGTGGGCCTGCTCCGCCTGGAAGCGTCCCGGGCCGGGGCCTATGTGGTGGGGGAGGACCTGGGGACGGTCGAGGACCATGTGCGCCACGCCATGGCGCAGAGCGGTGTGCTTTCCTACAAGCTCTTCTGGTTCGAGCCGCAGCGACCGAGCGAGTGGCCCGTCCAGGCATTGGCCGCGGTGACCACTCATGACCTGCCCACGGTGGCGGGCGTGTGGACGGGCGCCGACGCCGAGGCACAACGCCGGGCGGGGATACCGCTCAACGAGGAGGGAGCCGCCTCCTTGCGCCGGCGGCTGGCCGAGTGGACGGGCTCGGACGATGGGCGACCTCTCCCCGAGGTGATCGAGGCCACCTACGCGGTACTGGGTGAGGCTCCCTGTGCCCTGGTGGTTGCCTCCCTGGACGACGCCCAAGCCGTAGAGGAGCGGCCCAACATGCCCGGTACGATAAACGAGTGGCCCAACTGGTGCCTGGCCCTGCCGGCGTCGTTGGAGGAGATGGAGCAGCACCCGCTCCCCGCGGCCATCGCCGTGCGCCTGGGCGGCCATTGAGCTCGCCCCCGGGCCGCACTGGACGCCGGTCGTGAGCGTCGCCGACCTGCCTGTGCCGCCGCCGGTGGCACCGATGCTGGCCCGGTTGGAGCGCAGCCTCCCCGAAGGTGACTATCTCTACGAGCCGAAATGGGACGGGTTCCGGGGCATTGTTTTCCGCCACGGCAGTGACCTGGAGATCGGCAGCCGCAACGAACTGCCGCTTACCCGTTATTTTCCCGAGCTGGTGGCCGACCTCATGGCGATCTTGCCCGACGCCGTCGTGGTGGACGGCGAGGTCGTCGTCGCCGGCCCTGGCGGCCTCGATTTCGACGCCTTGAGCCAACGGGTACACCCGGCGCCGAGCCGCGTAAAGATGTTGGCCGAAAAGACGCCCGCTTCTTTCATCGCCTTCGACCTGCTGGCGATAGGAGAGCGCGACGTGCGGGCCGAGCCCTTCCATGAGCGCCGGCGCCTGCTGGAGGAGATCCTGGGCCCCGCCCCCCCGACGGGGCCGGCCGGGGCGCTCGCTCGGGCCCACCTGACACCGGCAACGGGGCAGCGTTCGGTGGCCGAGGACTGGTTCGAGCGTTTCGAAGGGGCAGGGCTGGACGGAGTGGTGGCCAAACCCCGCGACCTCGCCTACGTTCAGGGCAAGCGCGTGATGGTCAAGGTGAAACACGAGCGTACGGCCGAGTTTGTCGTCGGTGGTTTCCGCTGGTACCGGCCGTCGTCCAGTGGCGGCGGGGGTGGCGCCGGCGTCGGGCGGGAGGTCGGTTCGCTCATGCTCGGCCTGTACGACGCGGTGGGCCGGCTCTGCCACGTCGGCGTGATCGGCGCGTTCCCGGCCGAGCAGCGTCGCCAGTTGGCCGAGTTCCTCGCCCCGTACCGGGCCGGGGAGGACGGGCCTGGCGCCGGCGAACATCCTTGGGCGGACTGGGCTGCGGCTCCGGCGACTGCCGGTCCCCGGATGCCGGGTGCCCGGAGCCGCTGGAACGCCACCAAGGACCTGTCTTTTGAACCGGTGCGGCCCGAGCTCGTTGTCGAAGCCGCCTACGAGCACCTCCAGGGCAACCGCCTCCGGCACACGGCGCAGTTCCGCCGCTGGCGGCCGGACCGCGACCCCGAGAGCTGTACATACGGCCAGCTGGACGCGGCGGTGCCCATGATGCTGGCCGAGGTCTTCGGGGCCGGCGTGATCAGGCCGGCCGGCGCCGCAGCCGGCTCGGGTGGTCCCGAGACGCCGGCGCGCCCGCAACCGGGGCCCCGCCCCAGGTAGGGTTTGCCAGCGTGAAGGCGAGAGTGGTCCAGCTCACGGAAGGCCTTAGCCGGGGCGCGAAGCCTTCGGCCAAGTCGCCTCAGAGCGGCCTGCTCGTTCCCGTCCCCGAGGCCGAAGCTCTGGTCGGGGCCTGGCGGGCCGCCCACGACCCGACCGCTCGGGCCGGCGTGCCCGCCCACATAACCCTGGTGGTGCCGTGGGTCCCTCCCGAGCAGATCAAGCATGATCATTTCGAGGAACTGGAAGAGCTGTTGGGCCGCCTGTCGCCCTTTGACTACTCCCTCGCCGCGGTGCGCTGGTTCGGGCGGCGGGTGCTGTGGCTGGCCCCGTCCCCGGCCGCGCCCTTCAAGCACTTGACGACGCTGCTGGCCGAGCACTTCGAGACCCCCCCTTGGCAGGGGGAGTTCCCAGAGGTCGTCCCGCACTTGACAGTGGGCCTGGCCGGGGAGGCCGGGGACAGTTCGCTGTCGGAGGCGGCCAAAGACCTGGCGTCGAAGCTCCCCCTCAGGTGCCGGGCCAGCCAGGTGGACGTCATGGTCGGTGACGGCGCCGATTGGACCGTCGTCTACCAGGTCTTGTTCCGGGGCTGACAGCCTCAGGCTCTCGGGCTCCCGAACGGGTCGCCGGCCTCTTCATAGCACGCCTCGTGGTAGTGCTCCACCCTGGTCCATCGCCCGTCCGTATAGACGTTGGCGATGACCTGGCGGCCCCGGGTGCGGGCCACGAACTTGACGGGTAACTGGCAGTGCCCACAAAGGGCGTCGTTGCCCGCCTCTATGAAACGGACGACAGCCCTGCTCACAGGCATGACGGGCGCAATAGGGGTCACGTATGTTTTGTCGGCCTCTATGGCGGCCAACCTGAGCAAGTAGGCCGTAGGCTGTCGGTTCTGTGCCTGAGGCCCCACAACCCCGGTCCGACAGCTTTGGTCCAAATGCCTGGCTGGTCGATGAGATGTTCGAGGAGTTCCGGCGCGACCCGAGCTCGGTAAGCGAGAGCTGGCGCGACTTCTTCCAGGGCTATAAGCCCGGGGGAGCCAACCTGTCCCGCCCGCAATTGGCCAGCACGTCGGGGCTTGGCGAGGAGCTCCAGCCCGGGACGCCGGGCGCCAGGGGCGCCGACGAGGACGAGGACGGTCACACCGGCAACGGTGCCGCGGCGGGAGCGCCGGCGGCGACGCTTGCCCCTTCGGGCGAGATGCCTCGTACGGGCCCGGGCGGGCTGACTACGGCCGTCGCGGGGCAGGTCGTCCCGACCACGGCGCCACCGGGCGCCCCCGCCGGCACCGGGCCCGCCGGTGCGGTCGAGGGGACGGTCGTGCCCCTCCGGGGCAGCCCGGCCCGGGTAGTGGCCAACATGACGTCGAGCCTCACCGTGCCCACGGCGACCAGCTTCCGGGTCGTGCCGGCCAAGCTCCTCGAGGTCAACCGCCTGGTCCTCAACAACCAGCTGGCGCGTTCGGGGGCGGCGGGCAAGGTGAGCTTCACTCATCTCATCGGCTGGGCCATTGTCCAGGCCCTCCAATCCGTGCCCGCCCTCAATTACAGCTTCCGGGACGAGGTCAACGGGCGGGCCCCGGGCGGCAACGGCGCTTCTCCGACGGCAAGCCCGGTCCCCGGCCCCGCCGTTTTCCGCCCGGCGCACGTCAACTTGGGCCTTGCCGTGGACCTCCAACGCCCGGACGGGGGCCGGACGTTGATGGTGCCCGTGATCAAGGAGGCCGAGGCCCTCGATTTTCGGCGTTTCTGGACCGCTTATGAGGACCTCATCCGCAAGGTCCGTACGGGCAAGGCGCAGGTCACCGATTTCGCCGGGCCGACTCTGACTCTCACCAACCCGGGGACCCTGGGCACGGTGCAATCGGTGCCGAGGTTGATGGCCGGCCAAGGAGCGATCATCGGCGTCGGGGCGATCGACTACCCGGCTGAATGGCAGGGCGCTGACCCGCGCCAGCTGGCTGAGATCGGGATTTCCAAGGTCGTGGCCATCACTTCCACCTACGACCACCGTGTGATCCAGGGCGCAGAATCGGGATTGTTCCTTCAGCGGGTGCATAAATTGCTCCTGGGTGAAGGTGGCTTTTACCAAGACGTGTTCCGTTCGATGGGCGTCCCGTACGAACCGGTGAAATATCACCGGGACATGAGCGACGCCTTCGAACCGGTGGGCAATTTTGTCGAAAAGCAGCAGAAAGTCGACCGTCTAATAAATGCCTACCGGGTGCGAGGGCACCTGATCGCCCACCTCGACCCGCTGGACTGGACCGAGCCCCACATGCACGCCGAGCTCGACCCTCTTACTTACGGCCTAACGGTATGGGACCTCGACCGTGAGTTCCTCGTGCAGGGCCTGGGGCCCCGGGGCCGCATGCGCCTGGGCGACGTCCTTTCGCTGCTCCGGGACGCATATTGCCGCACCGTCGGCGTCGAGTACATGCACATCATGGAGCCCGAACAAAAGCGGTGGATCCAGGACCATGTAGAGGGGGTGCCGACGGAGCTGGGCCCCGAAGAGCACCGCCACATCCTGTCCCGGCTTAACGCCGCTGAAGCTCTGGAGCGTTTCCTCGAGACCAAGTACATAGGCCAGAAGCGCTTCGGCCTCGAGGGGGCAGAGTCGGCCATACCGTTACTGGACGCCTTGCTCGGCGATGCCGCCGATCTCGGCCATCGCCACGCTGTCATGGGCATGGCCCACCGTGGGCGTCTCAATGTGCTCATAAACATCGTGGGAAAGAGCTACGAGGAGCTTTTCGGGGAATTCGAGGGCAACTTGGACCCCACGAGCGTGCAGGGATCGGGGGACGTCAAGTACCACAAGGGTTTCCGTGGCGATTTCGTTTCCCGCGCCGGCAACTCTTTGGACGTGGCGCTGGCTTCCAACCCGTCCCACCTCGAGGCCGTAGGGCCCGTCGTAGAAGGCATGGCCCGCGCCATTCAGGACACCCTGGCCCAGTCGGGCGCGCCGGACGGGGCGCAGGTCCTGCCCACCGGGCTCGTCCTGCCCACCGGGCTTGTCCTGCCGGTGTTGGTGCACGGCGACGCCGCCTTCGCCGGTCAGGGCGTGGTGGCGGAGACGCTCAACATGTCGACGCTGGAGGCTTACGAGACGGGGGGCACCGTCCATCTGGTGATCAACAACCAGCTCGGTTTCACCACCAATCCCAAGTCGGCGCGCTCGTCTGTTTATGCCACGGACGTCGCCAAGATGGTCCAGGCGCCGATATTCCACGTAAACGGGGACGACCCCGAGGCGTGCGTCCGCGTGGCCCGTACCGCGCTGGCCTTCCGCCAGGAGTTCCACAAGGACGTGGTCATCGACATGGTCTGCTACCGCCGGTACGGCCACAACGAGCAGGACGACCCGTCGCTGACCCAGCCCCTGCTGTACCAGCTCATCAAGGAGCACCGCAGCGTCAGGAAGCTGTACACCGAGGCGCTGGTGCGCCGGGGCGACATAACCCTGGAGGAGGCGGAGGCGGCCCTGGCCGACTTTGCCCGGCGCCTGCAAAACGCGCTGGACCAGACGCGGGCGTCGGCTCCCCCGCACCTCACCCAGCTGCCCCCGCCTCCACCTCCGGCCCCCCTGGCCGAGGCGGCCTTGACCGCGGCGCCGCCCGAACAGCTGGCGACCGTCGTTGACGCTCTCACCCGAGCGCCAGAGGACTGCACGTTGCACCCCAAGATCGCGCGTGTCCTCGAAGCCCGGGCCAAGCTGTGGGCCTCCGGACAGGTCGACTGGGCCCTCGGCGAAGCTCTGGCCTACGGGACGGTCGTCCTGGACGGCCACGACGTGCGCCTGGTCGGCCAGGACACGCGGCGAGGCACTTTCGGCCACCGTAACGCGGCCTACGTCGACTACCACACAGGGGCTGAGCACGTGCCCCTGGCTGAGATGGCACAACGGCAGGGCGGGGCGGCGGCCCGTTTCTTCGTCTACGACTCGCTGTTGTCAGAGTATGCTGCCCTCGGTTTCGAGTACGGGTACTCTTTGTTCGCTCCTGAGGCTCTGGTGGCATGGGAGGCGCAGTTCGGCGACTTCGTCAACGGGGCCCAGATCGTCATCGACCAGTTCCTGGCGGCGTCGGAAGTGAAGTGGGAGCAGCGCTCGCGCCTGGTCCTGTTGTTGCCTCACGGCTATGAGGGCCAGGGCCCTGAGCACTCCTCGGCTCGAATAGAAAGGTTCTTGGCCCTATGCGCCGAGGACAACATATGCGTGGCAAATGTCACAACGGCGGCCCAGCTTTTCCACGTGCTGCGACGCCAGGTCTACGGGGCTTCGGGCAAGCCGCTCATATTGTTCACGCCCAAGCGCTACCTTCGTGGACGCGAGGCCTACAGTCCCGTCGACGAGCTCAGCTACGGCGCCTTCCGGGAGGTCGTCGACGACCAACCGGTCCACCCCGGACAGGTACGCCGAGTCGTGCTCGCCTCGGGGAAGTTCGGTCTTGACCTGCTGGTGGCCCGCGACGAAGCCCGCCGCGCCGATGTCGCGATAGTGCGCGTGGAGCAGCTCTACCCCTGGCCGCGCCAACAAATCGAGGCGGTCATCTCGGCCTATCCCTCCGCCACCGAGGTGGTTTGGGCGCAGGAGGAACCGGCAAATATGGGTGCCTGGATATTTGTCCGCGACCGCCTGGGCGATATCGTCAACGGGCGACAAAGCCTGGTGAGCGTGGCCCGCGCCGCTTCAGCTTCACCCGCCACGGGTAGTCACACATTGCACGACCTGGAGCAGGCGGACATTCTGCAGCGAGCCCTGACGCCGGGCAGCTGAGCGGTCCCGTTCCCTACGGGCAGCGTCGGGCGCTTTTGGGTACCAGCAAGGGGCGGCCCAGCTGGGCATGCACCACCCCGGCGCTCCGAAGTGGCAGAATGTGGAGTAGTGGGTGCAAGTCCACTGAGGGCCCGACCTGCTCCGGTTACGCAGCGGCATTGTCCGCGATGCGGTGGCGGTGAGCCCGCAGTGGTGTTGTGCCTGAGGCCCCCCCAGCTCCGGGCCGCCGAGCAGGTAATGCGCGTCGGCCTCGGGTCAGGGACCTCCGGACCATTAACAGGAGAAGCATGCCAGCACGTCACGTAGTCGTGGACGGCTCGAATATCGCCACCGAAGGTAGTTCATTGCCCAGCCTCAAACGGCTTGACGAGGCAGTGCGCGAATTTTTGGGCGAGAACCCGGACGACGTTGTCACCGTGGTTGTGGACGCCACCTTCGGTCACCGTATCCCGCCCGAGGAGCGCCCTATCTACGAAGAGGCCGAGGACGATGGCGACATAGTGTCCCCGCCGGCGGGAGCGATCGGCCGGGGCGACGCCTTCCTGCTCAGGATCGCCGACAAGATCGGCGCGGTCGTGCTGTCCAACGACTCGTTCCAGGAGTTCCACGGGGAGTACGAGTGGCTCTTCGACAAGGACCGCCTTATCGGGGGCAAGCCAGTGCCTGGCGTCGGTTGGATTTTCACCCCTCGGACCCCCGTGCGTGGCCCCCGGAGCCGGGAGTCCGTGAAGGAGGCCAAACGCAAGAAGCGGACCGAGCAGGGCGGGGCATTGGACGAGAGCGGTCTCGAGCTGGCGGCGGAGCGGTCGCGGAGCCGGGGCGGCGAGCGAAAGTTGCAACGCGCCATAGCCGTCGCCGTCGAGGAAGCTGTCGAGCCTGAGAAGCTCGGGCGCAAACGCCGGCGCCGCCGGCGGGGGACCGAGGTGCCGTCCGAGCCGCTCAACGAGCCGTTCAACTTCATCACGTTCATAGCCACGAACCAGCTCGGCGCCGAAGTCGAGGGCACGGTGGAGGAATTTTCTTCTCACGGGGCCTTCATTTCCGTTGACGGAGCGCGCTGTTACGTTCCACTGTCCGGCATGGGTGACGAGCCTCCTCGCTCGGCACGCGAGGTCCTGCGCAAGGGTGAGAAGCGTATTTTTGTCGTGCAGGCCTTTGACGCCGTAAGGCGCGGCATCGAGCTGGCCTTGCCCGGATTTGCCCGCCCGGCGGGGATCCCGACCCCCGAGACGATCGAAGCCGAGATACACCGGGTGGAGGCCTTGCCTGCACCGGCCGCCAAAAAGAGCACCGTGGTAAAGAAGGCGGCGGCGAAAGGTGTGGCGCCGGCGAAGCGGGCGCCCTCCCGGAAGGCGGCTGCTCCGGCCGAGCAGGCGGCACCGGCTGGGCCCGTTCCGGCCACGAAAGCGGCGCCGGCTAGGAGAACGGCAGCTGCGAAGAAAGCCGCTCCCACCGAGAAGGCGCTTCCGGCCAAGAAAGCCGCTCCGAGCAAGAAAGCCCCTGCGGTGACGAAAGCCTCTGCGGTGACGACCAAAGCCGCTGCGGCCGAGAAAGCCGCTGCGGCCGAGAAAGCCGCTGCGGCCGAGAAAGCCGCTGCGGCGAGGAGGAGAGTGCCCGCCAAGAAAGCCGCTGCGAGCAAGCAAGCCGTTGTGGCTGAGAAAGCCGTCCCGGTCAAA
>Ga0302320_10025741_pt1 | contig 11423 bp, 12 predicted proteins | sample Bog_T0_3_FD_202130 | JGI IMG/M metagenome (GOLD analysis project Ga0302320, IMG submission 202130) | Peat permafrost microbial communities from Stordalen Mire near Abisko, Sweden - Bog_T0_3 | ecosystem: Environmental > Terrestrial > Soil > Wetlands > Peat | place: Sweden: Abisko, Stordalen Mire... | reverse complement strand
CCTTGGATAAGGTTGCCTCCGGCGGTGAGATATCGCGCATCGCGCTGGCTCTGAAGACTTGCCTGGCGGCGCCCAAGAGCGGTCCAGCCCGTACTCTGGTATTCGACGAAGTGGACGCCGGAGTGGGCGGCAGCGCGGCCGAAGGAGTAGGCCGGCGGCTCAAGAAACTGGCGGCCGCCAACCAGGTTCTCTGCGTGACGCACCTGCCGCAGATCGCCTCTTTCGCCGACCATCATTATCTGGTGGAGAAGCGGGAGTCCAAAGGGCGGACCGAGGCTGTAGTGGAAGAATTGGATGGCGCCGGGCGCACGCGCGAAGTGGGCCGCATGCTCTCCGGGCAAAAGCTGACGCCGGAAGCGCTGAAGCACGCCGAGCAATTGATTAGAATGAGCGTGGCATAAAGGTCATTCGTCAAGGGAAGAGGTGAACCGTGTCCAAGAAACTGAGCGATAGACGGAGTTTTCTGCAAGGGGCCGGCGCGGGAGCGGGTCTGGCCGTGGCCGGATTGGCTACCCCACAAACCGCCCGCGCGGCCGAGACGGCGGGAGCCTTCGATGTGAAATCGATGGGCGCTACGGGGGATGGCAGAACTATAGACACGCCGGCCATCGATAAGGCCATCGCGGCTGCCTCCGATTCCGGCGGGGGGACGGTGCGCTTCCCCGCGGGAAACTATCTGTGCTACACCATCCACCTTAAGAGCAACATAGTTCTGTACCTGGATCAGGGCGCCAAGATCATCGCCGCCGATGCCCCCGCCGTGGGCGATACCACTACCAAAGCGTATGACTTGGCGGAGCCCAACCAGTGGGACCATTACCAGGATTACGGCCACAGCCATTGGCGCAACAGCCTGATCTGGGGCGAAGGCGTGGAGAATGTCTCCATCCTGGGGCCAGGGTTGATCTGGGGCCGGGGCCTGAGCAAAGGGACGGGCGGGGAACCGCGCGCCGAGCGGCCGGGAGTGGGCAACAAGTCCATCGCCCTCAAGAACTGCCACAACGTCACGCTGCGCGATTTTTCGATTCTGCACGGCGGACACTTTGCCATTCTGGCCACCGGCGTGGACAATCTCACCATCGACAACCTGAAGATCGACACCAATCGCGACGGCATGGACATCGACTGCTGCCGCAACGTGCGCGTTTCCAATTGCATGGTCAACTCGCCGTGGGACGATGGCATCTGCCCCAAGAGTTCTTACGCCTTGGGATCGGCCAAGCCCACGGAGTTCGTCACCATTACCAACTGTTATGTTTCCGGCTGTTGGGAAGAGGGCACGCTGCTCGACGGCACCTACAAGAAATTCGCGCCCGATGTTCGCGGTGTGGGGCACACGGGGCGCATCAAGTTCGGCACCGAATCGAACGGCGGGTTCCGCAATATCACCATCTCTAATTGTGTGTTCGAGGGCTGCCAGGGTTTTGCGCTGGAAAGCGTGGACGGCGCCCTGCTGGAAGACATCACCATCAGCAATATTTCCATGCGCGACATCGTCAGCCTGCCCATCTTCCTGCGGCTGGGCAGCCGGATGCGAGGTCCGGCGGATGCCAAGGTGGGGACCCTGCGGCGCATCCTGATCAGCAACATCGTCTGCTCCAATTCGGCCTCGCGCGCGGCTTCGATTATCAGCGGCATCCCGGGGCACGCCATTGAAGACGTGAAACTGAGCAATATTCTGATTCAGCATCGCGGCGGGGGAACGGCTCAGGACGCGGCTCAAGAGCCCAAGGAACTGGAGAACGCCTACCCCGAGCCGACTATGTTCGGAGGCACTCCCTCCCATGGTTTTTACATTCGCCACGTGAAGGGTTTGGAAGTGACCAACGTAGAGATTGTGGCCGAGAAAGAGGACGCGCGGCCGGCCTTCGTGCTGGACGATGTTCAGGGCTGCGATTTCTCGCGCGTGAAAGTACCCGCCAATAGCGCGGCGGGAACCTTCGTCTTGAAGCACGTGGAGGATTTCACGCTGACCAATTGCAAGACCGCGCCAGATACGCGAATCGAGAAAACCGAGCAGAAAAAGGTCTAAGGTCTGAGGAAAGCAGACCACTCCCATTGGTCGCGGCCCGACCTGAGCCGCGACCGGAGGAAGTCGGCGCCGCCAGTCTTAGTGCGTCTTCTCCAGGAAGTGGCCCAGGCTGGCGTCCACATAGACCGAAAAGTTGGACGTTCCCACGGACTCTCCCCAGATGACGCGCCACACCGGAGTGGTGAACTTGTTGATTTGCTCCAGTTGGAAGGAAATCGGCATGCCGGGGTTTTTCTTATCGTATTCGCCCGCTTTTTCGATAGCCGTTTCGTAGGCTGCGTTAGAGTCGAACGAGACCGAGCGAATATCGAAACTGGTATTGATCCCTTGCTTCCCGGACCAAGCCTCTTCCTGCGAGGCGAACACGCCCTTGTGCAGGTTGCCTTCCCCATCCTCCACGGAATAGGTATAGGTGCGGGTCTTCCCCAGTTTGTCGGATGCAAATGTCGCTTGCCACGCCCCCGCTTTGCCGATCACCGTGGGAACGTCGGCGATGTGCAGGCTGTTCATCTTCAAAACCCGGGCATCGCCCGACCAGGAGGCCCGGGCGACCTGGTACATCTTGAAGAGCGCCGATTGGCCGGAGACTGGTTCGGCCGGTTTTGGCGGTTCCTTTTTGGCCACCGTTTGAGGCTGTTCGGAGCAACTCGTCAACAGCAGCGATAAGACGCACAACATGAGAAAGAAGAGCTTCTTCATAATCACCTGGCTGCATTTTAACAACCCTCACACCGAAACCGGCAAACTGGGGGTGGCATATAATATAGGGCAGTTCAGGGGGAACGCCATGCGCTTTACGGGTCGCGACCTGGAATCATGGGACTTACGGGCCATTCTGCCGGCTTGCGTGGGGGCCTGCCTGGCTGTAACGCTCGGGCTGCCACCGGCCTTCGGTCAGAGCACAAAGACATCCACCACCACCTCGACAAGCACCTCCTCCGGGGGCGCCACTACCCCCGTGACGGCGAACTCGAATCTGCCGTCCGGTTTTCAGCCCACGCCGCAATTCGTCAGCGGCAAGGTGGTGATGGACGACGGTACGCCACCCCCCGATTCGGTGGTGATCGAGATGGCTTGCGGCAGCGTTGTGCGGCCCCAGGGGCACACCGACAAGAAGGGCGGTTTCGGGATGGAACTGGGCCATGATCTGGTGCAGGACGCCAGTTCTAACGCCGGCGCGATCATCAATCCTAACGTGCCAGTGGTGTCGAAGAACGACCTCGGGGCCGACCCCAACCGCCCCTACCGCGATTGCGAGATCCGCGCCAACCTGCCAGGATACCGCTCGGATGCGATTCCGCTGGCGACCTACCGGCCGGGCGAAAATCCTAATCTCGGCGCCATCCTCCTGCACAAGATGGGGAACGTGGAGGGCAGCGTCATTAGCGCCAATACGGCTGGGGCTCCGCGCAATGCCGCCAAGGAGTATGAGAAAGGCCTCGACGCAGTGAAGAAGGGAAAAGGCGAAGATGCCGTGCAGTCGTTCCAGAAGGCGACAACGCTCTATCCCACATTCGCCGCAGCCTGGTTCGAACTGGGCAAACTGCAAGTGGCCCAATTCCAAGTGTCGGACGCTCACAACTCGTTCGAAGCCGCGATAAAGGCTGAACCGAAATTCCTCGGCCCCTACCAGCAACTCTCGCAAATGGCGTTCAAGGCGAAAAACTGGCAGGAACTGGCCGACGTGACGGATCGGCTTTTGAAGCTCGACCCCTACGATTTCCCGCAGGAATACTACTACAACGCGCTGGCCTACTATGGCTTGCAACAACTGGAGCCGGCTGAAAAAGCCTTCCGCGAGACGGTCAAGCTCGACACCCAGAACCATTTCCCCAAGACGCACCAGTACCTGGCCGCGATCCTGGTAAAGAAGAACCAGATCGGCGATGCCGCCGAAGAACTGCGCAACTACCTCAAGTACGCGCCCGGCGCGGCGGATGCGGCCGGCGTGCGACACCAACTGGCGCAACTGGAAGATGTGATCCGCACCGCCGCGCGGAAGAAATAGGCGGGGAACATCGGGTGCGCGACGCAAAAGTGGCGATTTTCGTGACGCGAATTAAAGCGGCGGCTCGCTGCACTCTTAGTTTTATCTGCGTTTATCTGCGTTCATCCGTGGGCCCATATGGGTTTTGACCTTAGCTGCTGGGCCAAAGAAGGCATATTTTGGGCCACAGATGAACACCGATGAACACGGATAAACAAGATCCTCCTTTAGGTTTAGGCTTTCCAGCTCGATTCGGCGTGTATCGGCGCCGCGATGCCGGGTTCGGACGTGATCGAGTCGCTGGAATGCGGCAAGGGTTGTCAGCAGTACCAAGTACGCTCGGAACTGTGGCGCTTTTCCTGGGATTTCGGAAGGCCTCGACTTTTGGGTCGCGCACCCGTGCAACATCACGCATCACGGATGTTGATGCTTGATGCGATATGATGAGACTATGCGTACCACCTTGGAACTGGACGACGATCTGGTGAGCACCGCCAAACAACTGGCTCGCGAACGCCGGGTGACGCTGGGGCAGGTCATTTCGGAACTGGCCCGGCAATCGCTAGCCGCCAAGGCGCCACCGAAAATACGAAATGGCGTCAGGCTCTTGGTACCGAGGCCCGGCGCGCCACCACCGACTCTGGAACTTATCAACCGATTGCGAGACGAGGATTGAGTATTGCCCTCTTGGACGCAAATGTTCTGGTGGCTCTTCACGACCCAGCCCACCGCCATCATGAAGACGCCCACCGCTGGTTGGCTCGCAATCGGCATTACGGCTGGGCGACGTGCCCGCTGACCATCAACGGTTGCGTCCGGATTCTGAGCAACTCTGCCTACCCCACCATGAACGCCACCGCAGCCGAGGTGGCCGGCAGACTGCGAGATTTCTGCTCCACGACGGACCATCACTTCTGGGAGGATTCCGTGTCGCTACTGGATGAGTCGCTGTTCCGGGTGACGATGATCGGCGGACATCAGAAGATCACCGACGCGTATCTACTCGGACTAGCCGTGCGCAATCACGGTCGACTGGCCACTTTCGACCGGGCCGTTCCGCTGAGGGCAGTACACGGCGCCGCCTCCGGCAACCTGGTCTTGATCGGAAGTGTCTGAGGAACGCGCCGGCTACCTGCCCGGTACCCCGACCCAGCCACGAGTCATCATGTCGCCCAGGGTTAGCAGCAGCAGGATCACCAGCCACAGCAATCCACCCAACACCACCAGGCGCGTGAGCTTGGTGCTGTGGCGCACGTGCATGAAGAACAACGCCACCAGCAGCATCTTGCAGGTGGCGATAACCAAGGCGGCCACCACGCTAAACGCACCCAGGTCCACAAAGGCCACCGCGGTGGTCGCCACGGTCAGGAAGATCAGCGCGGCGAATACCAGGGCGTAAGTCCTGACGCTATCTACGTGCTCGGTGTGTTCAGGCATAGCTATTTCAGGTGACGATCGATCAAATATAACAGCGGGAACAGAAAGATCCAGATAATATCGACAAAGTGCCAGTAGAGTCCGGTCAGATCGACCGGCGTCATATACTCGGCGGAAAATCTTCCTCTACGGGCCTGCCAGATGAGCACACCAAGCAGCCCCGCTCCGATCACCATGTGCAGGGCGTGCAACCCCGTCATGGCAAAGTACAGCGAGAAGAATAACTGGGCGTGCCCCTGTTGGTCGGGCGCCAGCCCCTCCAGGTGAAACGATGGGCCGGGGATGTGGTGCTCCTGGAACTTTTCGTTCCATTCGTAAGCCTTGACGCCGAGGAAGACGCCGCCCAACAGCAGAGTCAGAATGAGAAAGAGGACAATGCCTTTCGTTCGTCCCAATTGCGCTGCGCGCACGGCCATTACCATAGTGAAACTACTGCACAGCAGCACCACCGTATTGGCGGCGCCGATATATACGTTGAGGCTGCTGCTGGCAATGGCGAAGATTTCCGGATAGGTTCGCCGGTACACCGTATAGGCAAGGAACATACCACCGAAGAACATCACTTCGGTGATGAGGAAAATCCACATGCCGAGCGTGGAGGCGTCCTTTTGCTGAGCGGCAGTATCGAACTGCTCGCGCAGGGCGAGGGATTCGCCGTCGGCGTGTACTTCGCTAGCCAACCTGGACCTCCTCGCCGATCACGGTGCTGTAATCGTAGGCTTCATGGGTTACCACCGGCATCTCGTCGAAATTATGCAGCGGTGGCGGGGAAGCCGTCTTCCACTCCAGGCCCGTTGCGCCCCACGGATTAGCGCCGGCGATCTTGCCGTAGCGCAGCGACCAGACGAAGTAGATCATGGGCATGAGGTAACCGACCGCCAGCACCGAAGCACCCGCCGTGGACAGCACGTGGAGCACCTGGAACTCGTCGGGGTATACATGGTAGCGCCGCGGCATGCCCAGGTAACCCAGAATGAACTGGGGGAAGAAAGTCAGGTTGAAGCCCAGGAAGATGACCAGCGCCGAAAGCCTGGCCCACCCCTCGGGATACATTCGTCCGGTCATCTTAGGCCACCAGTAGTGCAACCCGGCGAGGTAAGCCATGATCGTGCCGCCGACCATGATGTAGTGGAAGTGCGCCACCACGAAGTAAGTGTCGGTAACATGCACGTCGAAACCGAGCGCCGCCACAAATAGTCCGGTCAGCCCGCCAATGGTAAATAACCCTATGAAGCCGAATGCGTAGAGCATAGGCGTGGCGAACGAGATCGAACCCTTATACAAGGTCGCTGTCCAGTTAAAAACCTTGATCGCCGAAGGGATGGCCACAAAGTAGCTCAGGAAAGAAAAAACCAGCCCGGCATACACGGATTGCGTGGCTACGAACAAGTGATGGCCCCATACCAGAAAGCCGAGCACCGCGATCGCCATGCTGGCGTAAGCAATGAATATGTAGCCGAACGGCGGCTTGCGCGAAAATACCGACACCACCTCGCTGATGATGCCCATCGCCGGCAGCACCATGATGTACACCGCGGGATGCGAGTAGAACCAGAACAGATGCTGAAACAGCACCGGGTCGCCTCCCAGATTCGGGTCGAAGATGCCGATATGGAACACGCGCTCGCAGAACAGCAGGACGATGGTGACGGCCAGCACCGGAGTGCCCAGAACCTGAATCAGGGAGGTGGCATAAGTCGACCAGACGAACAGAGGCATGCGCATCCAGGTCATGCCCGGCGCCCGCATGCGGTGTACCGTGACGATGAAATTGAGCCCCGTCAGAATCGACGAAAAGCCGGCGATAAAAATTCCCAAAGCGGTAGCGATCACCCACGTGTTGGAATAAGTGGTGCTATACGGCGTGTAAAAAGTCCAGCCCGTATCCACTCCGCCCGCCAGCATGGCGAACAGGCTGAATGCCCCGCCGATCACCAGCAGATACCAGCTCAGCAGGTTGATACGCGGAAAGGCCAGATCGCGCGCGCCGATCATCATGGGCAGGAAGAAGTTGCCCAGAGTGGCGGGGATCGACGGAATCAGAAAGAAGAAGACCATCGCCACGCCGTGCATGGTGAAGAGTTTGTTGTAAGTTTCCGACGACACGAAATTGCCCGTCGGCGTCAGCAGCTCGATGCGGATCATGGTGGCGAAGGCGCCACCGAGGAAAAAGAAAAGCGTGACCGTGAAAAGGTATAGCAACCCGATGCGCTTGTGGTCCTTGGTCAACAGCCACGATTTGATCCCGTAGCTCTGATTCAGATAATGCTCGCGTTCTTGTACCGCCGCGGTAATCATAATGTTCTAGTGCTGCTCTCCCAGCGTGCCGGCCGCTCGTTTCTTGTCTTCCGGCTTGTCGCCCAGGGACTTTACGTATTCCACCAACTGCAAGATACCGTCCTCGTTGACCTGCCCCTGGTAAGTCGGCATCACCGGCGGGTAGCCGGCCACCACCTTGGCCGAGGGCTGCAGGATCGATTCGCGGATATAATCCTCGTCGGCCACTACTTTGTTTCCACTGGCCAGTTGTACCGTCTTGCCATACAGACCCACCAGGCTGGGACAGCGGCCGGTTCCGTCGGGCTTGTGACAATTGGAACAAGCCAGGCTATTAAAGAGCCTTTCTCCGCCCTGGGCTAAAGTGGCCGGCGGCGGCCCTCCATTGAGCCAGTTCTCGTAATCCTGCGGCTCCATCACGTAGATCCAGCCGATCATGCCGGAGTGGCGGGTGCCGCAATATTCGGCGCAGAAGAGATGGTACTTACCCGGCTTCGTGGCCGTGAACCAAAGCGTGGAGTACTTACCCGGCACCACGTCCGACTTAAGCCGGAACGCCGGCACGAAGAAACTGTGAATCACGTCTTCCGACGCCATGGTCAGCTTCACCGCCCGGCCAACCGGAATATGCAGCTCGTTGATTTCCCGCTGCCCTTCCATGTGCTCGATCTTCCACATCCACTGCTTGCCCACTACATAGATGGGTAGAGCGTTATCCGGTGGGCGGCTCTCTTCGTAGTACAGCCTCGCGCCCCAGGTGAACATCACCATGGTGATGCCAAAAGGAATCACCGACCAGATGATTTCCAGCGCCATACCGCCATGCTGCACGTGCGGCAGTTCGCGATCGGAACGTCTGCGGTAGCGGATGGCGAAATAGAAGATTGAGCTGAAAATCAGCACCGTAAAGAAGATCGCGACGGCCAACAGAAATAGCGTCAAATGATCCACATCGGGTGCGATGCTGGACGCCTGCTCCGGAAATAGAGGTAATTTAGATCCCATGTCGAACGAGTTCGCTCCGCTTTTCCCGCCTGATCACAATCCATAAAATTCCACCGAATACCAGCACGAAACCCGCGCCGGCTACGCGCACCATGTTCATGACCAGAGCTCCGTACTTGCCGGTAGCCGGGTCGTAGTGATAGCAGAACAGCAGGATCTGGTCCACGGGGCTGCCGATCTTGTTCTGCGAAGCCTCCACCAACCCCAGGCGCACATCGCGCGGCGCATACTCCACGCCGTAGAAATAGCGCGAGAGGCGCCCGTCCGGGGTGAGTATCATGATCCCGCTGGCATGCGCAAACTGGTCGGTGGATGCGTCGTATTTATAGTGAAAACCCACCGCGTCGGTGAGCGTCTTGATGTTGCTCGCGCTGCCGGTGAGGAAATGCCATCCGTTCACGGTGTTGGGCCGGCCATAGCGCTTGACGTAAGTCTGCTTCTTGGCGGCAGCCAGTTGCCAGGTGTCCTGCGGGTCGAAGCTCAAACTGACAATTTCAAAATCCTGTCCCGGATTGAAGGAGACGGCCTTAAGGCTGCTCTCCAGGCCGGTCAGGATTTGAGTACACAGCATGGGGCAGCGGTAATAGACCAGCGCCAGGATGACCGGCTTCTTGCCGTGGAAGTAGGTCGAGAGCGGAACCGTTTTGCCGAATTCGTCGGTAAAGGTGAGGCTCAGCGGGATTTGCTGGTCGAGTTTTTGGTCGATGCCGACACCTTGCAGGGCGCCCGGCAACGCCGGCTGCAGGTTCGAATCCTGCATGCTGTACGTGGGCTGCGCCGGGGCAGGTTGCCCGGGTTGGGCGGCGGCGGTGAGGGCGGCGAGGAGAAGAGTGGCGAGAATCTTGCTCATTTCCCTGCTCCCAGCGGCCCGCCCGGCGGCTGCATCTTGGGTCCCAAACCACTAGCTGTCGGCATGCTCACTCCTTCGGCGCTCGGCGGCGCCGCCGCGCGAACCGGCAGACCTTTCCGCACTACCAACTCCATGGCTCGCTCGATGGGAATTTGCACTACACCTTTTTGCTGGTCTACCCACCCGTAGTTGTTCAACACCTGATCTTCGGCCTGGTGAAACGTCGCTAAGTCGGGAATCGGAGTCTTCTGCAGTTGTGGATGCGGAAACACCTTGGTAGGATCCACGGTTACTGCCTGACCACCTTCGCTGGCCTTGAAATAGTTGAAGACTCCGACTAACAAGGCCATCGCCAGAATAGTCGCCAACAGGAGCGCAATGCCGAACTTTCCTACAGCGACAACATTGACATCGGTCTGCTCGAACCCGGCCCGGTGCTTGTTATTCTCGGCCATGCTGCAGAGCCTCCTCCAGGTGCGGGTTGTTGATGGGCAGCAGAGGCCGCTTCTCCAACTGCGTGAGGAAGTATGCCAGCCAAAGCCCGATCAGCGCCAACGGCAGCGTGAAATCCATCCAGCTTATGCCGAACGACTCTTTGCGAAACTCCGGGGCTACCACCCAGTACAGGTCCACCAGCCGCATAAACAAAATGAAGACCGCGATGGAGGCCAGCAGCTTGAAATTGCGCTTCAAATCGCGCGACAGCAGCAGCGCGAAGGGCAGCGCGAAATGGCCTACCACCAGCGCCAGCGCCATGAGACCCCATCCGCCGTTGATGCGCGACATATACCAGGGAATCTCTTCCGGCAGATTGCCGGCCCAGATGATCAGAAATTGCGAGAAAGAAAAATAGGCCCACACCATCACCATGGCCAACAGAAATTTCCCCAGATCATGCATGTGCCGCGGAGTCAGAACGGCCGACATCGGGCGGCGCATGGAAAGCAGCACCATCACGGTGATCAGGAACGCCATTCCGGTGAGCCCCTGGTCGGCGACGAACAGCAGGCCGTACATGGTGGAGAACCACTTGGGATTCACCGAAAGCAGCCAATCGATGGACATGAAGGTCACGCTGAAACCCCAGAAGATCAAGCCGGGGCCGGCCGGCGAACTCATCTTCCCGTGGACGGCCGCGTGCCCTTCGCTATCCTCGCGGTCGGAACAGCGCGTGTAATACCACGAAAGAAGCAGCCAGCCGCCGAAGTACACGGCCGCGCGAATCAGGAAGAACGGGACGTTCAGATAAACATGTTTATGCTGCAGCACAGGGTCGGCCGCGACATTGGCGGCATGCGACCAAGGGTAAAGATTGGGAATGCCAATCACGATCGGCAGGAACATCACCGCTACCAACGGCATGGTGCGTAGCGCCGCTTCACACGGCCGGCGGATAATCAGCCCCCAGGCGCCGCCGGTGAGGTATTGCAGCAACAGCCACGCCAGCGGTCCCAGCGTCACGCCCAGCACAAACAGGTAAGACCACAGGTAAGAACGGTAGAACTGGAACTTCAGCTCCGTCGAAAGAAAGAAGCCGATGGCGCTGAGCACGGCGCCCACGATGCCTGCTATCAATGCGCGCGAGCGCCACAGCTTGAGATCGTTGCGCAGCTCGGGGGATATTTGAAAATCCATCGCCTGCGCCGTCATTTCGCACCTTCCTGGTGAACTTGAATCGCTGTGCCCGTTCCCAGTTTCTGCCGCTCGTCGGGTGGAACGTCGCCCAGCGTCGCATTCTCGCTCAATTGCAAGGCCCGCACATACGCTACGATGGCCCACCGGTCGTGCGGCGGAATCTGGGCGGCATAGTCCGGCATGGCGCCGAACCCGTGAGT
>Ga0302320_10025735_pt1 | contig 11426 bp, 11 predicted proteins | sample Bog_T0_3_FD_202130 | JGI IMG/M metagenome (GOLD analysis project Ga0302320, IMG submission 202130) | Peat permafrost microbial communities from Stordalen Mire near Abisko, Sweden - Bog_T0_3 | ecosystem: Environmental > Terrestrial > Soil > Wetlands > Peat | place: Sweden: Abisko, Stordalen Mire... | reverse complement strand
GCCCGGTGGGAATGCCGTGCTTCTCAATCGCGCCCAGATCGCCGGCCTCGCGCGCCCGCTTCTGCTGGTCGAGCAGCTCATCGACCTGCGCCTTCAGCTTTGCGTCCGCCGCGGTAAACTCAGCCACCAACTCATGTTGCGGCGCCAGTTGCACGCTGGTCGCGCCGAAGATGGTGTCCACGCGCGTAGTAAAGACGCGGATGCGCGTCGGGTCAGTCCCTAGTCCCTTAGTCCCTAGTCCCTGGTTGATTTCTTCCAAGAAGAAATCAACGTCCGTCCCCTCGCTGCGCCCAATCCAGTTGCGCTGCATGGTGCGCACCTTTTCCGGCCAGCCGTCGAGCTTGTCCAGGCCGTCGAGCAGCTCCTGCGCGTAGGCCGTAATGCGGAAGAACCACTGCACCAGGTCGCGCTGGTCCACTTGCGTCGTCTCGTGCCGCCAGCAGCAGCCGTCCACCACCTGCTCGTTGGCCAGCACAGTGGCGCACTCCGGACACCAGTTGACTTTGCTTTTCTTGCGATAAACCAGGCCCTTTTCGTACATCCGCAGGAAAAACCACTGGTTCCAGCGATAGTATTCGGGCAAACATGTGGTCACTTCCGTCGCCCAGTCGTAGCCCAGGCCGAGCCGCTCCATTTGGATTTTCATGGCGGCAATGTTGCTGAGCGTCCACTGGCGCGGAGGGGTGTTGTTTTTGAGTGCGGCGTTTTCGGCCGGCAGCCCGAAGGCGTCCCATCCCATGGGATGCAGCACGTTGTAGCCGCGCATCCACTGGTGGCGTGCGAGGGCGTCGCCAATTGAATAGTTGCGCACGTGGCCCATGTGCAACTGGCCGCTGGGATAGGGCAGCATCTCCAGCACGTAGTACTTGGGCTTGCCGCAGTCGGCAGGCTCTGCCGCGTAGAGGTCTTTTTGCTCTGCCCAGCGCCGCTGCCACTTGGGTTCAATCGCCGCCGGGTCGTAACGCACTTCGTTCTCTTCAGACATAACTCTTCTAGTGTAAATGGAAGACATAATCACTCATCTCAGACAAACGCAGATATCCAATCCAGAATTATGTTATACTCGTCATACAAGCGATACAACGCCAAGGAGCCTCCATGCTGGCAGTCCGCATCCCCGACACGATGGAATCTCGCCTCGACAAGCTCGCCACCCTCACTGGCCGCCCCAAGAGCTTCTATGTGCGTGAGGCTCTGCAAACGCATTTGGATGAAATCGAGGAAACCTACATCGCCATCTACCGGCTGGAGCATCCGGCCAAGCGGTGGACGTTAGAGGAACTGGAGCAAGGACTTGACCTCCAAAAGTGACTCGGAGAAGGTCATGCAATGGACGGTCGAGTTCGACGACCGCGCCCGCCGCGAGTTGCGCAAACTTGACGCCAAAACCCAGCAGACCATCCTTTGCTATCTGCGCGAACGCATCAATGGCGCGGAAGACCCACGGCGCTTCGGTAAGCCGCTGCGGAAAAATCTGGCCGGCCTCTGGCGTTACAGGGTCGGCGATTACCGTCTGATCTGCCGCTTCGAGGAGAACCGCCTAGTGGTGCTGGTGCTCCATCTCGGCCACCGGAGCGAAGTTTACGAGGATTGAGCAAGCGATGGGCAGAACTAGGCCACGCAGTTCAGCGCCCTGGCCTGCTCGATCCGCTGGCGGCGCTTGGGCGTGTGCAGCGCATCCCACAAATCGGTGCGCCGCTGCACATTCAGCCAGAACTCGGGCGAGTTGCCGAAGACCCGCGAGAGCATCAGTGCGGTGTCGGCGGTGACAGCGCGCCGGTCGTTGCAAAGCTCGTTGACCAGCTTGCGCTCTACCCCCATCGCCTCGGCCAGCGCGCCCTGCGTCAGATTCATCGGAGTCAGAAACTCCTCTGTCAGCATCTCGCCTACGCTGACGGGCTTGCGTTCGGTACTCAGCATAACCACCTCTCACCGGTAACTGTGATTGTCGAGGTAAACCTCAGAGGCTTCACCTCTGCCGCCGTTCCACTGGAAGATCAACCGCCATTGCTCATTGATGCGGATAGAATGCCAACCGTCGAGATTTCCACGCAGCTTCTCAAAATGATTGCTCGGCGGAACGCGCAAGTCGGCGTCCGACATAGCGTCGTCGAGCAATTGCAACTTCCGGAACAGCCGCGACTCCAGATTCGAAGGAATAGTCCGGTAGGATAGATCGTGAACGAAAAACTCTCGCAACCAGCGGTCCCGGAAGCCGAGAATCATGCGGAATCCTTCCTTCTTGAACTATTGTACCGCACAATAGTACAAATGCCAAGGAATTATTTCACCAGGCTCTTGAGCGCCCGCACATTGCGCTCTTCGTCGCCCGGCGCGTCCACCGGCGTTTCGGCGATGAAGGCGGCATGCGCAAAGCGCGCGTCGTTCAGCAGGCGGCGAAACGGCTCCAGCCCCATTGTCCCCTTGCCGATCTGCTCATGGCGGTCGAGCTTGGAGCCGCGCGCGGCCTTGGCGTCGTTCATGTGCCAGACGCGCACCGCCTCAAAGCCCACCGTCGCCCCCGCCTGCCGCATCGTCTCTTCGTAGCCTTCAGGGCTGACCAAGTCGTAGCCGGCCACGTAGGTGTGGCAGGTGTCCAGGCAGACGCCCATCGGCGCGTGCGGCTTGAGCCGCTCCACCAGCTCGGCCACCTGCTCAAAGCTGCCGCCCAGCGAGAACTCCGAGCCTGCCGTATTCTCAATCAAGATGTGAAAGCCCGTGCCCTGCCAGGCCAGCCCGTCGATGGCTCTTTGAATCGAGTCGGCGGCCAGCCGCAGCCCCTCGTCGCGGGTCAGCCCCTTCCACGAGCCGGGATGCAGCACCAGGAACTCCGAGCCCAGAGCGAGCGCCCGCTCAATCTCCCCGCGAAAGGCCGCGACGCTTTTTTCCCGCACCTCCTCCGACTGGCTGCAGACGTTCACTAGATAGCTGGTATGAATCACCAGCGGAGACACGTCGAGCTTGGCGCGCAACTCCTTCATGCGAGCGGCCTGTTTGGGGTCCACCTTGGGCGCGCGCCACATCCGCGGACTCGATGAAAAAATCTGAAAGGTGTTGGCGCCAATTGCCCGCGCCTGCTCCACGGCGTTCGACGCGCCGCCGGTTGTGCCCAGATGGATGCCGATTCGCTTGGTCATGCTCATAGTTTATTGGATGAGCAAGAAGAGTGTCGGTTGCGTTCTTTGCATTCATAAACCAGTTCGCGGCTGCTGACTGATTGCGGAGACAATCCCCTCACGCCGCCCGCGCCAGCCGCCTGGGCCGGAAGAGCCGCAAGAAGATGTAGAGCGCCACTTGCAGCGTTATGGCCCCGGCGCAATCCAGAAGCACATCCCAGGGTGAGCCGGTGCGGTTGGGCAAGTAACTCTGGTGCAGCTCATCCAGGCTGGCCACCAGCGCCGTGCCCATCACGGCCAGAAAGGCGTCTTCCAGAAAGTGCGAGTGTGGCAGCGTCATCCACCAGGCGCGCAGCCATGCCACGCCAATAAATCCGTAGCCGAAAAAGTGGCCGCACTTGCGTATCATGTGATGAAGGATCGCCCAGCGAGCGTTGCTGACCGGCCCGAAGAGGTGCTCCCAAAGCCAGCGCAGCGGGCGACTGGTGTGGTTGGCCCCCATCCACTCGGTCGACTCCACTAAGATGATGGCAATGCCCACGGCAACCGGCAGCCAGGCGCTCAACCAGAACTTCAGCTCCCGCCGGTTACTCGACATGATAGTTGGGCGCCTCTCGTGTGATGATCACGTCATGCACGTGACTCTCGCGCAAGCCGGCCCCGCTGATGCGCACAAACTGCGCCTTCTCCTGCAACTCGGCGATGGTGCGGCAGCCCAGGTAGCCCATGCCGGAGCGCAATCCGCCCACTAGCTGGAAGACCATCGACTCCAGCGGCCCGCGGTAGGGTACACGCCCCTCAATGCCTTCGGGCACAAACTTGGCCAGCCGGTTCTGGCTGGCGCGCTCGCGCTGCACCACGCCCTCGCTGCCCAACTCGGCGCTCGCCAAGTCGTCCGTGCTCTGGAAGTAGCGCTCACCCGAGCCTTGATTCATCGCGGTCAGCGAACCCATGCCGCGATAGCTCTTGAAGCTGCGTCCCTGGTAGAGAATCGTCTCGCCGGGACTCTCATCCACGCCGGCAAAGAGCGAGCCAATCATGATCGAGCTGGCGCCGGCGGCGATGGCTTTGGTGATCTCGCCTGAATACTTGATGCCGCCGTCGGCAATCACCGGAATCCCGCGCTCGCGCGCCGCCCTTGCAGCCTCGGCAATGGCGGTTATCTGCGGCATTCCCGCGCCGGTGACCATGCGCGTGGTGCAGATCGATCCCGGCCCGATGCCCACCTTGATGGCATCCGCGCCCGCGTCGATCAGCGCCAGAGCACCCTCGTAGGTGGCCACGTTGCCGGCCAGCAGGCCCACGCCGGGGAAGGCCTTCTTCACTGCGCGCACCGCCTCCAGCACCCGCGAAGAGTGGCCGTGCGCCGAGTCGATGGCCAGAACGTCCGCCCTTACCCGCACCAGCTCCGCCGCCCGCTCCAGAAAGTCGCCCGTCGCCCCGATAGCCCCGCCCACCCGCAGCCGGCCCTTTTCGTCCTTGCTGGCGTTGGGATATTTCAGCTTCTTCTGGATGTCCTTGACCGTGATCAGCCCCTTCAGGTTGTACTGATCGTCCACCACCAGCAGCTTTTCCACGCGATGCGTGTGCAATATCTGCTCGGCCTCTTCCAGCGTCGTTCCCACCGGAACCGTGATGAGGTTTTCTTTGGTCATCACGTCGCCCACGGGAATGTCGGTGCGCGTCTCAAAGCGCAGATCGCGGTTGGTCAGAATGCCCACCAGCTTGGAGCCGCGCGTCACCGGCACGCCGGAGATCTTGTAGCGCCGCATCACATCCAGCGCGTCGCCGATCATCTGATCCGGGCCAATCGTCACCGGGTCCACGATCATGCCGCTTTCTGACCGCTTCACCTTGTCGATCTCGCCCGCCTGGTCGGCTATATTCAGATTGCGGTGCACAATGCCGATGCCGCCCTGCTGCGCCATGGCAATGGCCATGCGCGACTCGGTCACTGTGTCCATGGCCGAGGAGAGCAGAGGCGTATTCAGCGTGATCTCGCGCGTTAACTGGGTCTGCGTACTGACCTGCGCTGGCACCACATCGCTGTAACAGGGCACCAGCAGCACGTCGTCGAAGGTAAGGGCTTCAGTAAGATTGTTGGTCAGCATAGGTTTTTTGAGGCGTCTGGCGGGCCGGGAATTCGCTCCCCGGCGCGGCGAACGCTTCATACCATTGTAACGGAGCGGGCAAAGGCGCGCGGCTGCATCTTCTCCGGCGGCTGGCGCGTCCAAGCAAAGACGGAGGCAGAGAGGCATCATGCGCATCGGCATCACCTGTTATCCCACCTACGGCGGATCGGGCGTGGTGGCCACGGAACTGGGCATCGAGCTGGCCGCGCTTGGCCACGAGGTTCACTTCATCTCTTATTCGCAGCCCTTCCGCCTCAGCGGGCGCGACCACGGCATTCTTTACCACGAGGTGCCCGTCTCCAGCTATCCGCTCTTCGAGTTTCCTCCCTACGACCTGGCGCTGGCCTCGCGCATGGCCGAGATTGCCGAGCTTTACTCGCTTGATCTGCTGCACGTCCATTACGCGATTCCCCACTCGGTCAGCGCGTTGCTGGCCCGCCAGATGCTCGCCGAGCGCGGCCGCCGCCTGCCCTTTGTCACCACCCTGCACGGCACTGACATCACGCTGGTCGGCCTCGACCGCGGCTATCTGCCCATCACTCGCTACGCCATCCAGCAAAGCGACGGCGTCACCAGCATCTCCAACTATCTGAAAGAAGAAACGGTGAAGCACTTCGGCATCACGCACCCCATCGAGGTGATTCCCAACTTCGTCAACTGCAACGAATATGCGCCCATCGAAGACGAGGCCGCGCGCGCCGTGGCGAGGCTGCGCCTGGCCGCCCCGGACGAGGCGATTCTCATGCACTTGTCCAACTTCCGCCCGGTCAAGCGCGTGGTGGACGTGGTGAAGGTCTTTGCGCTGGTGGCGCGCGAGCTTCCGGCGCAACTGGTGCTGGTGGGCGACGGGCCGGACCGCTCGGCTGCCGAATGGCTGGCCCACGATCTGGAAATTCACAGCCGCATTCACTTCCTCGGCAAGCAGGAGCGGGTAAACGAACTGCTGCCGCTGGCCGATCTGATGGTGATGCCCAGCGAGCTGGAGTCCTTTGGTCTGGCCGCGCTCGAAGCCATGGCCTGCAAGGTTCCCTCCATCGCCACCCGCGTGGGCGGAGTCGCGGAACTGATCGACGACGGCGTCACCGGCCTGCTCTACCCGGTAGGCGATGTGGAGGCGATGGCCGCCGGCGCGGTGAGCCTGCTCAAAGACCGCGACCGCCTGGAAGCCATGCGCCTGGCCGGGCGCAAGACGGCGCAGAATCGCTTCTGCGCCTCGCTGGTGGTGCCGCATTACGTGCGCTATTACGAGCAAGTGCTGGGGCAAGCCGGATAGGGCCGCTAACTCGCTAGCTTGCTGACTCCCGCGTAGCGGGTGCGAAGTTGCTGCATTTGTACAAATCCACTTCGCCGTCTTCCTGCTTGTTTTGTTGAACCTGCATTTTTGCTTCTTTGCACGTTCCACTGAAAAGGCTCTACCGCCAGTCGTCGCGGGCATTCATCAAATCTTCGTTCATCAAGGCGTCAAAGCCGCTGTGCTTTTTAATGAAGATCTCGCTGAAGGCCGCGTCCTGCCTGAGCAGAATCGCCTGCATGCGCACCAGTTCCAGCAGGGCCAGGAACATGGCGATCAGCGCCCGCTCGCTGCGGGTGTGGCTCAACAGGCGGCGCAGCGCCACGGGCTTGTCTTCCATGGTCAGGCGGCGGGCGAGGAAGCGGATCATCTGGCCAACCGTCACCGAGTCTTCTTCCAGATCGAAGACCGGCCGTGAGCGGGCGCGCTCCAGAATGTCGCGGAAGATGCGCACCAGGTCCACCGTGTCGGCGGCGATTTCAGGCTCGGCCGAGGCCTCGTCCTTGAACTCGCGCACGCCGGGATTCGACCAACTGGCCGCTTCCAGCATCTGCTTCTGTTGCAGCATCTGGGCGGCGTTCTTGAAGCGCTCATGCTCCAGCAGCCGCTCCACCAGCTCGCGGCGGGGATCCTCGGCTGCCTCTTCCGGCCCGGCGGCGGCGCGCGGCAGCAGCATCTTGCTCTTGATGTGGATCAGCAGCGAAGCGGTGTAGATAAACTCGCCCGCCACATCCACGTCACCGGCCTTGAGCTGGTTCACGTACGCCAAAAACTGCGCCGTGATCCGCGCGATGGGAATGTCGTAGATGTCGATGTCCTGCTTGCGGATCAGGTCCAACAGCAGGTCCAGCGGGCCGTCATAAACCCGGCCCACCAGCACGGAAAACGGCGACTGCTCGGCGCTTTCGTCGCGCTTCTTTTGCTGTGCCGCGAGCCTTGCCGCGGTGCGCTCATCGGCCTTCTGCTGAATCGCTTCCTCGGCCGTGGGCTGGGCGGTCAACTCCAGCGGAGGAGCTGCGCGCTCGGCGGGAGTTGACGGTGCAGCTACGGCGAGCGGCGCGGACTCAACAATTGATTCGGTCTCCACAGCCGGATTGATTTTTTCTACCGGTTCCAGAGCTGACTCGGTCATAGCTTCGACTTCGGCTGTCTCCGCAATCTTCGGCTCGGCTTTCGCAACCGGCTCAGCCTCTTCAAAGATCTCCGCCTCCGCAGGCTCCGGCTTAACCTCAAAAACCGGTTCAGTCTGGTCGGCTGGCTCCAGCACTGATGCGGCTGGCAAGATATCTTCGACTTCGGCTTCCGGCGGAGCTTCAAATGCTGCTGAAAATTCCGATGCGGAGGGAGGCGGGGGTTTCAACCCCCGCGGATCGTCAGCAGTATCAATCGGGGCTTCAGCCCCGGAGGAACGAATTCCGTCAATCTCATCCGAAACTCTGAATGTTTCCGCATTTTCCGCGATCGACTCAACCTCCGCAATCGGCGCATCAGCAAGCGCCGCTTCGTCCTCGCGCGCAGGCTCGGCTGGCAGCGGCGGCGCAACCACGGCCAAGATTTCGGCTTGGGGAATTGGATCAATCAATGCGGATTCTTCTTCCAGAGTCTCTCTCAAAGTAACTGAAAACTTCGCTTCCGTGTTGGATTCCTCTCTCGCACGCCGCTGAAAAACTCCAAAACCGGAGCGAAACCCGCTCAGCGCAAACGTGAGCGCCCTTCGCCACCACGGAATCGTCGTTTCAAGCATTTACATTCCTTCGGCGACGCAGGCCTGCTTCTGAATTACTTCAACGGCTCGTAGTTGCCGCGCAGTTCGGTAATATCGATTGGTTCCATTGCCTGAACCACAATTGAATTGCCAATCGCTTCTCGCATATTCAGGTCAACAAACTCCATATTCCATTTTTCGCCGGTCTTCCATACTCTTAAATGAATGGGCTTGTCTTTTGCCTGTTTCTTGGCGCGAGCAAAGAGTAGCGCGAAAAACTTCTGCGGAATAACAAAATCATCAAGCCAGTAATTTCCATGCCAACAGAGTAGCGTCCAAACTTCGTAGGATTTAGGAGGTATCCGAAAGAGCCATCCGCTTGCTTCCTGACTGGCAGATGTTACAAAGACACGCTTCTTCTTCGCGCTAAGAAACGGTTCTTCCAACTCACGATCAAGAGAAGTAAAAACGCGATTTCTTTCCTGAGAAAGAGGAACATCGCGGGGCAGAAGATTGGACCTCCAGTAGTCTCGAAGCCGCATGGCTTGCTGATCCTGCGGTAACTTCCACCAATCCGAATATTGATTGAGGTCGTGTGCCTTATTGATGTCTTCCTCGGAAGCCAGAAAGTGTCGTCGTACCGACCCTAAATCGTGCGACAGGTCGAAGATGTTGCGCACAGAGAGCATAGTTTGCTCAGCACGTGCCTCGGCCTTCGCCGATTGCGCACGAAGCATCTCCCAGGTTTGTTCGATCTGGGATTCGAGATGCATCCTCCTGCTATGGATCGGACTCGTGATGGCGCAGACGGAAGTTGAAGCATCTATTTTGCAGAATTCGCAGCGCAACGAAGCCTCTCGACAACCTTTTTGCGTCGCTTCGATAACCTCCCGACTGCTGAAGACATTGTGAAGGTCGCCTATCGGACAGAGTTCGGGTACTCCGGGGTCAGTTTGCCGGACTCGCTGGCCGTTGGTGGACATCCCAAGAATCTTGTACGCAACGATTGCTGGTGCTTCCGTAATCCCAATCGTGTTGCCATAGCTCTTTGACATTTTGCGGCCATCGGTTCCAGGCAGTTTTGGCGAAGGGGTGAGCAGCGCATCTGGCTCCGGAAAGACGCTGGTCTTGTACATCGAATTGAAGCGGCGCGCCACCTCGCGGGTCAACTCAACGTGGGCCACCTGATCCTGACCAACGGGAACAAACTGCGCCTGATAGAGCAGAATGTCAGCGGCCTGTAGCAGCGGATAGCCGAGGAAGCCGTAGGTGCTCAGATCCTTGCCGGTGATGTTCTCTTGCTGCTCCTTGTAGGTGGGGACGCGCTCCAGCCAGCCCAGCGGCGTAATCATCGAAAAGAGCAGGTGCAGTTCGGCGTGCTGGGGCACGTGGCTCTGTATGAAAATTGTGGATTTTCCAGGATCGAGTCCGGCGGCCAGAAAGTCGAGCGCCACGTCGAGTGTATTCAGCTTGAGGCGGCTCGGATCGGCGTAGTCGGTAGTCAGCGCGTGCAGATCGGCGATGAAAAAGTAGCACTCATACGCGTCTTGCAGCTTGACCCAGTTGGCCAGCGCGCCCATGTAGTTGCCCAAGTGGAGCTTGCCGGTGGGTCGCATTCCGCTCAAAACACGCGGACGGGACGATGAGGGTACGGTTTCTGCCATGATGTGATCGATTCCGGGTTGAAGTCAGAAGAATGTCGCCGCCCTTCAGAAATCCAGAAAAACGGCTCATTCCATTGTAGCGGGAGGCGCCGCCCGAAGGCGTGGTCCTCAAAAACCGCGTTTACGAGCCGCCACGCGAACGGGGTCGATGCGCTTGATGACGGCGAAGCAGTTGCGCACGGCGAAGCGGGTAGCTCAGCCCGTGGCCCAGCCCACGGCGCAAAGAGGTGCGCTTGCTCCAAAAGCGGCCCAGGCTGCTGAAGAACGGCGCACCCCAGGCGCCCACAGCCAGCAAGCTGCCGAAGAGAATCACGGCGTCGATGGAAAGCCGCCCGTTGCGCGACCAGTAGGCATCCGGCTCCAAGTCGAGCCAGATGGCAAACTCGTCCAGCGTCAGCGCCGCTCCCACTCCGTAGCTCACCGACATCAGCCGGCTGAGGAAGATCGCGAGCGGCGTGTGCGACCGCCCCAGATCGAGCAGCCAGCCGTAGCCCACCAGCAGCAGAATCAGAATCCCCCACACCAGGTGGTGAATGTGCCGCCCATGCACCATCACCCACTGGAACGGCCCTTCGTCATTCTCATGCACAATCAGCCGAACCAGAACCCGCACCCCGACAAAGGTCACCAGGAAGGCGACCGAGGCAATGAACATACGCCGCCGCGGGCGATCAGGGATGGTGGCGCGCACCAGGTAGCCCAGCCGCGTCAACTGCAGCAGAACCAGCAGCACCGCGGCGACTAGGCTGGCAAAGGCCAGCAGCACTAATGCTCCTCTTCCCGGCATCACTCTATTGAAGCACTTCGTGGCCTCATCTTGCCAGCGCGAGCTTCGTCTCGGCTGACCGCAGCCAATTCAGCCGGTACATTTACCATGTCAGCATGGCGCTGGTTGAGGTGGATGCGGTTTCCAAGTCTTACGCGCGGCGGCTGGGCTTGCGCACGGAGCAACAGGCAGTCGTAGAGGATCTGTCGCTCAAAATCGAATCGGGCGAGACGCTGGGGCTGGTGGGCGAGTCCGGCTCCGGCAAGACGACGCTGGCGCGCATGATTCTGGGGCTGGTTGAGCCGACAAGCGGCGCCATCCGCGTGGACGGCAGGGATGTAAACCGCGCCACGCGCAGCGAACTGCGCCGCCTGCGCCGCCAGATGCAGCCCGTCTTCCAGGACCCCTACGCCGCGCTCAATCCGCGCATGAATGTGCTGCAGATCGTCAGGGAACCCTGGGCGATTCACGGCTATGGGCCCAACTCATTGATGTCAACGACTGGCGAACAAGATGCTCCGTGCCCCATCCTTTCGCCTTTTTCCTGGCGAAAGAGTGGGAGAAAACGATCTCTTCGACTGCTCCGCGCCCGCGCCACGGAACTGCTCGCCCAGGTTGGCCTCGACGAATCCGCGCTGGACCGCTATCCCCACGAGTTCAGCGGCGGGCAGCGGCAGCGCATCAATATCGCCCGCGCGCTGGCGCTTCGGCCCAGTCTGCTGATTCTCGATGAGCCGGTTTCGGCGCTGGAT